>ERZ1740067.1158-NODE-1158-length-18781-cov-7.313682_pt1 | contig 18781 bp, 14 predicted proteins | sample MGYA00581736_ERZ1740067 | MGnify/ENA primary metagenome ERZ1740067 (study PRJEB43018, sample SAMN04849236) | marine metagenome | isolation source: floating plastic debris | place: Pacific Ocean | collected 2008-08-27 | study: EMG produced TPA metagenomics... | reverse complement strand
CTCTTTTCAACATTATATATTGGTTTTATATGGAAGCTAATCTAAAGGGATTTGGGACTGACTTTCTAAAAATTGACAACTTTGTCCAAAGCTTCATCTGCGTCTTTTTTCATGAAACTGGCTTGGTAAGTAATGGTTGTCGTAATAGAAGAGTGTCGATAGAGTTTCTGCAACATCTGTATCGGAATTTGATCTCCTGAAATATTACCAAAAGTGTGTCGCGCAATGTGCATACTCAATCTTTTGTTGATTCCTAAAGTAGATGCCGCAAGCTGTAACCTTCTATTTAAGGTTCTAGTGACTGTTCTTGTTCTAGTCAACAATTCTTTTTTGTTTAAAAAGTCGGTTCCTTCTAAATAAGGAAAAACCAAATCACTAGTTGAATGTAAACGGTACAAATCCAAAATTTTCTTAGCCTTTTCAGGAATCTTTAAGGATACTAGTTTTTTGTTTTTGTTCATTCTATACAATAGCCTCCCATCTTTAAAATCTGACCATTTTAACAGGAGCACATCGCTAACCCTTATTCCAGCAAAATAAAAGCTGATAAGCCAAACGTTCAAAGCCGCTTGCTGAGCATTTGTTAATCCTTTCGCATTTTCCAAAATCTTCACTTCTTCTTTCGAAAGACCTATTTTTTCAGATTCAGGTATTTTAATTTGGATTTTGCCCTTTCCAAAAGGATAGCGCCTCCTTTCAACGATGGATTCTGAAATAGCAAGATTTAAAATCTTTCTTATCAAAATCATATAATTTACAGCTGTTCTAGGCCTTCTAAGTTCTTGGTGAAGAATATAGCTCTCAAAATTCTTTAAAAGAAAAACGGTAATTTCTTCGAAATAGACTTTGTCCTTGCCAACAAAGTTCTTGAATTTGGATATTCTCCCTTTTTGGGTCTGGTATTGCCTTAGCTTGTCTGCATTTTTTAGGTTTTCAAGATGAAGCTCAGCAACTTCAAAAAAGTCCAATTTATCTGTGCCGATAATTTCTTGCTTAATTTTTGATAATGTGCATTGCCTATCCTGACTCTCTGTAGCTATCAGACTATTATTGGCTTCTGACAGTCTGTTTAAAATAAGATTATTGAGCATCAGAGAATTCGGGTGGGACCTTTTCACCTTTTTATTTTTCTTATCCCAATATTTCTCATCAATATATTGTCCAATAAAAAGATAACTCGCCTTACGATTCTTGGTAATTCTTATTGCTAAGGGATACTTCTTATGTTTATTCGATTTCTTCCTAAGAACCACCTGCACACTTGACATATCAAAAAGCTTTTATACAAGGTACAAAATTCTGGGTACAACATAGGTACAACATTTCATGGCTTTATATGCATTTTTTTGATATCAAAAAACATAAAATAAAACATAACTAATTGATTTTCAATACTATTAATATGATTTAAAATTTTAACGTAAATTCTCATAACCCGAAGGTCGCTGGTTCGAGTCCAGTCCCCGCTACAATGAACCAGATAGGAAACTATCTGGTTTTTTTTATGTTCTTAAATTCTGGAACTTGTTTCAAGAATTTAAGAACATAAAACCAAAGATTTAAGAAGTAAATCTGGCGCATTGTAATACCCCCATTTAGGCCCACGGCAGAGCCTTGAATCCAGTCCCCGCTACTAGTCACAGAGCCTCATCATTTTGATGGGGTTTTTTATTTACTAAAATTAAACACATCGAAGACTGGACGAGAAGTTCATCTTGATCAAAGTCTTAGGGAGGCCTGTCCCCATCGCTACCAAATACAAGGCTTCACAGAAATGTGAGGTCTTCTTTATTTCTGGTTTAAACTACTTTTCTACTCCAACACAATAATTACCTTACCTGCTCCAAAAACACCTTTGCCTGCAGATAGGCTCTATCGGACCTGTAGTTTTTTAGCTTTTCAATCTGTAGGTGGACCACGGCACCAAAAGAACCACTGTTCTCCAATGCGTTCACCGTTTTGAGGATATCCGTATAGTTCCCCTCCAAATCAAAGATGAAGGTTTCAATGGTCCGGTTCTCCTCCACAAGGGAATGTGGTGCGTTAAAAGCAATTATCTTCACCGAGTTCAACTCGGCCTGACGGTTCAAAAACTTCAGCAAATTACTTTGAACTGAGCTATCCTCTATATTCAGCTCCCGCAACTTTTCGTCCAGAACCCTTTCCTTTCGGGTCAATATCGCCAACTGCTTTGGAATATTGCCCACCCTTTCTTTAGTTTTTAGGTTTTCAGCATAATCTCCATAGATGGCCACAGTGTTCTTTAGGGCAAATTGGTAACTCACAAGCGCCATCAACACAAAACCCAGAACCAATATTTTGTTCTTTCTAGTCATTTTGATTCAAGATTACCTTTAGGGTGAAATTTGCAGAGGATTTGGAAAGGTATTCATAGTCCATGATTTCAACATGTTCTACCCATTTTTGCATTTCAAGGTTATCGGACCACACCGTAAACTGTATTTTTTCATTGGTGACCCCTGAAACCAGTAGGTTATCAAGGACCAAATCGATGGATTTTCCATCCCGGACCGGGGTGGCCAAGGGCTGATACTGTATATCGTTCAAATAGATACTACTGGGCATTGATTTTCCCAACTCATCTAAATAATATGAGGTTTGCGAACTTTTTGAGTTCAGAATACTTGCCAACCGGTCCTCTTTATTGGTAATTCGTTGTTGCAATGCTTTTAATGAACCGTCCTGATTTTGGGTGGTGGCAATGCCTGCCTCCAAAGCAAGGTTGTTTTCATGGTAATGGTTGAACACCAAAAAATTGGTGAGCAATAGCACCAAAAAAAGCCCCAATCCAAACCTGATCCCAAAATTGAACCATTTTTGGTTTTTGAAGTCCTGGTAGAGATTTTGGTTCAAAACGGTCAAATTCGATGGCTGACCTTTTTGCTGTAAAAAGCCCAATATTTGCGTGAAGCCCAACAAATACGAGTTTTGAAAGGTAATTCCGTTCAACCGTATGGAAGCCGCTTCAAGTTCTGAAACGTTTTCGTAAGCTTCAAATACGGTCTGTGACAGTTGAACCTTAAAGTTGGAGCCCATATGGGCACCTTGGCTGAAACCTTCCAATGCTTGAAGGGTTGAAATTCCCAAGGCGATCTGAAAGGGTTGTAATCCCGCTTTGTCAAACTGTTCCAAATACCCATTGATATGGTCCTTTTTACTAATGGATACCACCGATCGATCTTTGCTCTTCAAAAGCTGGTAATAAAAGTTATCCAATTCTAAGTTAGGAAAGGCATTGACCACCAATACCTCAGAACTGTCATTGATTTTTGTTGTAATCTGCTTCTTAAGGACTTTTGGGGTATTAAAAGTGACAAAAAGGGGCATCTTCTTTTCAATCAGTACCAAAAGCCTATCAAAGGTCTCCACCAAATGTTCTGTGACCAATTCCAATTCCCCTTTTCGATTTTCGAGTACCAATAGGGCAAAGTATTCCTTGCCGTTAACCTCAAAGATTTCAAGGGCTTGGTAGGTTTTCCCCTCAATGATATATGTCTTGACGAACCGGAGCATCTAGTAAATCACGGTTGGTTTGATAAGAATCGTTAGTTTTTGCTTGGTATCTTCCCGCTTTCTTTTGCTGAACAACCATTTAATGACCGGTATACGTGCCAAACCTGGCACACCGTTTCCGCTATCGTTCTTTACTTTTTCCTCAAGACCTCCTAAAATGGCCAAATCTTGGTTCTGCATCCTGATAATGGAACTGAACTCTCGTGAGGTCAATCCTGGGGGGGCATCTTCTTCGATGCGCTCCCCGCTAAAGTCAGATTGGATGACATTGATATCTAGAGTGACCTGACCATCACCTGATACGAGTGGTTTAATACTGACCCCTAGTTCGGCATCAATTGGGGCATAATTCCGGATCTCTGAAGTGGTCGGTATCTGTGACCCAAAAAAGTTTTGGTTGGTAACCACATAATAGGTAGTCTCCCCTATGGACAGATTGGCGCGATGCCCATTCAGGGTCGAAAGTTTTGGGGTGGAACGGATTCGAATGTTTCCGTTCTCCTCCATGGCCTTTATCGTTGCAAAAAACTCAGGGACGACCTTGCCTATGTTAAAGGAACCAAAGCCGTCAAAACCTCCGATTACCTTATTTACGGTCTTGGCACCAAAGGTCATATCTACATCAGGAAATGCAGTACCTGTTGTCTGTGTAGGTTCGTTCCCAATGCCCCAACTGATTCCGGTCTCCACCGTCGCCGACCGTCTCACCTCAATGATCATCACCTCTATCAATACCACGGGAACCGGTTGGTCAATTTCCTTGATGAAGCTCTTAAAACGTTCAATCTTCGATGCAGGGCCACTTACAAAAAAGCTGTTCAGCTCAAAATCTACCTTAATGTCAAGGTCTGCCTTAATCTCATCGGGGAGGATGTTGACCAGGGCCTCGGCATTGGTCTCATAGTTTCCAAAGTCGTTGCCCCGGGTGTTCAAGGGCCGTTGTTGTGTGCCAAAATTGTTCTGGTTGCCCAGACCGTTCGGATTGGTACCATTGGAAAAATAATTGACACTGCCCGAATTCGTCCTTCCTGCCATTCTTCCCCCTCCCATTGGGTCGCTCAACAGTTCCACGGAACGATGCATCATCTGCACGATCTCAACCTTTCTCAAACTCAGTTGGTCCGTTGTACCGAAGAAATAGATATTGTTCTCTTTTTTGAAGGTAAAGCTTTTTGAGGTTGGTGGGGCGCTCTGCACCACGGTGCGTTGTGGTCGTTGCCTACCATTTTGATTTTGCGCAACGGCATCGGTAACCGGAATGGCACTGCCGGATTCACCACTTTCAAAAATATGGGCCAATAAGTCGTCAAAATAGATGCTCTTGGCATTGAACGTCACGGAACCTGCCTCTTCCAAGGGTGTTGCGGTATAGACATCGAGTTTTAAGTCGATGCTTAAGGCATTGATCATCTGCGCAATGGACGTTTTATTGAAATCGACGTTCAGTATCTTGTTGATCGTATCCAGCACCTCATAATACATTCCCGGTCGTAAACGTCCCATTTGAGCGCTTTTCCCCTGCTCTGCTTCCATTGCGCTGAAAAGATAAAATCCGTCCCTAGATTTGGAATGGACCAGGCCGTTGATATCGGCCAGTTTTTCCATGGCCTTGTCAAAGGGCACTTGGTTCATGTAGCCATTGATGGGCCTATTTTTTAGATCATTGGCATATAACAGGTTTTTTTCCGACACTTCCATAATCCTTCTAAAGACCTTTTCCAGCGCATCACCTCCGACGTCTATGGATATAAGCTCTTTTGTAGGGGTATAATCGACCTTGACCACTTTCTCCTCTGGCACGGGAACAGGAGGTATATATCGCTTTATGGATAGTATACTGCCCGTAAAATCAATGGTCAGCGCATATTCCTTGCAAAGGAAAACCAGTAAATCGGCCACAGTGACATTGGCAAAGTTATTAACGACGCTAATGTTGGCGATATCGTTGGATACGCTTAGGTTCAGCCCGTGCACCTTGGAAACCGCCATTAAAAAATTCGGAAGCGTCACATTGCTCACATTGACCTCCATTTTAAGTTTTTCGGTAAACTCGGGATTGTCGGTGGCAAGCAGTTCAAGATTGTTCTTGATGTTCGATATCCTATCTTCCTGCGCTTGGGAGGCGACCGCCCAGAACAATAAAAGAAATATGATAAGGTTGTTTTTCATACGTTCAGTTTATGAGAAGGGAATACACTTCGTCGATTGAAGTAATCCCTTGCTGTACCATTTCTATGGCGTTGGACCGTAAGGTGGCGATATGCCGTTTTTTTAGGTAATCATCGATTTCAAGCCTGTTCTGTTTTATGGCAGTACTCAAATCGCTGTCAACTGGCAGAATCTCATAGATGGCCTTCCTACCGGCATATCCGGTCTGATGGCACTTCGGGCACCCAACGGGTTTAAAATGGTGTGTCCATTCCTTCGGAACGGTAAATTGTTTGGGCAAAAGATCTTTATCAAGGGCTACTTTTTGTTTACAGTTATTGCATAGTTTACGGATCAAACGCTGCGCAACGCTCATGTTCAGGGTACTGGCGATCAAAAATGGGGGCACGCCCATATCGATCAAACGGGATATCGTTCCCCAGGCCGAGTTCGTATGTATCGTCGATAGCACAAGGTGACCGGTCAACGCTGCACGTATCGCCATGTTGGCGGTCTTCACGTCACGTATCTCCCCCACCATGATGATATCGGGATCTTGGCGCAAAAACGTGCGCAGCGAACTGGCAAAGTCCAGTCCAATGTTCTCCTTGAGCTGCATCTGGTTGATACCCTCCAAGGTATATTCGATGGGGTCCTCAATGGTGAGCACATTGGTATCTTCTGTATTCAGCAGCTTTAATGTGGCGTACAACGTGGTCGTCTTTCCAGAGCCTGTTGGCCCAGAAATCAGTACGATACCATTGGGCTTCTTGATGCCCTCTCTGTACCGTTCCAACTCCTTTTCAGAAAAGCCTAATTGGGCCAGTTCCACCGAACCGGTATCACGACTTAGAATACGCAATACGATTTTCTCACCGAAAAGGGTGGGCAATGTGGAGACCCGGATATCGAACTCGTCCGTACCGTTCTTCACAGTGATACGCCCATCTTGGGGCAAACGTTTTTCGGCGATGTCAAGGTTCGCACGGATCTTGACCTTATTGACCATGGTCGGGTAGTCCCCGATGGGGATACTGTACTGTTCCAACAGTTTTCCATCCAATCGGTACCGGACGCGGCAACGTGTTTCATAGGGCTCGAAATGAATGTCACTACTGCCCAAACCTTTTGCATTGTGCAGTATTTTCTCCAAAAAGTCATTGGTGTACCCCAAGGTGCTTGAGGTGTTCTTTGTACCAATCCTGTAATTCGTGGTAAGGTACCGTTCAAGCTCTTCACTGTCACAGGGCTCTAAAAGCACATCGGTATCCAGAACAATGTTCAGTTCCGCTAAAAGTCCGTCCAATGGCCGAACGTCCGTTTTGAACAACAGCCCCTTTTCATCCTCGGATACAGGAACAATACGGTAGTGGAACGCCTGTTCCGATGAAATCTTCTGTTGAAGGTTGGATGATATGCGAAACATTTCTTCTTGCATGGTCAAATTGTGTACAATGAGACAAAACCGGTTACCTCCGATATGACAATAACACCGATTAAAAAAAGGCAAATGAAGCCAGCCAAGGGCACCGTCTTGGCATCGACATAATAGTTTAGCACTATATACGACAATACTGAAAAACACAGGCTAGAAGCCAAAAGCACAATAAAGGTGACGGTTGGAAAACCTAGTGCAAATGCAAAAAAACATAGCACATCCCCAAGCCCCAAGCTGGCGTTCAAAAATTGTTGTTTTCGTAAGAATTTTGTGTAGGCCCAAAGTATCATCAAGAGGCAAACCATGATAAATACGTTGCCACCTATATTAATAATGAAACGGTTTACGTCGGTATGCAGAAGATGAAGCCAACCAAGAAAAATTCCCATAATGGGGAACAATATCCAGTATACCATGCGTTCTCGGATGTCTTGAATGGCTATGGCCGTACAACTCAAAATGGTAAGTAGCTGTATCATGCTCTTAATCTTTGGTGATTTGCTTGGGGTTACCGTTGGCATCAATTTCCCAAACATTCAATATACCATCACCATCAAAGTCGGTTACGGCCTCTGCCCTGGCCTTAAAGCCCACATCGGTGGCCTCTATGATCTCATAACGGTAATTGGCAGTGCCCTCCTCTTTTACGGTCTTTGGAGGTACAAAATCCAGTTCATTGATGTCATCGGTAAACTTGCTGTACATGTACCTGTAGGTCGTCTGGGAATTATAGAGGGCCTTCAATTGGGTCTGCGCCTCAATACTTTTGGCCTTCGATATTAAGGGCATGAGGTTAGGTAGGGCGAGCAACAATAAAATACCAATGATGGCCAGTACGATAAGCGTCTCTTGTAGATTGAGGGCGGGAACTTTTTTCTTGAGTAAGGTATTCATCATTTTTTGCTTTTCCGAATACCTTTAGTTCCTTATCGAACTATAAGTCGTCCGGGTCTTTTTCTTTTTTTAAATTACTATACAAGTTCATGGCATCATTTTTATAAATACCATCAAAAGCGATGATATCTTCCAATAGACTGATGACTTTAGCGCTTTGGTTCATTTTCAAATAAGTCAAGGCTTTATACCAATTGGCTTGCTCACTATAAGTCACACTATCAATTAATGATTCAAATTCACTAAGTGCCTTTTCAGGTTGTGTCAACTCTAAATAGGTACAACCCAAATATATTTTTAACTCATCCGCCTCTGGCCTTTTGTCAATAAGTCCATTAAGAAGTATTTCTGCCTCCTTATAATCTCCTCGACCATAGGCCCGTAATGACAATTGCAAATCTTTCTCTTGATTTCCACGAAAAGTATCTTCTACTGGATAAACGGTATAATATTTTTCAAAAAGTGACTTTTCGCTGGACTTATTTTGAAAAAGAAAAAACAGGCCAAGTCCAAGAAGAACGAAAATCATGGCAGCGATTTTCCAATTAAAGGTGAATCGGCTTTCTTTGGAGTTAACGCTATCAGAATTTTCATTCTCAATCCGCATCAACTTTTTACGAAACATAATACTGTCCTGATCTAGTAGTGTTTGATGCAGTTGTTTGTGCTTTTCAAATTCTTTCCTAAAATCGGTATCAGTCTCAAGTCTTTTTTTAAACTTCTTTTGTGAAACATCATCGAGCTCATTTCTTAGATAATCTTCTATTAAGTCAAAAAGTTCTGGACTGCGCTTGCTCATTTTCCTTTTGCTTTAAGAGTATCGGAACTCAGTTCAACAAAAATCGGGTCTCGTTCTATCATCTCAAGTAGTCTTTTCTTGCACTCAAACTTTTTCTTTCGAGTGTAAGCCAAACTGTAACCCATTAATGCCGAAATCTCCTGCATTTTTTTACCTAAAAAAAAGTGTTGTAACAATTCTTGGCAGCGGTCGCCTAGCTTCAAAAAATATTTTTGATAAAGTGCTTTTTGTTCCTGTAATTCCATTTCGGCAAAAATACTTTTTTCAAGATTTACCGAAATATCAGGACTTTTATCAATGGTCACCTTTTTCTTTCTTTTCCTTAGTGAATTCATCCACATATTTCTGCTTACTGCAAAAATATAGGTTGCCAAAGAACATTCTAAGCGCAAGGAACCTGATTTCAATTTCTGATACGTTAACACTAATGCATCCTGAAAAATATCACTAGCATCAGTCGCAGTACCTGAATTTCTTACGATGTAGCTTTTCACCTCAGGAAAGTGTTTGGAATACATCTCACGTAATACACGTGAATCTCCTTCAATAAATCCCTGTAAAATTTCAGTATCCTTCTTTGTGCTCATTGATTGATGTAACTACAATTGTTTTTGTTACCTGTTTTTGCAAAGGGGAAGAAAATTAAAAATAGCATTTTTCAAATTTCAGGCCTAAACATTTTACACGAATTACTAATTTACCCATCAAACCGAAACATACAATCAAAATGATTTTTTCCAAGAAAAATGTTTGGAACGTCTTTTACTGCTTACTTATAATTCCTTCAATAGGTATGGCCCAGACTGCAAAAGATACTACAGGAACTGAAAAAATATTGGCAAAGGCCGATTCACTTTATGCTTTAGAAGAATATCATAGTACTATTAAGGACCTTAAAGAAAGGGTTAACCTCTATACTTCGAGCAATCTATGGGAAAAGGCAGTTAAAATTCATAATAAAATTTCCGAAGGATATCTACTACAATCCAAAGATGAATTTGCTAAAAAACATATCGATTTATCCTTTGAAATTCTTGATGAAAAATTGAAGGTTTTGGTATTGGAAAAAGCAAACACATATTCAAATCTAGGGCAATTTTATAGTAATCAAACAAAATTGGATTCAGCACTTTCAAGTTATGATAGGGCTTTAAAAATAAGAAAAAAACTGTTGTCTTGGGACAATGAGCAAATAGCCCGAAGTTATCTTGATTTTATTCCTGATTTAGTCGTAAGAGGTGAATATAAAAAAGCATTAATGTATTTAGATAGTGTGAAATTTATTTATGACAATAATCCATCAGAAAATATCATGAACCTCGTTGATTATCACGTGGATTTCGGAAGTATCAATTCTATTATAGGTAAAAATGGAGAAGCTATACGCTCAACAGAAAATGCCATAGCTATCTTAGAAGCTCAACCAGCGAAAAATACACGTAAATATGTCGAGACCCTACTTAGACAATTCTACAATTATTATAATGCTCGTGATTTCGAAAAGTCTTTAGCCCTTAGTCTTAAAGTTGTACCTATGTATAGAGAAATAGTTGGTACGGATAACTTAAAAATGATTCGGGTCTATAATAACACAGCTCGTTTATACAACAGATTGGGTGAACCTCTCAAAGCACTGGAATATAATGAAAAAGCACTTAAAATAGCCCGAAAACATTACGGAGAAAATGGATTAAAGGTATCTCAAGGCTATGAAGTCAAAGGTTTGATTTATGCCTCTTCGACGGATAAATCAAAACTTAAAGAGGGAATCATTTACTATAAAAAATCAGCCGAGATAATAACGTCACAATTAGGTGAAGTGTACAAAGACCTAATATATATTTATGGTAACATCGGATACCTATATGAACAACTGGGGCAATATGAGAATGCTATTACATATTTATCCAAATCCCTTGAAGTGGGCAAATCAATATTTGGTGAGGACAATGTGTTGATAAGTCCATCTTTAATAAATTTAGGATTTGCAAAATCAAAAAACGGGGAAAAGGAAGAAGCCCTTTCAGCATTTAAACGGGCGTTACAACTTCGTATTTCAGCATATGGAGAACAGCATAAAGATGTCATTACCGCTTATTTATCTTTAGGTCAATTTTATCAAGAAAATACACAGTTTGAAACTGCAATTAAATATTACAATAAGGCATTAACTGTTCTAGGTGATGATTTTGAAAAACTACTTGACAACAAATACGGTCCTATTTATTTTCAAGAAATGACAGATATGTTCGATGCAATTTTGGGTAAAGCTGAAATATATCGAAATGAATTCCAGAATATGCAAAATATGGATAAACTGAAAAAGTCAGCAATGGAATATAAAAAGGCCGATGTGTTATCCATGAAAATACGTCAAAAAATCACTTCAGAGTATGACCGATTGACCTTAGCAGAGACGAGTAGGAGATTATTTGATGGTGCGATTGAAACACATGATTTATTGTTTACAAAAACAGGAAATCTTAGTGAACTTGAAAATATGATTTATTACTCCGAGAGAAGCAGAGCGAGTACCCTAATTGAAAATATTGCGCCAAGAAAAAATGAAGATACCAAAGGATTAAGTTCTGCTCTGGCACTTGAAAAAAAATTAAATGATGATAGAGCAGTTTTAATTTCTAAAATATACCCAAATTATGAAAGTGATTCAATAAGTGATTCTATAGCAGTGAACAAAGACCGACTATTTAAAATTAATTCAAGTTATGACTCCTTACTCTATGAAATCCAAAAACAAAACCCAGCATACTTTTCCGTAAATTTTGATGAGCGCGGTGCTAACGTTAAAGAAATTCAAGAACGCTTGGATTCAAATACTGGTATAATTGAGTTTTATGCCCATGCAAATGGCAACTTTTATGTTTTCTTTATTTCAAAGGCGACAACTCAAGTCAAAAAAATAAAAATCGAAAACCTTAGAAATAAAATAACTTTTTTTAACAAAGCGATAATTGAAAAAAATACTATAAACTTTAAAAAGTTATCATCTCAACTTTACAACACACTAATTGAACCTAACTTAAATGAATTTAAAGGTTCTGAATTAATAATAATACCAGATGAAAGCCTATGGGGGCTAGAATTTGATCTACTACTCACGAAAAAAACAAGTACGAACAACCCCAAAGAATTACCATTTCTGTTGCGGGACTATGCGATTAGTTATGCCAATTCAATAGTACTGCTCGAAGCATATTCAAAAAATAGAAAAAATACGAAAGACTGTTTGGCATTTTCATACACTGATTTGAATGACCCTAGAGGAGGGAGTTCAATTGATTTATCCAGACTCCGGGATACTAAATCTGATTTGCCCGGTACTCGAAAAGAGATAAGGGAAATAGCAAATATCATTGACGGGGAATACTACTATGGATCTAATGCGATTGAAGCAAATTTTAAAGCAAAAGCGAACGATTTTTCAATTTTACATTTGGCACTTCATGGGGAAGTTAATCACATTAAACCGGAGTTTTCAAGATTGTATTTCACCCAACAAAAAGACTCGATTGAAGACAACTATTTGTATGCACATGAGTTGACGACACTAGACTTACCAGCTGATTTAGCGGTTCTTAGTGCTTGTGACACAGGTTCAGGGAAAAACCTTGTTGGTGAAGGTATTATGAGCTTGGGCAGTGCATTTCAATATGCAGGAACCAAAAGCCTTTTATTATCAAAATGGGAGGTCTCTGACGCTACCACCCCAGATATTATGCTTTATTTCTATGAAAACCTTAAAAAGGGCATGAAAAAATCAAAGGCATTGCAACAGGCCAAACTTCGGTTTTTAGCATCAGCTTCGGGTAATCAAGTCCAGCCCTATTATTGGGGCAGTTTCTTTGTACTAGGTAGTAATAAACCTATTGAGTTTGAAAACAGGTTGTCTTGGTACTGGGCGCTGTTACTCTTGCCTATTGGTATAATAGGTTACTTTGCTTACAATAGAAAAAAAGTGGCTTGAAATCAAACCCTTCATCCATTCGTTAGGTTGGTTTTTATTCTTTCTCTCTTTCATTTCTAATAAAAGAATAAGGAATTTTTAGTAGCAGGCCGAATGTCCTTTTATAAAACAGGTCAACAACATAGAGGTCTAAATATTTTTAATAAAGCAAAGTATTGCCCCTTCCATAGATAAGCGTAAAATCTTGTATTGTAAGAATTCAATAATGCTATTTTACATTAAACACTTTATCTCGATGAGTAAACAAATAAAGACAGATGATATTATATAATACTGCCCTATTTCAACAAGAGGACTTTATAAAAATCAAAGTAATATGCATAGCAAAGCTTCAATGCTTATATCAAAAATAATAGCTATGGTCTTTAAGGGACTAGTTATTTTTCCTGCGAGTTCTATATGTATTTAGATATAGATAAAGATTGGTCTGTTACGTACTGCCTTTCCCCTTCAATTCTTTCATTATTCCTTCAACGTCAATGTAGTCATATAGAAGATTTAATTCCAAGAATGACAAAAGGGCCAATTATAGCCCCTTCCCGAATTCAAAAAAATCTTAAAAAAATCCCAATTTTAAGGTAACACTTTTCCTGTACCATACATCAACATACAACATAACACTAGACATCGGCCATTACATACCTTACTGATCGGAACACAAAAAATGAAAAGAGAATTTTATTGCATTGCTCTTCTTGATAGCCTTTAATGGTTGGTAAGCCACCATGGTTTTGGCGTTGTTTTCTGGTAAACGTGGTATCTCTTTTGGCTACGGTATAAACAGAACATTTGAAAATTTCATTGACCCAACTGGCCCAATATGTATTCATAAGGTCATTTATAAAATATTACAAACCACTATGGACAAGGGCTCTATGAAATCAGTTGCCTGTTACACCTTATTACTCAAGAATTGACAAACGAACGAATATTGATAAACAAAGAAAAAATCTGACCAAATAAATCAAATGATAATTGAAAAACCAATACCAGATACTCCTATGGTAATTTTTAAAAATAACGTTGTCAAGCCACAAAATTCCATGTTTTTAATACTTGCCATTGTACTTCATTTGGCTTCGTTTGGTCAAGAAGACCACTATCTGTCCTTTGACGGTATAAATGATTATATCGCTCTGCCTATCTCATATACAGGAACAAATGCAGTGCCCGTAGTGAGCGTTGAAGCTTGGGTGCGCACCACATTTTCAGGCGGTGGATACAACTCCAACTGGGCCATCATTGATTTTGACCGGAGCGAGTTCTATGATCTCTTTGTTCGGGGCGATAACGGAAGGGTTGGCTTCAGCACCTATTCCACTCCTGGAGGCATCAATGACTTTTATGGTAATCTATCCGTCAACGACGGTCAATGGCACCATATTGCCGCAGTCTATAATGGGGTCGACAAGCTTATTTATGTCGATGGTATTCTGGATGCCTCTGTGGCCAACCCCCATGGGGGCAACCCATTGGGACAATCTACGACCCGGTTCGGTTTTATTGGCGACGGTTCCGAGGCATCGACCTACAATGCAGGAAAGAACGATATCTTTTACGAAGGTGATATTTCGGAAGTACGGATATGGAACCGTGCCCTTGGCGCAAATGAACTGGGGGCCAATCGGTTTCCAGGAGCCATTAATGGAATGGAAAATGGTCTGTTCGCCTACTACACCTTTAACAATGGATTGGCCAACGATAGCGGCCCCAATGGTTTTGATGGCGGTATTTTTGATAATCCGGTCTTCAATAGTACCAATGGCGTGCCAATGACAAATCCCGGCGGGGGAGCTTCCCTTTGGTCGGGCGCGGGCAACGATATTTTCTACAGTACGGGTAATGTCGCCATTGGCCGCACCTCAATCCCTTCCGGTTATGCGTTGGCTGTCGATGGTAATATCAGAACAAGGGAGGTAAAGGTCGACCAAGATACTTGGCCCGATTATGTCTTTTCTGAAAACCATGACCTCCCCACTTTGGAGGACATCCAAAAACATATACAAGAAAAAGGGCATTTGCCCAATATTCCCTCCGCCCAAGAAGTGGAGGCCAATGGGGTCGAACTCGGTGAGATGAACAGGTTGCTCCTCGAAAAAATTGAGGAGCAGATGCTCTACATCCTTCAACTACATGCTGAGATGAATGTATTAAAAAAAGGAATTGAAAAAATAAATCACCAAAAATGAAAAGTTACTTAACCCCAAAAGAAAATATAATGACCAAAACAATAATCGTTTTATTGCTGCTACCCCTAGTTGTATCGTCACAAACAAGTCTTATAGACTCTTCAACCTGGACCGAGGGTGAAGGTTCGGTATCCATCTTTAATAAATATGGCCCTACTAGCAGTAATACCCGTGAAATGGATATTGGACCTCACGGGACTTCTGAACTCATATGGAAATCATTGGCCTCTAACACTACCGACAGCGATGGGGGCTGGAATACCGATTATGTAACCATTGATCCAAGCAAAACTTATCGATTAACCGTTTGGATCAAACGAACAGGTTCCCTAGAAGGGAAAACAAATTTTGGGTTCAAGGCACTTGACACTAATGATAATGAGGCAACCTTACTTATGAACGGTACAGTTCGGAACAATCCGTATTTCGAATGGAATTCTCCTCCCGCAGTAAACAATTGGTATTTACTTGTGGCCTTTGTATACGGCCATAATCATACGGGAAGCGAAAATGACCTTGAGGGAATCTATGATACATCGGGTACTCGAGTAGATCCAACTTTTGATAGCTTTAAATTTGCAAGCACTGCCGTAAAAATTAGACATCGGGTCTATCATCGGCTGGCCAATTCCCCGACCACCCATTGGCTTTATGGCCCTACCGTCTATGAAGTCAACGGACTTGAGCCATCAATTCAAGATTTGATCAATGGTCCGAACAATACGACCGACAACCAGGCCCCCACAGCACCTACCGTGTCAAGCACTGGGCAGTCATCATCGACAGTCGACCTTTCCTGGAGTGGCGCAACCGATAATATCGCCGTAACGGGCTACAAAGTGTATCAAAATGGCGGTTCTATAGCGACCTTGGGCAATGTGTCCAACTATCAGGTCAGTAACCTTCAGCCAGCAACGACATACAGCTTTACCGTGACCGCCCTTGATGCGGCGGGCAATGAAAGTAACCCTAACACGGCCCTTTCTGTGACAACCGATAGCGGTTCAGGTGCGGGTGCGGGCACTTCCATATGGTCGGAGGCCAATACCACTGCCAGTTACACCGGTGAAGTCGCCATTGGGCGTTCAACGGTGCCCGCCAACTATAAACTGGCCGTAGAAGGAAACATCAGGGCCAGGGAAATCCGGGTGGATACCGAATCATGGCCCGACTATGTCTTTGAAAACGACTATGACCTACCCTCTTTGGAGGAAATACAAAAATACATTCAAAAAAACGGGCATTTACCCAATATACCCACTGCCAAAGAGATCGAAGCAGAAGGCCTTGAACTGGGGAAGATGGACCGCCTGCTTTTGGAGAAGATTGAAGAAATGATACTGTATATCATTGACCTCAAAGCTGAAATCAAAGAATTAAAATCTAGAGAACCATGAAAAAACAACTATCCAGTGCGCTATGTACAATGATGTTTTCCTTTTTGAGTCTTATCTGTTTTGGATCCGTGGCAACCGAAAAAGTGACAACGATAAACAAAAATTTTAATACAACAAGTACTCCCCATTTTAATGTTCCACCGGTGCCCTCACCATGGAGCAATAGCGACATCGGTAGCGTTGCCGCTAGCGGGAGTGCAGATTATGATTCAGGTAGCGGAAGGTTCACAATAGAGGGCAGTGGTGCGGATATTTGGAGTAGTAATGATGAGTTCCATTATGTCTACCAGCCTGTAACTGGCGATGGGGAAATCATTGCTAGGGTTATCTCACTTGACTACACTCATGGCTGGGCCAAAGCGGGAATAATGATGCGTAATAGCCTAGCTTCCAATTCAGCAACGGCACTGGTCTCCATGCATCCTAATGCGTTAGGTACTGGATCGGGCTATACCCTACAACAACGAAATACTGATGGTTCTACCATGACTACTTCGGACAGCAATATTGGGCCCGAACTTTCGCCCTATCCCGTTTATTTACGGTTGGTACGAAGTGGCGACACCTTTACGGCCTATGGTTCTCTCACCAATGGCAACTGGCAACTTTTAGGCAGTAGAACGGTGACCATGGGGCAAAACATCTATGTGGGCCTTGCAGTGACCTCACATGACGACGGAATTCTGGCCACTGGGGTTTTTGAAGATGTTTCTTTAAATTTTGGAAGCAATCAAGATACACAAGCTCCCACCGTAGCTACCCTCATTAGTACCGAAAAATCGGATACATCGGTGAACCTTTCCTGGAACGGCGCAACCGATAATGTCGCAATAACAGGTTACCGAATATATCAAGATGGCAGTGCGATAACCACATTGGGCAATGTATTGAACTATCAGGTCAGCAACCTTCAAGCAGCCACTCCATATAATTTTACCGTGACCGCTTTCGATGCTGCGGGCAATGAGGGTGCCCCAAGTACAATCCTTTCCGTGACGACCGATGGCAGTTCAGGCCCAGGTTCGGGTTCTAGCACTTCAGTATGGTCAGAGGCCAATACCACCGCCAGTTATGATGGCGAAGTCGCTGTTGGAACAGCTTCAGTTCCTTTAGGATACAAAATGGCCATTGATGGTAAACTTATCACTGAAGAAGTTAGAGTTGAATTAAGCAGTAGCAGTGGTACTTGGCCTGATTATGTCTTTTCTGAAAACTATGACCTCCCCTCTTTGGAAGACATCCAAAAACATGTCCAAGAAAAAGGGCATTTGCCCAATATTCCCTCCGCCCAAGAAGTGGAGGCCAATGGGGTCGAACTTGGTGAGATGAACAGGTTGCTCCTCGAAAAAATTGAGGAATTGACACTTCATGTGATTCAACTTAAAAAAGAAATCAATCAACTAAAAAACGAAAAATGAAAAACCGCCTCATATTTATTTTTTGCCCTTTACTGCTCTTGTTTCTGAATTTAAATGGTCAGACCACTGACCATACCAATTTTTTAAATGGTCTAATATCTGCCTATTCAATGGAAAGTTCCACGACGGTGAACGATGAAATAGGTATCAACAATGGCACGGTTACAGGTACCACTGTAGTACCGGGCAATTTGGGCAATGCCCTCAATTTTACGGGCTCACAAGCCTCTATGGGCACCGTGCCCACCTCACAAAGTTTGGATTTGAATGGAAGCGAACTTTCCTTTATGGTAGACATTTATCCCACAGCCAATGGGCAGAGCGGAAAGAGTGTAATATTTCAGAAGGGAGTAGGAACAACCGGAAGATATATCTACGGGGTGGCTTATACCAATACGAACAAAATTAGGTTTAGAAACGTCATTAATGGTGTTCAAAGGGATTTTATAAGTTCAACTGCAGCACCATTGAATATGTGGTCCCGTATCATTTGTGTTTGGAAGTCAGGAGAGGCAAGGATAATCAGGATAAATTCGGCGACTGATATAGAGGGAACTGTTTATAGCGGTACACAAGGGGTATTTCCTGATAGGGATATCACCATAGGGTCGTACGATATTCCTGGACCAGCCGCCACCAGGAGCTTTACAGGCCGTATAGATAATATAATGATTTGGAATCGGGCCTTGACAACGACAGAGCAGAACACCCTAATCAATGAAAATCTCGGATTTTCCGATTTTACTGTAGTCGGCACTGACACACAGGCACCAACAGCACCTACCGTGTCAAGCACTGGGCAATCATCATCAACAGTCGACCTTTCCTGGAGCGGTGCGACCGACGATATCGCCGTAACGGGCTACAAAGTGTATCAAAATGGCGGTTCTATAGCGACCTTGGGCAATGTGTCCAACTATCAGGTCAGTAACCTTCAGCCAGCAACGACATACAGCTTTACCGTGACCGCCCTTGATGC
>ERZ1740067.1155-NODE-1155-length-18819-cov-8.014496_pt1 | contig 18819 bp, 7 predicted proteins | sample MGYA00581736_ERZ1740067 | MGnify/ENA primary metagenome ERZ1740067 (study PRJEB43018, sample SAMN04849236) | marine metagenome | isolation source: floating plastic debris | place: Pacific Ocean | collected 2008-08-27 | study: EMG produced TPA metagenomics... | reverse complement strand
CCTGGCACTGCTCTAGATAATCTTGTTTTTAGTCATGAGCAACTTCTGGAGAGCGGCCAGCTAGAATCCGGTGGCTGGCTCGGTGGTTTGCGAGTCGATGCTCTGCGCAAAGCAGAAGAAAACGCTTACAGCTACTATCACTGGCTAGTTGCAGGCGATACCGATTCCCAACTCGGCCCTGGCGTCAAAGAGCCCGCGTCGAACCATCGCTTTATCTTTGGCCTTGAGGCACCGATGGGTACAGCCCACGGTCTATCAAAATATCCCTATATTCGCGAGGCTCGCCGTATTGTTGGTCGCCCTGCCTATGGACATCCCGATGGCTTCAGCGTTAATGAAATTGACATCTCCCGCGCTGACTTTCGCAGCGAATACTATCAAACCACGCTCGGTCCCAGACGCTATCTAGAGCTTTGGCGAGCCTTGGCCGGCCTGAAGACAGTGGAAGTCATTGAAAACAATACGCCAGCGGCCGATATTATGAGGCGATCGCGCTCCACTATTTATCCAGATTCTGTCGGCATTGCCCAATACGCCATCGATTTTCATCCTTGCCTGACCCGATCTCCCCATGAGATCCCTGGCAATACCGAACGCGAAAATATTCGCAAAGCCCATGGCCAAGCCTATCCTGGCCAAATTCCTTTGCGCGCTATGATTCCGCAAAATATCGATAATCTCCTCATCGCTGGGAAAACCATTGCTACCAGCAATATCGCCGCTGCTGCCTACCGCGTTCACTCTTTTGAATGGTCTGTCGGCGCGGCTGCGGGTACTACTATCGATTTCGCTCTTACAAATGACGTGCTTCCTGTTGAACTCGTCGATGACCTCCCCCTACCAGAACCTCAGCTAGAGGAACTTCAGCGCCAGCTTAACGCCAATGGTAACCCCACTGCGTTCCCGGATACCTCTATCTTTAACCTCGACTGGGAAGACTGGCGCGTTTGGTAAGCCTTACTTAGACAGTCGTTCTGTGATTTATTTCTTTTGTTCCAGCACTCTGGAAGTCATTAAGTAATTAGCTCAATTAGTAATGACTCGCTGCTGTGCAAAGCAGCAATTGGCATCGTAGACACACCAGAACCTCTGACAAGTCCGAGACTAATAGTCTGTTGTTCCAAGGACTTGCTCACAAGTCAAACAACTCAGTCGTACAGCTATTGAGTGGGTGAAAAGTGCAGCTGAGCTATCGAACACTGATGGGTTGGATGCTATCCGAGCGATTGATTCGCCACTGTTCCTGACTAGAATGCTGGCTTAAAAGCGGCCCCGACTTGCGATGCCAGACCGGTTCACCTTACACGTCTATAAGCATTCCGCTCGCAAATTGGGGTAATTTTTCGTTGCAAAAGGCGAGATAGAATAGGCAAACCTAGCTCAAACAGCCACAAAGAGGTCATCTTCGATTATGAGTACTGTAGATAGCTGGCAAAATTGGGTAGTCACAATAGGCTATTTGTCATTCACCGTGTTTGTCATTTGGCAAATTGTAAAGCCCAGGAAGTCATAGCTAAGGATATATAGGCTCATAAAAAATGGACAGCCTGGCGTTGATTTTCCCCGACTATTACTGTGCGTTCCTAGTTGAAATAAGCTGTTCAATTTACAAGCATGACAGTAAGTTTTCAGTCGCGAAATCTTCTAGGGAAGTGCTTTTTTCGATAGTGCTGTAGTTGATGGTGCTGTATTCTCACAGCCAAATATTCAGTATTACTACGGAATTTAGTTTTTTGATTCGGTTTTTCCGCGTCAAGGGGACAGAGATTTTGTCATATCTCCTTAAGTTCGGCTTCTGTCATTCCTGACGGCTGTTACTATATAGAGCCTGAGCATTTTAAATGATGCTCAGAATCGATGGGCGTTCCTGGAGTCAGCTGAAGTGCTAAAAAAGTTCATGACTTGGCTGCTACACACACTACAAAAAGTACTGCGATCGCTAACCGGAAAACGCAGTGGTCCTAAGGTATCTGAATCTACTCAGCTAGGCAGTGAAATTGCTTCAAGATTGCAGTCAAGTCAGTCAAACTCTGACGATGCTCCTATCGCCGTAAGAGTGAGGAGCGGCGTCCCTGAGTCTTCTGCTCCTGTTCAGTCAACGGCTCCTTTACGCCAGAAAGGTTCCTCTGTTCTCAAAGACACTGTTGATCCAATCGCTGATGCGCCTGACACGCATCAGCGATTGGATGCCGCACCTGCTTCTTTGCCAGGTGGCACGCTTGCTGCGCCTAGCTTTCCAACAGATGTATCGGAGCTAATTTCATCTCACGACTCTCAACCGTCGGCTTTAAAGGATGATCCACACGACAATTTGTCTGTCCCAACAGCCTCACCTTCAACTGACACAAAACAGCTGCCAGAGATTCACGATTTACTCCCTGCTGTTGAACCAGATACGCACATCAGTGCAGGGGATGAAGACATTGAACCTGTTCCTGATGAGGCTACTCCCTCGGTAGAACAATCATCTGATGCGGTAGACACGTCTAGTTTAATTGAAGAGAGCTCTCCTATCGAACCTGCTCAGCGTGTTTCTGTATCTGAGCAAGCGACTTTGTTTAGCTTTGAAATTGTTGAGACATCTGATCTTGTAGAACGTGATTCTACAGAAAGTGATTCCTCTGAAACAACAAATAAAGTTGCTAACGTAGCTATCAACCCCAATTTACAGGGAGTATCTTCGAGTGAAGATACAATTGGTACGCAAGCTACAACAGAGAGTGAAACAGATGTTGATCAATCTATTAAAGATGCTCAACTTAATGTTGGTCAGCCTTCTCAGCTAGACATACCAATCGTACAGTCATTAATTCCTGATACCCTGTTAGATGACCTATCTGAACAAAAAATCGATGAGCAAGTAAGCATTGACCATGAGCAGATAGATGCTAGAAGTTCAGATTCGCAAATAGAAATACAACAGCCTAGAAATGTAGAAGAGTCGTCAGCTGTAGAAGAGTCGTTAACTAAGGAAGTGAGTCATGACACAGCTTCTGACAATGTTCAAAACCCTTGGCTAACTGCTGTCCCCCCTCAACATAGAGAAAAGAGAGAAGAACAATCTCAAGAAACTGTCACTAAGACTGGAACAGTTAAGCTTCTGTTCAAGCTAAAGCCAGGAAATTTTCACGGCTACATTGTGCCAGACGATGGTACGAAAGATATCTTGTTCCATCAAAAGTACATCAACGCTGAGATTTTTGATCATTTAGATCGAGGTACTCAGGTTGTTGCTACTGCAAAGTTCATGGCAGGCAAAGTCTACGCTACGCGAGTAGATGTCTTGCAGCAGTAGACGCACTACTACAAAAATAGCTTGTAGGCTGGGTTATCGCTTTCGTCCCAGTAGCGATAACCTAGGCTATCGAGAAAGGTTTCCCATTGATCCATTTCTTCGGGTGGTACTTGCATGCCAACGACAATACGGCCATAGTCAGCACCATGGTTGCGATAGTGAAAGAGGCTAATATTCCAGGCCGGACTCATGGCTGATACAAAGTTTGTCAGTGCCCCAGGTCTTTCTGGAAATTCAAATCGATATAGTAACTCATTGTGTGAGAGCGGCGATTTTCCGCCAACCATATGGCGAAGGTGCATTTTTGCAAGTTCGTCATCTGTCAAATCAAGTGTTTCAAATCCGCTCTGAGTAAAGCTCTGTGCGATCGCATCTGCATCTGCCCGATTCTTAATCTTCACACCCACAAAAATGTGAGCCTTATTGGCATCTGCAATTCGATAGTTAAACTCGCTAATACTGTGGTTGCCTAGTGTGTCACAAAACTTGCCCAAGCTTCCAGGCCGTTCAGGGATAGTAACTGCAAACACAGCTTCTCTGCGTTCGCCAAGCTCGGCACGCTCAGCGACGAAGCGCAGCCGGTCAAAGTTCATGTTTGCACCACAGGCAATCGCAACCAATGTTTCCCCAGTAATGCCTTCTTTCTCTACATAGGCTTTCGCACCTGCTATGGCTAGCGCCCCTGCCGGCTCCAAAATTGAGCGTGTATCTTCAAAGACATCCTTAATGGCTGCGCAAGTATCGTCAGTGCTGACCAGCAAAATATCATCTAAATATTCCTGGCATAGTCGAAAAGTTTCTTCTCCTACCTGTCGTACCGCCACACCATCTGCAAATATCCCTACCTGCGGTAGCCGCACACGCTCACCCTTTGCCAATGACTGACTCATCGCATCCGCATCGACGGGCTCTACCCCAATAATCTTAATATCGGGTTTTAACCGCTTGATGTAAGCTGCAATCCCAGAAATTAAACCGCCGCCGCCGATCGCGACAAAAATAGCATGAATGGGCTTTTGATACTGGCGCAAAATTTCCATGCCAATGGTGCCTTGCCCCGCGATTACATCTGGATCATCGAACGGATGTATGAAAGTGAGATTTTTTTCTATTTCTAACTGTTTGGCATGGGCACAGGCGTCGTCATAGGTATCTCCGTGCAGTACGACAATGCCACCCCGTGCCTTCACAGCATCAATTTTGACTTGCGGAGTCGTCACTGGCATCACGATCATAGCTGTGGTACCTAACTCTTTCGCCCCAAGGGCAACCCCTTGGGCATGATTCCCTGCAGAAGCTGCGATGACCCCACGCTTCAACAGCTGTGGAGACAGCTGTGCCATTTTGTTATAAGCACCGCGTAGCTTGAACGAGAAGACAGATTGAACATCTTCTCGCTTCAGCAATACCTTGTTATTGAGTCTTTCTGAGAGTCGAGCAGCCTTCTCTAAAGGCGTCTCTTGTGCCACATCATAAACGCGGGCTTTCAAAATGCGTTCTAAGTAGTCAGAGTGAGCCACTGGATGGTTAGCGAGGTCGCAAGCGTCACTTTCTACTTTACGGGTTTACCTCAGTACTGACTACTGGCTAGCGTCAGCATCGTCTTCAGTGGCAGGTGCTGCTTACTTAAAAGTAAACCCGTTGCCAAAACTGACGTTGCTATTGTTTTTGAAAATGGCCACTAGGTCTGAACCACTGGCTTGGTGGTAAAGATAGGTGTCGCTGCCCTGCTGCTGAAGCGTATAGTCACTAGCTGCGCCACTGAGTTGAACGATGTCTTCAAATGCATTGAAGTCTGAAATCGTTGCATAGTCTCGCTCACCGCCGCCCAGGTAATAAACTTGGTTAGCATTTCCTAGGACAAAGGTATCAGCCCCCAGTCCACCACCTAGCAGATCTTTCTCAAAGTAGCCAGCAGCGATCGCATCCGTTCCTTCTAATACATCGTTGCCTGCGCCACCCTCAAGGGTGTCATTCCCAGTACCACCGTAGAGCTTGTCGTTTCCGCCTTCACTATTAACTGAAACGACTGGTTCACCTGTTGCCAGTTGGGTGATTTCTTCTGCGCTTAGCGCCCGGTCATACACTCTGGCGTCGTCAAGTTCACCATCTAGGTGGGAGCCAGTTAAGTCAGCACCTAACGTTAATACCTCGTTATTGGTGCCAAATATGATACTAGCTTGATGGGTGCTATCTAACTGCCCATCGATATAGAAATGAATATTGTTGCCATCATAGGAAACGGCCACATGGTGCCATTGCTGAGTTGTGAGGCTGGCATTTGACCACTGGAAGTAACTCCCATTGCCACCTGTTACAGAACCGTAGTTAGCTTGGAAGGCTAATCTTCCATCACTCGTGAAATCTAGACCATAAGTAATATTTGACTGTCCTTTGTTAATTAAGCCACCCCAGTTACTAAAGGTATCAGCTCTTACCCAGGTAGCCAGCGTCAGTGTATTTGTAATATCTAACGAGGCACTATCGCTAACCTCAACTCGGTCATTGTCACCATCAAAGTTGAGTGCGCCCCCAACCTGACCAGCTCTCCGAACAGGGTTCTGTACGGCATTAATCAATGTGCCAGGATTGTTGCCGGTAGAATCTCCAACTTGCGTTCCTGTCGTTTCATCAAATGACCAGTGACCAACTAATCCGTTGGAGAGAGTACTGTTGTTATTGCTGCTATACTGCTCGTCTCCGTAGAGTTCATCATCACCCCCATTGCCGTAAAGCGTATCATTACCCTCACCACCAACGAGAATGTCATTGTCAGTTTCATTAATTTCAATAATGCCTTGAAAGCCGCTGCCACCAACACCAGTGAGGTATACATCATCCCAGCGATTTTTGTAATTAATGCTGCCGAAGTCTTGACCGCCACCGTCATTATTGGGTTCGTTAGGTGCCCAGTTAGTGTAAGTTACAGCTTCTCCGCTGACCCACTGCCACTCACCTTCTGTCACCACATCGCTGAAGCCCGTCCATAACCTTTCAGTATTACTAAAAGTATTGCGTATCCAAGTCTCTTCAGCAGCGTCGTTGAGGGTCACAAGGTTCCCTCCAAGTTGCTGAGCTTGGATTTGGGCTTGCTCCCAGGTTCCCACGTCACTTAGCAAGTAAGTGTGGCCATTGTAGGTTTGCGATCCCTGAAAGAAGTGGCTGCTGTTGTCGTTTTGAGAGTCACCATAGAGTATGTCATGACCTTCTCCACCATAAAGGGTGTCATTTCCCCTGCCCCCTTCGAGGGAATCATCCTCAGGGGTTATCGTGGTGGGGTCAATTGGTGCTGAAACGGGTACAAACTCTACGTAGTCAAGGCGAGCGTGCTCACCGTCTACACGAATCCCTTCCAGCCTCAGTTCGTCACCTGTATCGATCTGAACCTGCGTTGCAACTGTTCGTACGGCTCGATTCTGGCCACTCACAATATGTGAACCCAAATCTTGCGTTAACTGCCAGCTATCTAGCTCAGTATCACCTAGACTCGCTGAGATAGTAGACACCCCATCATTTTCTTCGTAGTAGGCCACAATGATGTTGTAATAGCCCGAAGCGCCAGAGAACTGACTTTTGGCGATTCCACTACTGTTGGTTCGTAGGAGCTGTCCGCCAGAAGCATTACTATTGCTCTCGACAAAATACCCCATCACGTCCATCGACTCAGCTTCAGTGCGAATTGCTGCACCGATCACAACAGGTTCACTCGGTATGATCTCATTTGCAGTGTCGTCTGAATTCCCATCGTCGTCTGAACTCTCCTGAGTGAAATCAACTTTTATAAAGTCAACATAGTCTACTCGGGCGAGCTCATCGCTGCCGCTACTACTCTCTCCTCTAAGCCCAGTCAGTTCAAAAATATCTCCATCTCGAAGAAAAACTGTGCTGGCGACTGCCCGTGTTGTGAAGGTTTGCGCATTAGCAACAGAGCTGCCTAGAGACTGATCGAGTGCCCACGAATCTAGCTCTGTGCCATTGAGGGCTGCAGCGAGTTGCCCAATACCCGTATCATTTTCATCGTAGTAACCGACTGTGATGTTGTAGTAGCCAGCTTCTCCCGAAAAAGCAGTGAGCGCCTTTCCTTCCCCTTGATTCCTGACTGCTATTAAGCCGTTGCCAGAAGCACTTGCATTGGATTCTGTGAAATAGTCACCCAACAGTGTCATCGACTCCGCTTCTACGCGAAATCCTTCCCCTGTGGATGAAGGGGGAGTAAACGATGCAGATGCATCGTCATCGTCATCGTCACCAAGTTCATTGACAAAGACAGTCGTAGGTGTGGAACTGATAATCAGATTATCAAGCGGGACAAATTCGAGATAGTCGAAGCCGGCTTCATCTGCTCCATTTCCGATGGCGGTGACCGTAAATTGATCGCCAGTGCTTAAGGTTAGGTTTTGAGCAACGGTACGCGTAAAGTAGTGATCTGTATTTTGGTTGAGTGTAAAGCTGTTTAAGTTAGTGCCGTTCAAGCTGAAGTCTAGCTGTCCGTCACCCCCCATTTCATCAAAGTAGCGGGCAATCACCATATAGTTGCCCGATGGCCCTGAGAACGTGGTGGTCGCAGTGGACGTACCTGTGGTCGCTACACTATCGCCAGAGTCGTTGTTCCAGTCTGTTTTGATGTAGTAATCTCCACTCAGGGTCATGCTTTCAGCTTCTACCCGAATCGGACCAGATGAATTTGTCTCAGCAGTGGGTGTTTCAGCACCGTCACTAGTTTCTGCTCGTGCCTGTAGCTGCCTTCTCAACTCTTGAAGGCTCTCATCGCCTTCGTAGGCATCGCCGTAGATCACATCGTCACCGCTACCGCCATGGATCTGGTCTCGGCCCTCTCCGCCAATAAGCAAGTCGCTACTTGCCTCACCGTCTAAAAGATCGTTACCCTCACCACCATCGATAACGTCGCGTCCCCAGCCGCCTTTGAGATCATCCTTACCGTGACCGCCGGTAACAATGTCATCGCCGCTGCCACCACTGACAATGTCATGACCTGCCTCACCATGAAGCTCGTCATCATGGGTTTCACCCAAAATCAAGTCGTCATCATCGCCGCCATAAATCAGGTCATCGCCATCATGGCCGTAGATGATGTCTTCTCCGGCTTCGCCCCAAATAACATCATGGCCCGCTTTCCCATCGATGAGGTCATCGCCTCTACCGGCGTTAATTCGGTCCTGTTTGCTATCTCCAGCGATAATGTCGTCGTGTTCACCGGTGTGGTAGACTCGGGCATCTTCACCAGCAACACCACCATTGGCAGCCTCTGAAGTCTCGCTAGAGGCATGCCCATCGACGGTATCTAGTTTAGAGAAGTATTTTTCTAGTTTTTGCCACCATTGGCTGTAGCCAATCTCAAGGAGCTGCCACCATTGGCTATAGCCAATCTCGGACAAGTCCGATTCAAACTGTTGCCACCATTGGCTGTAGCCCAAGTCGATAACGCTCTGTTCAAACTGTTGCCACCATTGGCTGTAGCCGACATCGCCCAAGCCTTCCTCAAACTGTCCCCACTGGCTGTAGCCTAGTTCAAATATCTGCCACCACTGGCTGTAGCCCAAATCCAACACATGCTGTTCAAAGACAGACCACCACTGGTTATAGCTCAGCTGGTAGCGGTCGCCATGTTGGCCACCGCCGCGATGGGTATCTAGGGCGGTCTCGCTCAGACCCAGGCTATTTTCTACCTTATTTTCAGCAAGGGTCAGTAGCGACTCAATATCGAGTCCAGCATTGAGCGCACCGTAGTCAACATCCCAGCCCAATACATCTAGTGCCTGCAAATCAACATAGTTGAGTCTAAGCCGCTCTTGATAGGCAAGCGTCGGGTCCATCACACCAAGGGCGACCTGCATTCGATTCCAATGGCTGGCTTGGTAGTCAATACCATCAGCAAAATCACCTAGATTAGTCTGGCCACCGTCAATAGAGAAGTAGCTGTTTTGCCCAAGGGTAAGATCAGTTACAGACCCATCGGGATTTTCGACGCCAGTACTGTCAACACTGTGGCGAAACAGGTCCAGTACAGTAAAGCCTTCAGCTTCTGTCTCACCGGAGTGCAGTGTATTGAGTTCCAGCGGTCCATCAAGGCTGCTGATGAAGCCGAGCTGATGGCCAATCTCATGGAGGGCCATGCTCATGAAATCGAGGGTACCTTCGGGGGCCTCGCCGCTACGGGTGTAGTCGTAGTTCCAGTCAAAGCTATTGTTGACAATGATGTAGCCGTCGAGTGCGTTGGGATCTACCAGGTCGCGGTCCCAGGTGCTGCTAGGACCATTGGCATTGCCATGACTGTTGCCGTTCCCATTGTTCAGGACGATTGCCTCGTCCATCCCCAGGGCCTTGGCTTGGGCTGAGGTTAAAAGAATATCTGTGTTGCCATCGACTACCTGGTTGTTGATTAAAAAATCGACAGTATTGCCTTCTTGCAAACTATTGAGAGCAGACTCATCATGTTCGCTAGTGGCGTCTGCTGCAGCGTATTCCTGATAGATGGCGTAGTTTTGTTCATGCAGGATGGGAACTGCTCCACCCACCGCCTGGCCATTTTCACCTAGATTATTGCTGCCAGCAATGTGGAGATTGATGGTGACATCATCGGTCAAGTATGTTGACCAAATCATGGCAGCTAATTCAAATCCGACACGCTGCTCTAAGCTAATGCTGGGATCGTAGGTAAAGTTAAACTGAACCATGGAGAATGCGGCCCATGAGGCTGTATGTATAAAAACATACTGGCTTGTGCCTATATATACTTGGCTCCGCAATCTCATGCATAGACAATGAAGATTGAGAGAAGATAGAGCGAGCGTAAGCGGGCTATATATGAACGAAAGAAAAAGACGTTCCGTGCTTGAACGGTTAAATTTAACTCTAAATTGTCTTGAGTCAGTCTGTTCTTTTCGTCTCTTATGGTGAGTTCACAGATGTATGCGATCGCTCCACATCATTTCTCATAAGCATTAAGACAATGTTTGTTCAGATAGGCACCCGGCCGATAGTTGAAGCGAGACTGGGTGTGTGTTGTTCATGCCCAGAACAATATCGCCATTACTGTTTCTTGACCACGTTTCAGCTTCTACGATCGATGTGTGGGTATCAGTAATTGCCATTCCTACGGAGCTGTTGACATGCGGCTTTGTCTCTTCTTCGCTCTTATTTTGTGGAAATCCACTGGGTGCTTCCAAGGAGCGAAAGTCATTCCAGATAGATTGGCCTGTGATGAGCTGACTGGCATCTGCGGGTATTCCACCACGCCCAGTGGCTACGAAGGTATTTTGCTGTAGCTGTTCACAGGCTGCAACAATCTGGTCATCTGAAGAAAGTCCTTCAGGTAAATTTTCGACGCCATCTGTTGGGTCTATGTCAGGTGTGTTGAGTTCTACTGTTCCATTAAACTCCGGGCCCAAGTCTGAAGTGGCTGTGATATCGCTTTCTGAGGTTAGTTGCTCTCGAAATTCTGTGCCCAGAATGGTGTTAGCTGTGACGACCACCCTACCACCCGGTCCAAGACTCGAATTGGCAGTGATATCGCTATCTTCAAGCGCGATGAGTGCTTCTGTATCGATGGTGATATTGCCGCCCGTGGTAGAACCACTGGCACTGGCTGTGATATCGCTGCCACGGCGTAATACGACTGAGCCATCTGGCGTGTTGATATTGATATTGGCATCGTTGCCACCTGATACTGTTTCTGCTGTAATCAGGCTTTCATCACTCGCTAAAACATTAGTGGCGTTCAGCGTAATATCGCCAGCTGCGCCACTCCCTGTTCGTCTAGGATCTCGGTTGCTAGCGAAATTGCTGGTATTAATAGTGGCACCGTTAAGGACGGAGAGCTGTGGTGTGGTGACTTGAATATCCCCGCCTGCACCACTACCAAAAAGTGCATTGGCCAGTAATCCGCTACGCCCTAGTCCCTGCACTTGTCCACTGAGCGTGACTGATTCTGAAGCATTAATACTCAGTGTTCCTGCGTCACGATTGGCATTTGTTCCAGTGACAATTTGTCCACCATTATCAGTGAATAGTTGGGTTGTAACAATGTTGATATCGCCGCTGTTTCCACTGCCATTAGGTAGCTGTGTAAGGCCTGTCACTTGCGATGGCGGTATACCAGAAGCTGACAGAATTAGGCTTGGCGTTCTCTGGCCAAAGCCTGATACGTTTATTTCAGCTGCTGGCAGAGTGACAGTCTCACCATTTATTGTTTGTACTCCACCATTGATGTTTAGAGTGCCGCCATTCCCTAGACTGTCGGTTCTGGCAGCTATTTGTGCCCCACTCTCAACAGTAAGTGTTTGGGTATGAATATTTAGAGTGCCACCGTCACCTGTTCCAGGTGTATTTGGGTTGCCAAAAACAACACCTGTTGCAATTGTCGTAGGCCTAGCTCGTGCTCCTGTTGATTCGCCCGATATTTGGATGCGCTCTGACGATATATCTACCTGTCCAGCTTGACCATCTCCAGCCATGAGCATAGTGATTTGTGCCCCTGCACTCATCATGATTTCGGGAGCGTTGACCTGAAGCAAACTGGTGCCGGTGCCATTCGCGCCCGGCTGAACCGAAACACTGACAGTAGAAGGTGTTGTCGTGATTGTCGTGGGAGAGGTATCTATCTGTAAGCTTTCTGAGGCGTTAATTGTGATTTCGCCGTCGCCTGAGCTAAACACTCCTGCTGATAAATTGGAGCTATCAATTTCTATAGTTTTACCTTGGAGGCGAATGCGACCAGCATCGTTACCATTGACGCTAACTGACGAGCCTTGGAGGATTGAAATGTCTTGAAAGTCAGTGACTTGGCCATAGTCGAAGTCCCAACGTGTCAAGCTAGTGTCTACATCTACACGGTTGCTACTTCCAACGCTCCCAATTTCTATATGACCATCAATACTGTTGAGATTGCTGCTATTTAACGTAACCTCTCCTCCAAGCAGGGCTAGATTACGATTGCTCCCTGCCGTGATGGATGTGCTGGCATTAGTGCTTGTGCCAACACTGATAGGCTGTGGCGTGCTACCGAACTGAAGCCCAATAGGGGTGCTAATGGTAAGGATAGAGGGTACGTCAGTATTTGTAGTGTTAAATTGCTGGTCATTCTCAAATAAAAGACTTTCAGCCGTGCTTGCTAGGAATGATCCGCCAATATTGATAGTAGCATCATTGCCGAAAACAATACCGTTTGAATTAAGTAAAAACAGATTAGCGTTGCCAGTAACAGCTAACGTTCCATCAATATTGGAGATATTGTTTGAATTAATATCGGTAATGCGGCCAAAGATGTTGCTAACGGTTCCTGCAGGTGTGAAGGTAACGGTTGCGTTAGGGTCAACATTGAATCTACTGAAGCTATGGAAGAGATTGTTTCCAATACTAGTACCGCCTGTAATTGTGCAATCGCCGGATACACAGTTGGTTGGGCCGGAGAGTATGGTCGGTGTGCTGTTATCTATAGAAATAGATTGAGCGATTGCGCTCCCTGTTATCAGATCAGCCATTGAAATGATGCTGACGCCGACTAAGATACCTTTATTGGATAGCAGTACGGATGACGCGTGAGAAAAATTGTTCATATGACCGAACTACAGATATCTTGCAATAAGAACAGATAAATTTGGGGAGTAATGCTGCTAAAGCGTGATGTCGTGGAAAGAACGCTTTTGATCGATTTACCCTTAGCATGCCCACTTTTGAGTGAAAGCCTTAAAAGGTATATCGCTTGCGTTTTCTATGAAAGATGCCTCTAAGTTGTCTTTATTGCTACTTGGTCACTCTTGACCGTAGCTGGCAAGAGCTATTCGGGAATTAATAACTGTGAGCCAGTGGTTTGGAATCAGGTTGTAGAAAAACTGTGAGTGGCTTTAACAAAGCAGTTGGGATAGGTGTCTATGAGTCGTTACAAAAGAACTGAAGGATCATTGCAAGAATACATACTGACTTCTTGGAAAGCACTAACCGCTGGATATAGAAGACGTTGGCAAAAGATAGTGTTTTTATGTTTGCTGGTGTTTTCACTGGTAGGTGTACTGTCGGTACCTGCGATTTCGAAGCAGACGAGTGCGAGCCATCATAAAGCGGTGAATACTGCTGTAACAGTTAATGAGCCTATATTGCTCGCTGCTGAAAGTCAGCAATCTCAGCTTCAACAAGGTCAACATCAATATGAGTCAGGGCAACTTGCGGCAGCGCTGCGAATTTGGAGAGATGCTGCTGAGTTCGGCCAGTTGGATCCCTTGAACCAGGCACTGAGCTGGAGCTATGTCTCCATTGCTGCTCAAGACTTGGGTGAGTGGACCCAAGCGGAAGATGCAATTTCTCATGCGCTAATGCTGATAGCAGATTATCCCAGCTCGGCTGATCGGACACAGGTGCAGGCGCAGGTGTTGAATGCGCAGGGACGGTTGCGACTGAGACAGGGGCAGCCAGAGATGGCTTGGGAGATTTGGCAGCAGGCAGAGAGAGAATATGTGCAAGCTGACGATGTTCTGGGACAGATAGGTGCTCAGATTAACCAGAGCCAGGCTCTACAAACTATGGGTTTGTATCGACGGGCTAGAGTGGAGTTGGAAGAGGTTGCCGTAGCCGTAAAAGAGCAGCCAGAGTCCACCGTTAAGGCACTTGCACTGAAAAGTTTAGGGACAGTCTTTCAAACTGCGGGTAGTTTGGAAAATTCGCAGGAATATTTAGAGCAGAGTTTAGCGATATATAGTCGTTTAGGAAGTAACGCTGAAATCGCAGATACTTTATTTACGCTTGCTAATACGCTGCGCTTTATGCAAGATACTGATGCGGCTGAGCAGCATTACAAAGATGCTGAGAGCTTACTCCCGCCATCTGCACTAAAGACGAAGTCGCAGCTGAATCGGTTTAACCTCCTACTAGAAACGCAGCAATGGTCGATAGCTCAGCAGTTATTGCCAAAGCTAGTTGACAACATACAGGCTTTACCTGCTAGCAGGCAGGCTGTTTATAGTCGGGTTAACTTAGCCGAGAGCTTACTCTCTCATGGGGATGACACAGTCCGACCGATTGACTGGCTATCAGTGAACTCCGTTGCAGATTTGCTGCGTGAGGGAGTGGCTCAATCTGAAATGTTGAAAGATAGTCGAGCGCAGGCATTTTCGCTGGGTGAGCTCAGTAAGCTATACGGCCATACGAAACAGTGGAGTGAGTCTCAGATACTGGCGCAAAGAGCGCTGTCCTTTTCTCAGGGCGACCCTGCTCGTGATATTGCCTACCGTTGGCAACAGCAGCTGGGCAAGGCGTATCACGAGCAGGGGAAAGATGCAGCTGCGATCGCTAGTTACACAAATGCTGTAGAAACGCTAGGCGAAGTTCGTCGCGATTTGTTGGCAACTAATGCTGATGTGCAGTATTCATTTAGAGAAACGGTAGAGCCTGTTTATCGTGAGCTTGTCAGTTTACTGCTCTTACCAGAAGAGGTGAGTCAGGAAGCACTCTCTCAATCACGAACTGTGATAGAAGAGCTTCAGCTAGCAGAAATGGAAAACTTCTTTAGGTCTGCTTGTATTGATTCGGCTACGGAATCGATTGATAAATTGGATACAGAAGCTGCCATTGTATATCCAATTATTCTGCCAGATCGAGTCGAAGTTGTAGTTTCTGTTCCTGGTCAACCTCTGCGGCATCATCGAACTTGGCAGGCAGAAGAAGAAACTAATCAGGTAATTGCTAGCCTGTACAGATATCTGAATCCTATTTTGTCAGATGAAAGACGATTGAGTATTTCTAAGGAGATATACGACTGGCTGATTACGCCTGTTGAAGTAGACCTGGTGGAAAACGATATTCAAACATTAGTGTTTGTACTTGATGGTCAATTTCGGAAGATTCCGATGGCGGCACTGTATGATGGTGCGCATTATCTACTAGAAAAGTATGGTGTTGCTTTGACGCCTGGACTGAGACTACTAGGGCCGCACTTTCAAGATCCGAAGCCTTTGCAGGCATTAATGCTAGGCCTATCCGAAGCGAGAGGGGGATTTGCAGCCTTACCTGGTGTAAAGGCGGAGATAGAACAGATTGCTAACAGTGTAAATGCGGAGGTTCTTGTTGATCAAGACTTTACACGAGAAAACCTGGCAACGGAAGTTGACCAAACCCCTTTCCCTGTATTGCACTTGGCAACCCACGGTCAGTTTAGTTCGGATATAGAAGAAACTTTCTTGCTGGCATGGGATCAGCGAATAAGCGTAGGGGATTTGGATGGATTGTTGCGCGCACGAAAGGAACAGGATGAACCCATTGAGCTGATGGTGTTGAGTGCTTGCCAAACCGCCGAAGGCGATGATAGAGCAGCTTTAGGGTTAGCCGGTATGGCAATACGCTCAGGTGCGAGAAGTACATTAGCAACATTGTGGTCTGTGAATGATAGTTCTACTGCAGCACTAATGACAGAATTTTATAAGGAGCTATCGAGTGCTGAACTCACTAAAGCTGAGGCCTTGAGGCGTGCTCAAATAAAGATATTGCAAACTCCTGAATATTCCCATCCCTATTTTTGGTCGGCATTTGTTTTAATTGGGAACTGGTTGTCATAAAAGAGAGATTTGTAGCTCAATGAACAAATACCGTGTTTTTTCTGTTGCTTCTGCAATAGGCGTTTCTCTATCTGTATTGCCAAGTACTCATTTTCCGATTGTTGCTATTAACAGTTATGCTGTGGCCCAAGAATCAACAGCACAGTTAACGTCATCAATATCACCGACTATAGCCGTAGGCTTCGTCCCTCCTGATGATGATGGGGCACCGACATATTCTAGAGGGGGTGCGACTCGCAATCCTGAGTGTGATGCATTACAGGTGCTACCAGAGAATGGATCTGGACTGACGTCTGAAGTTCATCCAATGGTGCAAGCTTATTTTCAGTCGGGTGTTGAGCAGGTATGGCTAAAAATATATGCTGATGATGGCAGCGAGGTCTACACATACGATGAAGAAGAGTACTTTACGTTGCCTGAAGGTAAGGGTTTTGCAGAAATTCCACTACCTAGCTCCTTGAGTGAATTAGCTTTGGATAAGCGTTATACATGGGAAATGGCACTCATATGCGATGGCGAGTTTAATGTTAATTCGCCAAGAGTCAAGGGTGGTATTCGGCGAGTTTCTTTTGAGATACCGTTGGCTGGGGATGAGTTGATGTCACTACAAGAGAAAATGAGAGTGTATGCAGAGTCGGGCCTTTGGTATGACTATATTTCTGTGTTGACGCAGATGAAGGCAGCTAGTCCTGATAGTGTTCAGCTGGTGCAGAACTGGGAAGCGGCTCTGAGAGCTGTTAATCTTGATATCATCTTTGACGAATTTGAAGTTGCTGAATAATTTTTATCGCGATTAATAAATAGCCAGTTTTTCTGAAATGAAAGTGGATATAAGTTTATGGATAGCGTAGGGGTTTCTCTGCGCTATTTTGTCATTTGCTGCATTTGGACCTTCTTTGAGAGAGCTGGGCACCCTATGAACATTGCTCACTGCCTGCACACTATCCCTATAAATGTTGTCAAAGCTCAAATACCACATAGCTCAGGGGCACAGAATTGCTGCTATCGGGTTTGGCTTGGCAGGATTGATTTGGGTTGGTTCAGTACGCGGATGGTTGGAGCCGCTTGAGCTGGGTTTGTTGGACTCTTTTTTTGTATTGCGAGCAAGCACCCCAACGATCAATGATCGTATTTTGGTTGTTGAAATTAATGAGCGTGATATCGCTAATATGAGACAGTGGCCTATGTCTGATAGAACATTATCTCAGTTGATTCGTAATATCAGTGAGCATGAACCTGCCAGTATTGGTTTGGATCTGTACCGTAATTTTCCCATCGAGCCGGGTAGTGAAGAGCTTATTGAAACGTTTGAGACATTTTCAAATGTTATTGGCGCTGAGCGAGTACTGGGTGAAGGCGTTGAGTCACATCAGACACTAGCATCTTTGGATCAGGCAGCTTCGATAGATTTAGTGGTTGACGATGATGGTAGAGTTCGCAGAGGCTTGCTATCTGTTATTTCGCCTGAGGGTGATGTGAGGCAAGGGCTGGCGGCGACGCTAGCGCTGAAATATTTGGACAAAAAAGATATTCGACCAGAAGCCGTTAGGACTGATAAGAGCGATCGGGCTTTGCGACTGGGGCAGTCCGTGATTAGTCGCTTTGAGAAGAATGATGGTGGCTATGTGAATGCTGATAGCGGTGGGTATCAGGTGCTGATGAATTACCACGATAGCTATACCCAGTTTGCATCGATATCAATGACGGCGGTGCTAGATGGTGAATTGACTGATGAGATGGTACGCGATCGCATCGTGTTAGTCGGCTCCACAGCGATTAGTCTAAATGATTTGTTTTATACGCCGATAGATGGAAATGCGCAGGTCGCAGGGGTGTATATTCACGCGCATTTGTTAAATCAGCTGCTTCAAGCCGCACTGGATGGCCGGCCGTTTTTGCGGACGGTTCCTACTTATGTAGAGTGGCTATGGGTATTGGGTTGGGTTGCTGTGAGTGCTTTGGCTAGTCGTTCGGTGCTGTATAGTGCGTCTTTGAAGACAACGCTGCCTGCGTGGCAATTAGGGGCTCGATTCTTAGCATTGTTTTTTGGGTTAGGGAGTGTTGGGTATGGCTTATTTTTGACTGGGTGGTGGTTACCGATTGTCTTGCCACTAGTGGCGATGTTCTGCACGGCGGGGTTAGGGGTTGCCTATCGCACTCAGCAGCTTCAGAGTTTGGCAGCCTACGATGAGCTAACGCAAGTGGCGAACAGACGATATTTTGATCAGTACTTAGATCAGCTTTTAAAAGCGAACAAAGGGCTTTCTCTGATCTTGTGTGATGTGGATTTCTTTAAGGCATACAACGATTTGTATGGTCATCCGGCAGGCGATCTCTGCTTGCATCAGGTTGCTCAAGCGCTCAAGCTGGCTGTTCGGGATGCTGATTTAGTAGCTCGTTATGGTGGAGAAGAGTTTGTTGTTGTTTTACCTGATACGGATGAGAAGATTGCAGCACTCGTAGCGAAGAGAATTCAAGTACAAATACGTGAACTTGAAGTTGTACATGAAGGCTCAAAAGTGAGTTCTCAGGTAACGCTGAGTGGTGGCTTTATTAGTGTGCTTAAAGGAAGTGCGATCGCACCACGGGTGCTAGTCGACCATGCAGATAAAGCGTTGTACAAAGCTAAGCTTTCTGGCCGTAATCAGATACTGCCTGGTGATTGGTTCGGAGAAGAAGAAGAGAGCGGCAGTAATCTAGAAGCTGCTGCTTAGAGACGAGGCGGTTGGGATAGATTAATACCGCTGAGATCAGGGAGGGAGATGGCTGTGGACGTTGCTTGGCTGAGAACGAAGCTGTAGTCGTTCCTCATATGCAACAAGAAAAATCCTCTTGGTGTTCTAGTACACTAAGAGGATTTGAATAGTATGGAGCTAGATGCACTTATTCAAAAAGAGGTGACGTTTGGGCTTTGTTGCACCAATATAGAAAAGGCAAATTGATTCTTCAAGAGCCTTCAGA
>ERZ1740067.1154-NODE-1154-length-18822-cov-23.598870_pt1 | contig 18822 bp, 14 predicted proteins | sample MGYA00581736_ERZ1740067 | MGnify/ENA primary metagenome ERZ1740067 (study PRJEB43018, sample SAMN04849236) | marine metagenome | isolation source: floating plastic debris | place: Pacific Ocean | collected 2008-08-27 | study: EMG produced TPA metagenomics... | reverse complement strand
GCTCACCCCACTCACTCTGGCACCGTACCCACATAGTTTTCCATCATCTTCTGTACCTGGGCCGCCACCAGGGTGTCTGGGTCGTTGGCCATTTTCGGTAGCAATAACTCCAATGTCCGGGGTGATGCCATCTCCAGATAGCTTAAAACAGCCTCTCGAACAAAGCCCACCGAGTGATTTAGGGACGCCGTCACATGGTCAGTACTGATGCTCCACTGTTCGGTACGGGCCACGTGAAAACAGCAGGCCAAGGCCCAATCCGATAGAAAATGTCTCAGTTCGAGCAGATTGCGCAGCCTCTCCTCGGGGCTTAGGGGGGTATAGGCCACCAGCGGACCCAGGACCGCTATGGTGGCCTCCTCGCCAGACTGCTCAAACAGCGTGAGGATGGCGCGTTTAGCCGGGATATCCAAGGTGTTATCTAAAATCTCTAACCCCCTGGCTCGGCTGGAGGCGGAGCCATCTAAGCTGAGTTCTGCTGCTTGAATGGTGGAGGACGGGTAAAGAAACCGCATGAGCAACAACATCCGTTCCATGGCATCGGTCTTCATGTCCTGGAGCGCCCGACGCAGCCAGTCAAAGGTGTCTCCGGGGGCCTTGTCGGCTGAGCAGTCAACCAGACCGCTGTAGAGCTGGCTAATAAACTGTAGCTCCTGGTTGAGCAGGGTTTCCACACCCTGGCGACCCAGCTGATCGAGGGCAATATCAATGTCGGCAGAGCGACGAAAGCTCTTTTCATCTGAGAGCTTGACTAAAATGCGTAGCAGCCAGCGTCGGGGCGCGCCCCAGGAGGTCATGAGGTTAGAGGCTATTAGGTTCAAAGCCCTGAGGGTGCCAATGCGGCCAATGACGTTCCAAGCCTGGTGTCTGAGTGTGTCAGACTTATATCGATTGTTTGCCAGCTGGATCAGCATCGGCAGGGCATCATCGCCCAGCTCCACCAGGGCCTGCATGGCTGATTCTCGGGTGGTCTTATAGCGCAGCGCCTGGAGCAGTGATGGATAGTGTTCTTCCAGGCGGGTGGCGGCGACGGCCTCTAGCATGGAGCGGCGTACCCGTAGCGAGTCGTCTTGCAGCAGATTGCGCACATGCAGCCTCAGACCCTGCATATATTCAGCTTCCCCCAGGGCCCGACAGCCCATCACGCGCTCTAGCTCCTCCCTGTGGGTGAGCATCTGTCGCAGAATGTTGGTGGCCCGTGCCCGTTCCGCCGCACTGCCCCGCTTGAGCATCATGGAGGCGGCGGTGCCGCGCACCACTGGGTCAACGTTGCGCTGCAGATAGGGTTTGAGCTGGTTAATATCAGCATCGGCCTGGGTCAGCCACACATAGCGGACGGCCAGGGCCAAAATCGGCGGGTCTTGGGCGGGGTAAATCAAGGCATCCACATAGCCGGTAAAAGTGGGATCTGGGTAGACCAGCATGGTCTCTAGGCTTTGCTGCTGTAGCCCCGGCGATAGTTCGCTTAACATGGGGGCCAACACTTCGCTAATGCTGCGGGGTTCGATCTGGGTCAGCAGCTCGATCAAGGAGCGTTTGTCAGCTTCGGGGCCGGGTTTATCTAGGGCTTCGATGATGGCCTGCTTGAGCACCCGCAGGCTGGCATCGGAAAAGCTGAGCAACCCCCGTTCAGCGGTGAGAACAAGCAGGTTAAGGTACTGCGATCGCAACAAAAAGATGCTGCCCAACCACAGCAGCGACAGCCCCAGGGTAATCAACAAAAACAAGTTGTCTTCCCACTTCAAACCGGTGCGATCGGCCAGGGCGATGATCACCAAAATGCCCACCCCCACCAGACCGATGGCCACGGCTTCCGCCACCCCCACCAGGGACTGTACCCGCGCCCGACGCTGGGCCGGAATCGGCTGAAATAGCACCGGACGACTGCTGGCCACAATGGTGTAACGCAGCCATTCATCAATAAATTTAAGGACTACCAGCCCCATAAACAGACCCCTGGCCCCCCCCAACCCCGGTAAACTCACCAACAAACACAGACAGCTGAGGAGCACCATGGCGGCGGGCAGGACTCCGGTTGTCATAAACAACCCCCAACGCTCAATCAATCGGCTAGAGGTAAAGACCTGGGTGACGAGCTCTGTGAGCCCCAAAACCCCTGTGAAAATACCCAGGAACCGGGCCATGGTATCAACGCTAAAATCCTGCATCGTCAGCTGGTTGAGATACTGATACTCCACCAGATACAGCAGCATCTGGGCAATTACAAAAAAGCTAATCAGCAGCAGCACATAGCGCCGAATTAACTTGCGTAACCGCCGGGCTGAAAAGTTCACATTGGAGACTTCAACAATGCGCCGCTTGGAGTCGGGAAACGCGTGCTGATAGGTGTTGCTGATGTAAAACAACACCCCGGTTGCCACCAGCATGATGCCCAGCACCAGGTAAATAACATTTTTAATATCCAAAAATCCCAGCAGGGCAAATAGGGTAAACCCGCTGAGGGTGTCGGCCACCAGGTTGCCACTGCTGATTAGGGGGAAGGTGCGCTTAATCTCTCGAATGTTGAACAGCTGGTTGGCCAACACCGCCAAATTCAACTCATTCAGGTTGGTGATGGATTCCATCCACAGCCGCATGGCAAAAATCGTCGGCGGTGCCCACAGGGCCACATCTAACCCCATGCGAAATAGGAAAATGGGTAGGCTCATCAGCAAGGCAATCAGCACAATCACCTGACGCAGGGGCAACAGCCGCTGGAGCCAGGAATAGACGCTGCCTAGGCTCACCCCCACCACCGCACTAAATAGATAGATCAGCGGTAGCTTGCTGGCCCCATACTGTTCTAAAAATAGGGCGGCTGAACTTACCTCAAGCCACATGATCCCCACGGACATGAGGGTGTAGAAGGCAAACATCAGCAGGGTGCGATGGCCTTCTTCTGGGCGTAGGTTAAGGACCGAATATAGTTTTTGGAGCCAGAGGGGTTGGGCGTAGGACGGAGCCGACTGCATGGGCAACTAGGAGGGATAAGCGAAATGTAGGATGTGCTTACGGCCTATATTGCCCTGCGATCGCATTTATTGAAAATTTGTTGATGTTTTGTAGTTGACGGTTATCGCCAACCGTTCACGGGTTGCGGCTAGAGTGGCCGTTGGGGCTGTGGGCCGGGAGCTTGGGAGGCTCCACCGGGGTCAGCCACCGGGGCAGGGTTTGCAGGCCGGCGGGCTGATGGTGGCTAAGGATCTGGGCCTCAATGGTGGAAACCTCTTCGTAGCTTAATGCCAGCTCACCCTGGAGGTGCCGCAGCCACTTTTTTAATGGATTTCCCAGGGGGGCCTCCAGTTCTAGGGCCGTCATAAAGGCATGGCGATAGCGATCGCAGTTTTCCTGATGGACAACATAGGGCCTCATCACGTCGGCCTCAATGTCTACGGCCTGCTGCGGTGTGATCCCCAGCTGATGACGCAAAAATTCTAGAATATTGCGCTCGGTCGGGGAAATATGTCCCTGGTGCTTCTGGGCATATTCGGCCACGCTGCGGTGATATTCCCGTTCGGGGGAGTAGGGTTTTGCCGACAGTAGAACATCTTGGGCACTGCCGGCTCCCAGGGCGATGGGAAGAATCTCCTGATTTGTCTCCCTAAGGGCTTGGGCCATGTAGGTTTGCAAGTCCCCCATGGAGATATTGCCGTCGGCATCCACGTCGGCCAGCCCGGTGGCAATCCCTTCGATTAAACAGTGGGTATATAGCGACAGATCCGCGTTGGCCTTGGGCCAGGGCTGGGTGTTGCTGCCCAGGGCGGTAAATAAGGCACAGTTACAGTCCGCTAGCTGGGTGGCCGATAGACGGCTAGGGTGCGGCGTTAGTCCCGGCTCTAGCCTGCCGGTGCCATGGCCAGATCCATGGCCAGAAGTCTGGGCCGGTAGCGCTCCCCACATGCAGTCTAAAATCATCACCCGGCTCAACCCCTCTTGGATGGAGGGCAGCGCCTGACGGATATAGTCACTGGAGATAGCGGTGGTGGTGAGGGCGTCTAACCGCGTGTCGTTGGCTGGTAGATAAATCGTGCCAGTGCGGGCATCGATCACACCGCAACCGGTGTAATAAATCAGACATAGATCCCCGTGGCGACACCGATAGGTCATCAGGGCAATGGCATGGCGCATTTGTCGCAGATCGGGGTTGATCAATGTGATCACCTGATCGTCTCTCAGGCCATCAATTTCAGTTAATAGGGTTTCTTTGAGGGCAGTAATATTTGCGATCGCAGGTGAGTGTTCCGTATGGTCTGTGGCCAGCTCCCCTTCGCTTACTCCAATCAATAGTATGTGCTTGCCCATGTCTGTGTGCTCCTGCCAGGAGTGGATGAACGGCTGCTAAGGGTTTGTGCAGCGGCTTGCATGTATAAAATTTTTCGTAAACGGATTTCAGTTTCAGGATGCTTCTTGAGAACCCTGATTTCCTACATGAGAATCCCAGTTTCTGTTTTGGGTGTTTGCATTACATCAAGTCGGTGATCAGAACCCCAGCTTCTGGCATAGAATAATTAGCCATCCATCCATGTCCCTCCCATGAAACACACCCTTTCTGTTTTGGTCGAAGACGAAGCAGGCGTTCTCTCTCGGATTGCCGGACTGTTTGCCCGTCGCGGATTTAACATTGAGAGCCTTGCCGTTGGACCGGCTGAACAGTCAGGGATCTCTCGCATCACCATGGTGGTTCCGGGCGATGATAGCGTGATTGAGCAATTGACCAAGCAGCTCTACAAGCTGATCAACGTGCTCAAGGTCAATGACATTACCGAAAAACCCTGTGTTGAACGGGAGCTGATGCTGCTCAAGGTCAACGCCACCAACAGCACCCGGTCAGAAATCATTAACTTTGCCCAGATTTTTCGGGCCCGAGTGGTGGACGTGTCCGATGAATCCCTCACCATCGAAGTGGTGGGAGACCCCGGTAAAATGGTGGCCATTGTCCAGGTACTAGATCGCTTTGGTATTCGTGAAATTGCCCGCACTGGCAAAATTGCCCTGACCCGTGAGTCTGGGGTAAATACGGAATATTTGAAAGCTCAGACACCCAGCGCCTTGATTGGCTAGGGGCGGCTTGCTTAGCCCACCAACAGAGTTTTGGCTAAGATTTCAGCAATTCGTTGCCCTGCTCCCGGTGGTCCCATGCGGTGAAGACCGTTTTTATAGATAGTCGCCCGGCGTTCGGGGTCATTCAAAATGGATGCGAGTGCCTGACCCAGCTGCTCAGGCTGCTCCACCAGGGTGACGGAGGGACCGAGGTGGCGTGCCTGGGCCTGGGCAAAGCTGTGGGTAAATTGGGGCCCGTTGCCCGGTAAGGTGAGCACGGGTTTGCCCAGACCCACAAACTGTTCGGTGGCGGTACCAGCGGTTGCGATCGCAACGTCTGCCCGCTGGGCATAGTCCACAAACGCCCCCTGGCCAATGTGCAGCACGTTCTGGCCCTGTCGATAGCCTTGCCCATCACCCTGCCAACCATGGTCCATCAGGGCTGTGGTCAGCGTTGCCAGCTCTAGGCTGGGGGTAGCCGCCGTCAAAAACGTAACTGGCTGGCTGAGGTGGTGCTTAATCGTATCGATTCCCCGCAGCAGCCGCTGCCAGTTGTCATAGGCCTCCGGTGCCCGCGAGCCTGGCAACAGCAGCACCGTCAGCTGCTGTGGGTCCTTAACCCCGTGACCAGCGGGAATTAAAAACCCATCCATCATTGGATTGCCCGCATCATAGGCCTCCACGGCCCAGTGCTGTAGGCGTCGCGTCGTAATGCCATCCCGCGCAAACACGCAGGTGCTACGCCGCATCAGCCAGCGTTCCCAAGGCATATAGACACAGGTGCGTTGAAAGTCGAGGGCATCCAGCAGCGTAGACCGATCCAAGCAGTGCCCCTGCTCATCGCGCACATAATATTCAGACTTAGCCGTACCAACAAACCCATAGGAACAGCGGCTCAACCAGCCAAACAGTAACGGCACAATATCCCCCACCGCCAGCACCACATCATCGGTGCGCAGCCACTGACCCATGGCCCGCAGCTGCGCCACAGTTAGCTGCAGTAGCCCGCCTTGGAGATCCCGAGCCAGCTGCTGACCGTCCATGTAGATAAAACCACCCGAGGGCATTTGTTTTGTTGGCCCAATAATCTCAATCCCTAATTTTTGATACTGCCGCCCCTCACCCACAATCGGTAAAGCGGCCATCTCTAAATGGGGCAATAACCCTTGCACAGACTGCAAAATTCTAACGGCAATCAGATCTTCCCCATGCCCATTACTAATACACAGTAGCCTCATCACAGTGACCTAGTCTGGGTTAAGCCGACTTGCCTATAAGAAAACTTGTCAAAAATAAACATCCAGTTCGGCATGTAATGGTGATAATGGAAATGAGAATGTTAAAAAAAGATTAAATTACATGTCTCCTTTTCTGCTTCGTCAGCTGTGGTCTGTGATTGACGCTGCCCACAGCACCCATATCCTCAGCCTAGACGATCAGAGTTTGGCCAGCTGGGTGGTCGAGCAACTTTGCCACCAGTCTCCCCTCGATAATGGTGAGCTGACCCAGGTGAATCGCTACATTCAATCTAAGATTTCGTTGATTCGAGACATGGCGCAGAGTAAATAGGGCGCTAGGCCAAGGTTATCGAGCTTCAGCGAGACCACAAAAAATATTCTGGCTAAAGGCTATTGGGGGCAACTGATTAGGAGCGGTTCCTGGTTGTTCGATGTTGTCTCTATGATCTCGATAGACTACGTAAGTCACAATAGGCAAGTCTTAAAATTTACTCAAGTTTGAAAGATAGTGATCTGCGATACAAAACCCTGCTATCTCAGTGAAATCAGTTCCTATCAGCCCCATATTCTTGTCCTAACTGCCGCGTATTATACGTATTAATTCCTGGCAGGCGATAACATATCGTCTTAGAATGCATAAAAATTCAGGCTTGGTTTTGCCCTGGGCTGCGACTATCAACCGCAAGTTTAGGGGCCAGCCAGGAATTGTTAGCTTTCCAGCCAAACTGGCTTGATCTGTCTTAAATAAGGTGTGTGGTAACTATGTCCAAACGGAGTCTTTCATTAGCAGCGCTACTTGCTGTTGCTCTACCCCTGGCAGCATGCGGTGGTGCTCAAGATGCGGTTGATACGGCAACCGAGGCCGCTGGCGATGCAGCCGATACGGTTGCTGATGCCGTTGGTGGCGGTGGCAGTCGTCTAGACACTGTCCTGAGCCGCGGCACCCTAAACTGTGGTGTCGATGGTGGTATTCCCGGATTTAGCTTTGTTGATGAGAGCGGTACCTACTCGGGTTTAGACGTTGATGTCTGTAAGGCCGTAGCAGCAGCCCTATTTGACGACCCTGATGCGGTTGAATATCGCAACCTAGACTCCACCGAGCGCTTTGAAGCACTTAAGGGTGGTGAAGTAGATATGCTCTCCCGTAACACTACCTGGACCGTCAGTCGCGATACCTCTGTGGGTATGGAGTTTGCGCCGACTACATTCTTTGATGGTCAAGGCATGATGGTGCGTGAAGACAGCGGTGTGACCACCCTAGAAGACATGGACGGTCTATCTGTCTGTGTGGAAACGGGTACAACAACTGAGTTGAACCTAACTGACCAGTTCCGTCAGCGCGGCATTAGCTTTGAGCCTGTGGTTTTCCAAGATGCTGATGCCGGCTATGCCGCCTACGACGAAGGCCGTTGCGAAGGCTTTACCTCTGATAAATCACAGCTGGTTGCTCGCCGCAGCACCCTGAGTGAGCCCGAGGCCCACGTTCTGCTTGAGGTCACCATGTCCAAGGAGCCCCTAGGTCCTGTGACCATCAACAACGACTCCGCCTGGTTTGATACCGTCAAGTGGGTCACCTATGGTCTGATTCAGGCTGAAGAGTTTGGTCTGACCGCTGACACCGTTGAAGCTGCCACCAGCAGTGAAGATCCAAATGTCCTGCGATTTGTTGGGGCAGAAGGCACCTTGGGGACTGATATGGGTCTACCCAATGACTTTATGCTGCGTGCGGTTAAGCATGTTGGTAACTACGGTGAGATCTTTGAGCGCAACCTGGGTAAAGAGTCTCAGTTTGAACTTGAGCGTGGCCAGAATGCACTTTGGACCGATGGCGGCCTAATGTACGCGCCTCCTTTCCGTTAGACAATTGGTCGTAACGGCGTTTTTAACAGACGCCATTCGATAAAAAATAGGGGCCTGATGGGCCCCTATTTTTTTATTTCAAACCATGAAGTTGGTCCCACGGTAGCCCATCGTACTGCGGCACCTAGGGAATTGCATTACGTTTACTAACAGTTTTAATTGCGTGGGCGAAAAAGGCTAGAATCTTGCCCTGTTGCAACCCTATGATGGGTGCACTCGGTGATTGATTAACCCATGTCTGCCGTTAGAAATGTGGTTTTTGGTAACCCAAGCTTTTAACTCGGAATACGGTTTAAGTCCGTTTAGCTTCTCGGTATCTATGCGCTATGGCCAGTCGAAGTAACAGTCCGATTTCTGGTATCCAGTCTCTGCTTCGAGACGAACGCTTTTGGAAGATTGCTTTCCAGGCGTTGATTGTTTTGTTTGTGGTGGATTTGCTCTGGCATTTTTCAGCCACCTTGAATGACAACATGCTCGGTCGGGGCATCAATTTTGGTTTTGGCTTTCTTGGCAATCCAGCCGGATTTGCCATCGGTGAAAGTCTGCTGGACTATCAAGCCCAGGATGCCTACAGCAAAGTGATTCAAGTCGGCATCATTAACTCCCTGCGGGTGATGATTGTGGGGGTGATTCTGGCAACCACCGTAGGGATTACGGCAGGGGTAGCTAGTTTTTCAGATAACTGGCTGCTTTACAAAATTAGCCGGGCCTATGTCGGTCTGGTGCGAAATGTACCGCTGTTGCTGCAGCTGTTTTTCTGGTATCTGGCTGTTTTCTTTAGCTTTCCAGCGCCGAGGAATCCGTTTCTGTTTCCCAATGCCAACATGAGCTGGCTGGTCTTGAGCAAGAAGGGCATTTACATCCCTGGGCCTGCGTTTACCCCCGCCACCTGGACCGGCATAATTTTGCTGGCGGTGTCTTTGCTGTTGATTGGTCTGGTTTTTAACTCGGTTAAGGTGGTTCGTAGCGGCAGCTATCGAGGCGGCGTTGGCCCTCTGCTGGGCTATGGCTTTAGCCTACTGATGATACCGGTCCTGTTGGTGGCTGAGTTTTTCCTGTTATTTAATTGGGATGCGGAGAAGGGCCTTTACTTCAAAGGGGCCTTTCCGTCGCTTATGTCTAGCCCTCAGGGGCTTTGGGTGATTGTCCTGCTGGCGCTAATTATTCCCCTGGTGGTGCTTGCCCGGTGGCGAACCCAGGTGATTGTAGAGCAGGGGCAGTCTGGCAAACCTCAGCTAGTTGCGATCGCACTTCTCCTCCTGCTTGGTCTTGGCATTTTACTGTTTGCCCTCGGCTGGGAGTCCCCCGTTGCCGCCCTTAAGGATGACGGTACCTTTACTGGCGGTGTTACCGGCGGTCTTAAGCTCTCCCTAGAATATGCAGCCATCGTTACAGGTCTAACATTCTATACCGGAGCCTTTATTGCCGAGATTGTTCGTGCTGGTATTCAGTCTGTGTCCCAGGGGCAATGGGAAGCCGCCCGTTCCCTGGGGTTAAATTCTGGTTTGGCCATGCGCATGGTGGTCTTTCCCCAGGCCCTCCGGGTAATTATCCCCCCCCTCAACAGTGAATTTGCCAACCTGGCCAAGAACTCCAGTTTGGCCCTGGCCATTGGCTACCCCGACCTCTACTCCGTGGCCAACACCACCTTTAACCAGACGGGGCGACCGGTGGAGGTCTTTTTGCTGATGATGGCCACCTATCTAATCATCAACCTTCTGATTTCGTTCAATATGAACCAACTCAACAGTGCTGTGCAGTTTAAGGAGCGGTAGAGGACATGACAACAACTTCACCCAATTCGCCTCTAGTTGTAGAGTCAAGTCCGCCGCCCATAGCCCAGTCAGGACCTGTGGCCTGGCTCCGAAAGCATCTGTTTAATACCTGGTACAACACCCTGCTGACGGTGATTTTGGCCGTGGTCATGCTGTTGGCCGTTTGGGGGATATTTAACTGGGCGTTTCGTCTGGCCGAATGGGCGGTCGTTCCCAATAACCTGGCCCTGTTTATGTCCGGGCTTTATCCAGCGGCGCAGCGCTCACGCATTTGGGCCATGCTGGGGGTCAATGTAGCCATGGCCGGTGTCACGTGGGGCTTGCTCGCTCGCAATCAGGCTCAGTTGTTTGGGCGCAGCATTTTAATCGGCGTCGGCATTCTCTGTGCTGGGCTGATTATTTTTCCCCTGACCCGCCCATCGGCCGTGGCCCTAATTGGCATGGTGGTGTTAACCCTGGCCTGCGCCTGGGGCGGAAAAGCTCTGGGGCAGCGAAAGCTGAATCTGACCCAGTTTCTCTCAGCTGCCTGGTTCCTGGTCTATTCCATCTCATTGCTGATTTTGGCCGGGGGGGATATCCGCAACAGTCTGCTGTTTTTAGTGGCCACCATCGTCCTAAGTATTTGGCTGGCTTCCATTGTCTTTAATGTGCTAACCAAGTTCTCTGTGGTTGATGCCATTAGTGGCAACACGGTCGGTATTTGGGCCATGCGGGTGCTTTGGTTTGGCGGCAGTTTAGCCCTGTTCTTGCCGGTGTATGGGTTTCTGAATGTTCCCTTACCCCTCAAGATTGTCACCATGGTGACGTACATTGCCTTTGTCTCATTGCTGGTGCCAATTTTGGCCGACCGCAGAACCCTGACCACCTTTGTGGTAGCTGCATCAATGTTTGGTCTGGGGTGCTTTCTCATTACTGTGGTGGCCGACCTGATTGGCGGTACCATTGGGCTTCAGGCCATTGGCACCAATAACTGGGGTGGTTTAACGCTGACGCTATTTTTAGCGATTACGGGTATTGCCCTATGTTTTCCCATCGGTGTTTTGATGGCCCTGGGGCGACGCAGTAATCTACCGATTATTAAGGGCCTATCCATTGCCTACATTGAGCTAATTCGCGGGGTGCCGCTGATCTCAATTTTGTTTATGGGGCAGGTGATGATTCCGTTGTTTTTGCCAGAAGGGGTGCGGCCTGACAACATTGTGCGGGCCATCGTGGGGCTTACCCTGTTTAGTTCCGCCTACCTGGCAGAAAACGTTCGAGCGGGTCTCCAGGCCATTCCCCGAGGGCAGTCAGAAGCGGCGGCCTCTTTAGGGCTTAATAATCCCCTCACCCTGTCGCTAATCGTATTACCCCAGGCCCTAAAAACCGCTATTCCCGCGATTGTGGGTCAGTTTATTAGTCTTTTCCAAGACACGACGCTGTTGGGCATTGTCGGGCTGGTGGAGCTGCTGGGTATTAGTAATAGCATTTTGGCGAATCCAAAATACTTGGGGGATTATTCCGAAGCCTATCTCTTTATTGCCATGCTCTATTGGTTCTTCTGCTACGCCATGTCTCTGGGCAGCCGTCGCATCGAACTTGCGTTAAATACTGAACGGTAAAACGACAAAAATCTGTTAAATCCCGTGTCGAGGGTAGTAACGCCACGGGTTGTAAATGCCAAAATATGAGGACCCATACGATGACCCAAACTGATATGACCATGACCAATCAGTCCAACGGCCAGTCTAATGGCAACGTCGGCAGTGAGGCTGTGATTGTTGCTAAGGATGTGGAGAAGTGGTACGACAACGGCTTCAATGTGCTCAAGGGCGTCAGCTTAGATGTCTATAAGGGTGAAGTGGTTGTGGTGATGGGGCCATCGGGGTCAGGTAAGTCCACTTTTATCCGTACCTTTAATGCCCTAGAGCCCTATCAGAAGGGTAAAATTACCATCGATGGCATTGAGATTTCCCACGACCTCAAGAACATTGAAGAAGTTCGGCGGGAAGTGGGTATGGTGTTTCAGCAGTTTAATCTGTTCCCTCACCTGACGGTTTTGCAAAATGTCACCCTGGCTCCTATTTGGGTGCGTAAGCAAAAGAAACGGGAGGCGGAAGAAATTGCCATGCAGCTGCTAGAGCGGGTGGGGATTTTGGCCCAGGCCAATAAGTTTCCGGGTCAGATGTCCGGTGGTCAGCAGCAGCGGGTTGCGATCGCACGTTCCCTGGCCATGCAGCCCAAAATTATGCTATTTGACGAGCCCACCTCTGCCCTAGACCCTGAAATGGTGCGTGAGGTGCTAGACGTTATGCGAGGTCTGGCTGACTCTGGAATGACCATGGTGTGTGTTACCCACGAGGTGGGCTTTGCCCGCGAGGTGGCCGACCGGGTAGTACTGATGGATGAGGGCCTCCTAGTAGAAGAGAACACCCCAGACGAGTTCTTTAACAATCCCCAAGAAGATCGCTCCAAGAAATTCCTATCTCAGATTCTATAGGCCGACTGCCTGACAATTTTCTGAGCTCGTTGTCGTGCGTAAGGTAGATGATTCGAATATCGGTGGGTTTTGAACTCAGAGCAAGCCACACAGCTAACTTAGTGCAAGATCTGGGCAAAACCTACCAGCTATGCTGCCCAGGTTTTGCCCTAGTTGTTATAGGGCACGATCTAGAGAACAAATCTTCTTCACATAAATACGATAGTTACGACCATATTGAGTACCACAGCCAGGACAACTCCGACTAAAAGCCAGGGCCAATGAGCTTTGACTAGCACGATTACATCACGCTGGCTAAAATCACCAGACTTCAAAGAAATCGCAACTGTCTCTGCAAAGCAGACAGCAGCCAGGACAATAAGCCATAGCCAGGATAAGATACCCATTATTCCTATGATGTTGATAGAGCACCGACCTAGTCAACTACATAAATTGGTGTATCGATTCCAGAGGTCTATCCATAAATTACGGTAACTGGGCGGTTCGCTTGAGTTTTAGCCTCTTCTACTCTGGTCCGTTTTTCAATGGGGGGCTGATTCTCACGTTGGTCAAAAATGACTAGCCAGCCACTGTCTAAATCTAAGCCACTCAGATACTGATCCAGCTGCTCTAGACCACGTTGTAATGGGTTGGCCTGACCCTGTCGCCACACTTTAAGTTCAATGGCTAGGGTCGTTGTTCCATAGCGCAAACACAAATCCATGCGGCCAGAGCCAATGGCGTACTCTCGCTCTAGGGTGCCACCGCCGTTGATGACACGATGTAAAAAGGCCATCATGACAATATGGGGAGCAATCTCATGGTATGCGACGCCCTTGAGTAGGGGTTGACCATTTTGTCGCCAGAAAGTGATAAACGCATCCCGTAGAGCAACAGTATCTAATTCACCGGTGTCGGTTAACCAGCTTGGGGTTAAAACACCGAGGGAGACTTCGGTGGTAAAAGTAAGGAAGCGGGGTAAAATCTCTCGATAAATGGGATTAGCAATAGCTAAGTTGCCGGTTGCATCAATGTGGCACAGTCCTAGGTCAAGTAAAAATTCCACATCATCGTTGGGGACCGTCCCCAGCGGCTGCCCTAACAACATCGGTTCAATAATTGCGCGCACTCGCGATTCGTTTAGGCGCTCAGCAAGACTATCAATATGGGTGTCGCGGCGTTTGATAAGAATCTCTTTAGCGATATTTATTAATTCTATATCGATGGTTTTAGTCGGGTCCTCGGCAAGTTCTTCAACAATCTCTTTAGCAATTGCATTGACTAGCCAGGGCTGGCCCTGGGTGAGATCGAATACTCGATCGATGGCTTTTGGGGTAAATTGTTGGCCAGTATCATCGGTATGTTGCTTGTAGAGCTTTGCAATTTCACTCAGGCTGAAATTACGAACCGTGAGAGAAGCAACTTTAATGTTAAACGGACTGGCGGTGTTGAGCCGATTGCTACCACCGCTGGCAATTTTGTAATCGCGCACATCCCGCAGACCGATTAATGCCAAAGCATGGGGAAAGTGATTAGGGCGACGGGAAGCTCCATCCCGTAGCTGACGCAGAATGCTTAGTAAGACATCCCCTTGTAACGAGTCGATTTCATCAATGAAAACAACTAGCGGACGTGGGGAAGATTCTGCCCAGGTTTGGAGTGCCGTACTCAAGTAGCCGTCGGCAGGCAGGTTGGACCAGTTGGGATGAAGGTCAGGGGGTAGCCAGGCGTTGATGGCCCCTTGCCAGGATGCAAGGATAGCTTGCTGAGCAGCCGCTATATCATTATGAAAAGCTGCTCCGACTTCGACAGACAACATAATGGCGGTGTATTGTCCGCGAGCAGTGAGCTGCTGGGCCAGGGTGAGCATGGCGGTGGTTTTACCGACCTGGCGCGGTGCATGGATGACGAAGTAGCCCTGCTGGTTGATGATGCGCTGCACCCTGGGGAGTCGCTCTAGGGGCGGCAACATGTAGTGGTATTCAGGGCGGCAGGGACCTGCAGTGTTAAACCAGCGCATGGAAGGGCGAGAAGGGGTGGCTCTATTGTAAGGGTTTGACCAGATTGGTTAGCTTCTCATTGTGGGAACTGCTTACTCTAGTAGGTTTACTAAGAGTACGTTTTAACCCATGCCGAGTACGACCAGGACAGGTGGAGAAAGGCCCTTTGCTTTTAACCTACAAAATACAGAAAACCACTGGCCTAATTGTCAAAAAGAAAATCCCCAGGGCAGGAGAGAAACCCTAGGGATTGATTAACAAGTTCAAGGGGAGAGTCTCATTGCCTAGCTGTTGGCAACGTTGCTGGTGTAAGCATCACCACTAAAGGGATAGATGCGCTCATTGAAATCAGTCTCACGACCGGTTACCAACTTGGCCATGTCATCAAACCCTTCGGAGTTCCAGTTGCGTTCGTGGATAGGCTTGGATTGCTCCCCGAAGAAGTAGGCCTGGGTTCCAAGGATGGCAGCGCCAACCCAACCAACGATGATTACGGCTAATAGAATACCAAACATAATTTGTGTTCCTTAATGTTCAACAGACTGTAAAAGAGGACGAAAGAATTACCTAGCTAACGATCAGGGCTGTCATCATCAAAGTGCTGACCAGTAGTGTTGCGAGACCACCCTGGAGCAGATAGTTGCGCTGCTTCTCAAGTGCAGGGTAGGAGGCTAAATACATTTCGGGCTCTGTAGCGTAGTTATTGAGCTGCCCAGTTTCGTTAACGGTGGTGTACATAATCTGATGTCCTGGTTTGTAATGATTGCATCTTATGTAAATCAATGTAACGAAAAATGTTACAAATTGCAAATCTACTTGACAAAATTAGTCTTAACCTAAATAGATTTATGTCTATACATGATTACAGGCAACCATGGCCAGTAGCGCTGACCGGCTCCGGCAAGGAAAATTGCACCCCATGGCATTGCGAGCGGGAAGAGCGATGCGAAGTCATTGTCCGTCCGGTAGCCCCAATGCCATAGGCCAATAGCTCAGCTGAAAGAGCTATTGGCCTATGCTAATTTGGCAAAAATAGATTTTTAGGTGTTCAATACCTGCCCACTAAACTTTTACTTCAGTCCGCATTGCGATCGTCTGGGCAGCTTCAAAGCGTGATTTGACGGTGGCTGCACTCGATATCTGGGGGGCGGCGATGGGACTCATCTGCACCGCGCAGGCCTTCAGCTCCGGCTCCAAGGAAATCGGACACACTTCTGGGTGCGTCAGGGCATTGACTTCCATGTTGTCCCCCCAGAGAAACCCCCAGTGCATGGGCATAAACACCGTGCCTCGGGTAATGTTTTGGGTGACCAGCACCTTGAGTTGGGCAAAACCGCGCTGAGACCTCAGCTCCACCCAATCCCCAGACTGAATTTCCAACAGCTGCGCATCACGGGGATTCACCTCCAACAGCGGTTCCGGGTAGCGTTTAGTCACCCGCTCAATCCGCCCCGTCCGACTCTGGGTATGCCAGTGGCCATATAGCCGTCCCGTGGTGAGTACAAAAGGATAGTCCTCATTGGGGGGCTCAGCCAGCCCCTTAATATGAAAGGCACAGAACTTTGCCTTGCCATTGGGGGTGGCAAACCGATAGTCCGTGTACAGCCGTTTATCATGCTTGCCATAGGCCACCTGATCAGATTCCCCTGCCGGACAGGGCCACTGAATCGGGCCAGCCGCTAACCGCTCATGGCTTAGTCCCGTCGAATCACACAGCCGTCCCGCCGTCAGCGAGACAAACTCGTCATATACGTCAGCTGATGTCCGTTGAGCAAATTGTTCTTCAAAGCCCAAGCGACGACCCACCTCAGCAAAAATCTCCCAGTCTGCCTTGGCTTCACCCACCGGATGGCGAAACGCTGGACAATAGGTAACCACCCGCTCAGAGTTGGTCATCGCCCCCGCTTTCTCCCCCCATTGGGTAGCTGGTAACACCACATGGGCAAAAGCCGCCGTTTCTGTTGGGTAATAAGCATCCTGACAAATAGTAAAAGGAGACTTCCTTAGGGCTGCCTGGGTGCGTTTAATATCGGGCATACTCACCGCTGGGTTAGTGGCCGCCACCCAAAAGACACCCAGGTCACCATGTTCCAGAGCCTCCATCATGTCCCAGGCGGCTAGCCCCGGTGTGGGCGAAATGCTCCCTTCCGGTACCTTCCATACGGTTTCCACCGTTTGCCGATGCTCTGGGTTTTTCACCAGTCGATACCCTGGCAAAATGTGAGCCAACCCACCTGCTTCTCGTCCCCCCATGGCATTGGGCTGTCCCGTTAATGAAAAAGGCCCCGCTCCAGGTTTACCCACGTTGCCCGTCATCAGGTGCAGGTTGATGATGGTTCGACACTTTGCCGTTCCTTCCGTAGATTGGTTCACCCCCATGGACCACAAGGAGAGAACTCGCTTTGATTTTCCCCACCATGCCGCTGCTTTTGTCAGTTCGCTTAGGGTAATCCCACATATTTCAGTCACCCGCTCTGGCGGATAGCTTTTGACCACCTGGGCATAGTCACTAAAGCCATCGGTACAGGAATCAATAAACCCAGGATCAATCCAGCCATGCTTGAGCAGCAGATGGGCAATGCCATTGAGAAGGGCAATGTCTGTGCCAGGTTTAATCGCTAAATGCAAATCCGCCACCTTGGCGGTATCCGTACGGCGCGGGTCCACCACAATCATTTTCACCTTGCGGTTTTTCTTGTGGTATTTCTTCAGGCGATTAAACACAATTGGATGACAGTCCGCTGTGTTTGTGCCAATTAAAAAGGCACAGTCGGTTTGTTCCAAATCGTCATAACAGCAGGGGGGGCCGTCCGACCCAAAACTCTGGATATAGCCCGCTACCGCTGACGACATACACAGCCGTGAATTTGCATCAAAGTTGTTGGTGCCCAAACACCCCTTCAACAACTTTTGTGCCGTGTAGTAGTCTTCTGTTTGAAACTGACCTGACCCATACATGGCAATGGCTTCTGGTCCTCGTTTTTCTATGGTTTTACGAATCTCTTGAGCGATTCGATCGAGGGCCTGTTCCCAAGATACCCGCTGTAGTGGCTGGTCAAGGGATTCTCTCATCATTGGATACAACAATCGACCCTTGTCGAGGGAGTCTCCAATGGTTGCCCCCTTAATGCATACCTGCCCTTTGCTCGATGGATGGTTGCGATCACCCCTAGCCTGCCATACTGGATTGCCCTGTCCATCACGGTTTACCGCTCGACCCGGTTGGGCGGGAGGCAATACTTCCAGACCGCATCCAACGCCACAGTAAGGACAAAGTGTTTTTGCTGCATCGGCCATAGGTCAATTCTCCATCCACAGAAAGTCGGTTTTATAGGGTTTGAAAATATAAACAGTTTTACGTTGCTGGTTCCTAGAACGACCCTACTTGTAAGAGACTGGCTAAGCGTTACTTTCAGATTGGTTCATTCTTCGGGTTAACAACGACAACAGTTTTCTGAAGCATTTATTTTTATCAATAATGGCCCATGGTTACTGTCATGCCATTGGGTGTAGAGATTTTTTGACTACCGCGTTGTGAGGATCATAGTACAAGGACACACGTCAAAACTACCTAATACCAAAGATAAGCTTTATGAATTGTCCCATTTAGACAGAAAAGGGGAGCGATCAACGCTCCCCAATCTGTTGAGTTGACATAGATGCCTTAACTAATCAGTGAGATACAACATGGCTCAGTTTGTTTGCTGACAAATGCCATAGGTCAAAAATTAGTAAGCACTTTTTTGTCTGCTTAAGCAAACGGGATAATGTCCCTAGCTAGCGTAGGAAGCATCAGGCATGGAAACCTCTTCTTCCCCTTCATGGGCCTCAGCAAAGGAATCTTTGGGCTCATCTAAGAAGAACACACAGAGGAAGGCAACAATCAAGCCGCCCACTCCCAATACCTGGAAGAAGCTAGAGTTAACCCAAGCCATGTTGGGATCACCACCGCCAGCTGATGCCGTTGCTACATCCACCAGCAACAGGCGAGTGGTTAGGTAAGCGACTGCACCCACGTTTCCATAGGCACCGACGTTACCGGCAATCTGACCTGTAACCCGACGCTTAATCAACGGCACAATTGCAAATGTGGATCCTTCAGAGGACTGTACAAAGAAGGAGCAAGCCATGGTCAAGAGTACAGCCAGAGGCAAAGGCCAGTTACTGTTAACAGTACTCATCAGCAAATAGCCGATACCCATACCACCGGTTAGAATCACCATGGTCCACTTACGGCTACCCATCTTATCGGAGATGATACCGCCACCAGGACGAGACACCAGGTTCATAAACGCATAGCTAGATGCGATGATACCGGCAGTTGCTTTGTCAAGACCAAAGGTACCCTCAAAGAATGCAGGCAGAATGGTTACCACTGCTAGCTCAGAACCAAAGTTGACAATGTAGGTCAGCTCCATGATCGCCACCTGCTTAAAGCGATAGCGGTCTTC
>ERZ1740067.1153-NODE-1153-length-18850-cov-18.239479_pt1 | contig 18850 bp, 7 predicted proteins | sample MGYA00581736_ERZ1740067 | MGnify/ENA primary metagenome ERZ1740067 (study PRJEB43018, sample SAMN04849236) | marine metagenome | isolation source: floating plastic debris | place: Pacific Ocean | collected 2008-08-27 | study: EMG produced TPA metagenomics... | reverse complement strand
TAGAAGAAAACAGCTTTCTTCAGTATGTCTTAACTCACTCCGTCGCTGCTATAAAGGGTGTGAGGGGCTTGCTGGATCAGGCGTCTGAACTTAGATGACGATAGCTCCTAGGAAGATTGAGGAAATCTTAAGGAAAAGGTAAAACTTGCCATTGAGTGCAATTAGCAAAAAATGGCTGGTATTCTACTTACATAGGGGCATAGACAGTGATGCCTGAACTCAGAATTGCGAACCAATAAACGTAGCTCCGTCCTTATTGGGTTTCCTTTTTCCTTGAGACATGGGTTTCGATTAGTGATTACTGCCCAAACTTGCGCAGGTTTCCAAAGTGCGTAATTTGGCTGCGGGTGATGGCTAAACATTGGCAATGTAAGTTACGGCATTTTCAATTGCCGAACTTCTGCAGCGTCAAAAAGCTTTAGGTGGCTATCGCCAACTTTTGTCACTAGTTCTCCAGCAAAGCCTTGGGTTTGATCCCCAGCGTTTTTCTTGAGTTTGGTGCCGTGTTGGGTAGTACACACAGGGCGATTTTGTTGATGCAGCAAGCTTTTAGACATTGCCTTCGGTGTTGACCCAAGGTGTCTTCCAGCCACTGATGGCTGCTTCAGTTTCTTTTTTGATAACTTCTTTTTTATCTCGATATCGTTATTCCCTGTGACGTCTTCTATACCTCCCCTTCCCAATCGTAAAGACCTATCCACTCGCCGCCGCCACCGGGCAAACCAGCGGGTTCGGTTGCAGCTGGGCTTAATGGTTGTTCTCGGCTCCCTAATTGGCGGGCTGGGGGCGATCGCCACCCACAGATTTTTGGACAATGCTGCCGTCGATCAATCCCCGACTTTCAGCGCAAATCCAGTCCCCTCGACTCCCAGTGCTGAAAATCTCCCTGAAACGCCATCTGCCCCATCCAACCTTTCAGCGGCTCCAGCGGTTATTCCCCCTGAGCCAGCGGCGTTAGCGTCTTTCTCGCCCATGGCGATCGCCAACAATAATCAGGCGGAGGTCAGCAATGATCCCCTAGGGCAGCTTTGGACTCAGCCAGCGGCATGGGCTCAGCGCCAGTCGGAACGGGTAGATATGGCTTACAAAGTCCAGTCTGGCGCGATCCCCCAGCAGTTTCGCGGTCAGATAATTCGCGGCGGCGGCGTCACCGCCAACAATAAGGTTATTGCCCTAACCTTTGACGATGGTCCGTGGCCCCAAACAACGGCGGCGGCAATGAATTTGCTGAAGCAGTATGGCGGGAAGGGCACCTTCTTTGTGGTGGGTAACTTAGTGGGGCGCTATCCGGACTTGGTGAAGCGGATGGTGGCGGAGGGACACGAAGTGGCAAATCACACCTGGAGCCATCGCCTTGCTTATTCCTCGCCGGCGGTCGCAGCACGGGAAATTGACAGCGCATCAGCGGCAATTGCGAAGTACACCGGCTTTAGCACCAGGATCTATCGCCCCCCTGGCGGCATTTTAAATAATGGCTTGGTAAATTATGCCCGCAGTAAAGGCTACGCCATTTTAATGTGGAGTACCGACACGATGGACTGGCGCTCTCGGCAGCCGGAAGCGATTCGACAGCGGGTGTTGCGATCGCTGAAACCGGGGGCGATCGTCCTGATGCATGATGGCGGCGGGCCGCGGTGGGCAACCATTAGTGCACTGTCAAAGCTGTTGCCAGAACTTCAGGCAAAGGGCTATCGATTTGTTACGGTATCAGAGCTACTGTGGATTCGAGAGCAGGAGCGTCGACAGGCAGAGCAAGCATCCCAGACAGTTGCCGCCACAAAAGCTCCCTGAGTAATAAACCCTGTAGGCACAAGAAATTCAAACTAAAAAATTCAAATACCGGCGGCTCCCATGGAAGCTTTGTAAAAAAAGCTTCTAGGAACTTCATATCAATTTTTTTCAATTGCTAGGCTATGAAATAAGCGTAAGCACATCGTTGTTATGGGTATTTGCGATGAGATCCCTTAAGACACTTGCCCCAGTTTTATTAGTTATTGGCATTATCTTTGTGGGCTGTGGCGATCGCTTTTTGCCAGAGCCCCTTAAAGGCGCCAGTTTTAACAGCCGTCAAACCCTTAATCAAATTTTTATCAATCTTTTTCCCCAGCGGGAGCGTAAAACCAACCCTTATCAGCGCACCCAGGATGCCATTGACGATGTGGAGAATCCAAACAAAAAGAAGTAGAGTCCTGGAATTGGGGTCCGTGAATAAGCTGCGTAAAATCACGGCGGAGCTGTATTGATTGGCACACGCCTATAAATGAAGCACCTTAAGGAAAAAGCCACAGCAAAAAGCCATAAAAAGAGCCATAAAAAAACGCCCGGAACGTATCCAGGCGCAGTTTGGTGTGAGGAGTGAACGGAAACATGCGTCTCCGCTCCCCTTATTGTATCGGCTAAAGGGCTTGACAGTTGATGGTCTTTATACGGTCAGTGGGCTGACTCTGCTACGAAAAGTGAAAAAGCCATTTTGGCAAGGGTTCACCGGTTCGTGTCACTTAATTCTTTAGAAAAGTTAGAAATCCACAATCAAGAGGGGTCGCTGGGGCGATCGCCAAAATCACAACCGTTTCCCCAGCATCCCCCCGATCTCTCAGATTTATTTCCCAGCTTTGTGCCTTGTCTGCTGGTCTATTTACCCATACCAATTTGCTGAGCTTTCTGATAAACCTTGCCTTCCGTTAGCAGGGACGGAGCAATCACCACATCCACCTGCTGCATCTCCCTAAGGTCTTTTGCGCCCAAAGTGCCCATGCTGGTTTTCAGGGCGCCCACCAAGTTGTGGGTGCCATCATCCAGCTTGGCTGGTCCCAGCAAAATTTCCTCTAGGGTGCCCGTGGTACCCACCTGAATGCGAGTTCCCCGGGGCAGCACTGGGCTGGGGGTCGCCATGCCCCAGTGGAAGCCACGACCAGGAGCCCCAGCAGCTCGGGCAAAGGGAGAACCAATCATCACGGCGTCGCCACCAGAGGCAATGCATTTACAAATATCGCCGCCGGTGACCAAACCACCGTCAGCAATCACCGGAATATAGTTGCCCGTTTCCCGATAAAAGTCATCCCGCGCCGCGGCACAGTCGGACACCGCCGTCGCCTGGGGAACACCAACGCCAAGGACACCGCGCGAGGTGCAGGCAGCACCAGGACCAATTCCCACTAGGACCGCAGCGGCTCCCGCTTTCATGAGGTTTAGGGCTACGTCGTAGGTGACACAGTTGCCCAGGATAACGGGCATGGGCATTTCTTCGCAGAATTTTGCCAAATCCAGGGGGGTCACCGAGTTGGGGGACAGGTGGGCGGTGGAAACAACCGTTGCCTGAATAAAGACCAGGTCTGCGCCCGCTTCGCTGAGGGTTTCTTGGTAGCGGGCAGCGGCCACTGGGGTCACGCTAACGGCGGCGATGCCCCCCAGGTCTTTCATTTCCTGGATGCGCTTGACGATAAGGCTTTCCTTGACGGGCTCTGCATATAGCTCCTGCATCAAGGTGACGAATTCTGATTTGCCCACGGAAACGATGCGGTCCAGGATCGGCTCCGGGTCGTCGTAGCGGGTTTGGATGCCTTCCAGGTTAAGGACGCCGAGGGCGCCTAGCTTGGCTAGATCTGCGGCAGTTTTTACATCCACAACGCCGTCCATGGCGCTGGCAATAATGGGAATATCGCGCTCAATACCGCCGATGGTCCAGCGAGTGTCGGCGAGGCTCGGGTCTAGGGTCCGAGGGCCAGGCACTAATGCTATTTCGTCGATTCCGTAGGCTCGACGGGCCGTTTTGCCACGCCCAAGTTGAATGTCCACGTGATCCTCGCTCCCAATCTTCGTATTTTAGCTAGGGTATCAAATCTAGCAGTGGATCGGATCATTGGCGCAGGAATCTAGGTTCAAGGGTTTTTGATGTTTAGCGGAAGCCCATAATACGGGGGCTGAGCCCGTTACCCGTTGCCCTTAGGTCCCGCGTCAGTGTTCCCTTTCGCTGGGGAACTTGTACAGCTAATGGCGGGTTCAGCCCACCTTAATCCCCAAGTGATGCTCGCCCTATGCAACAAAAAAAATGATTGAATTTTGCGGACGATTTGGCGATACCAACGGCGGGTGTCTAACCGAAATTAGCGGGCGATTAGTGGGCAATCAGGCTGTTGATATTGTCCAATAGCTCCTGGGTGACGTGGGGCTTGGTCATATATTTGGCAGCTCCCAGCCCGGCGGCGATTTGTTGGTATTGTTTGCCGCTACAGGAGGTGAGCATCATAACGGGAATTTGGGCGATCACCGGATCCTGACGACGAGCGCTTAAAAATTCCAGCCCACCCATACGAGGCATTTCCAAATCAGAAATTACAAGCTGCACCTGGGGATGTTTCTTTAGCTGGTCCAGAGCCTCTTGACCGTCCTCTGCCTGCACCACCTTAAAGCCAGATTTTTCCAGGGTTAGGGCCAAAATATTGCGCTCCGTTTCCGAATCTTCCACCACCAGCAGCGTGGATTGCCCCGACGGGGATGCGCCGTGGGTGGGTGGGGCAGCAGGCTGCGGAGGCACCACAAACTTGATTTCGCTCGGCTCGTCGTCAATGACTGGAGCAGCTTCCACTTTTTCTGGCGGCACAGTTTCCGGCGGCACAGTTTCCGGCGGCACAGTTTCCGGCGCCGCAGACTGTGGGATCTCCACTGCCGGGATGGCGCTGCCGCCTAGCGCTGTGGTGACAATATGATCAGGAGTAATAGATGCTGGGGCAATATCGGAACGCTCCAGCAGTGATCCCCCGTCTAGCACCAGTGCCATACGCCCATCGCCGAGGATGGTGCAGCCGTAAATATAGTCAGGAGAGGGGATTGCCTCTGATAGCTGGCGCAGCACCAGCTCCTGTTCCCCCACTACGCCGTCCACCTCGATCGCCACCAGCCCGTCATCACTGCGTAGCAACATCAGCGGTGCCAGACGATTGTGCAGCACCGGCGTCAGGGCGGGCATATCGGGAAGCAGCTTGCCGGGACGCAGGGCTCCGTAGTGCACCAGGTCCGACAGCTTGCGCACCGGCAGGGTAATTTCCGGGTCGTCTCCCTGTTGCCACCGCAGCACCCGCTGGCCGCCAAGGATATGGGTTTGGTTCGCATCAGGGATTAGGATTTGGGAAATGCTGTCTGAGAGCAGGGCATACACGGCTCGATCTGCGTGGCACACCAAGAGTCGGGCGGTCATTAGGCTCAGGGGCACCCGCAGGATAAACACGGTGCCGCGCCCCAAAATAGACTGGACGCTAACAGAGCCCTTTAGGGACGCCATTTGCTCCCGCACCACGTCTAGCCCTACGCCGCGCCCCGATAGGTCGCTCACCTGATCGGCGGTGGAAAATCCCGGCTCGAACAGCATATCGAAAAGCGCCGACGGCTCCATGCGGTCCAGGGTCGCCGGGTCGCGCCATCGGCGATCGCGAGCTTTTCGGCGAATCACTTCAGGATCAATGCCGCCGCCATCATCGCTCACAATAATCAGCACCTGGTTCCCCTGTTGCAGGGCCTGAAGCTGAATAATGCCCGTTTCCGCTTTGCCCGCCCCTCGCCGTGCCTCCGGGGACTCGATGCCGTGGTCAAAGGCGTTGCGCACCAAATGCAAAATGGGATCGTACAGGGATTCGATCGCCGCCTTATCGATAGCCACCCGCTCCCCCAACAGCCGCAGCTCCACCGGCTTGTGATACCGCGCCACCAGTTGTTTCACCAGTTGGGGGAACCGGCGAAATACGGTGGACACCGGCTGCATTCGCGCATCCATCAAGCTATCGCGCACGCTGCCCAATAATCGACGCTGTTTATCGGTGGTTTGAGCCGTTTGCTGGCTATACCGTTCCACCACTTCCACCGTGTCTTCCAAGCTTTCCGCTTCGGCCACGGTGGCGTCCACCAGCTCCGCTAGGCTGTCTTCTTCTAACGATTGAAGCCTCCCGAGTTTGCTGGGGGTTTTGGATCGGAATCGCCCCGCCAAATCCGGTGCCATGGGGTCATCGAGGGCATCGTGGGTCATGCCTAGGGCGCGGGTGCGATCGCGAAGCTGCCCCAGTAGCCGCCGATGTTTTTGCAGGCGACTGCGGAAATTTTTCAGGGACGTTTGGAGCTGTTCATCCTGTAGACTTTGGCGGTTTTGCTGAATTAGCAGCTCTCCCACCAGGTGTTGCAATTCCTGAAGGCGGTCCAGCTCCACCCGAATGAGCTGCCCCGGCTTGCTGGGTCCCTGGCGGGCGGGGGTGGGCTTGGCATCGATGGGCACCGCGGGTCCCGACGGGGCGATCGCCGCTGGTGTCGGTTCAGGCGCTGGCGGGGACATCGCCCCAGCGCTGGCGGGCTCCGCAGCAACTGGCGCAATGATATCTGGAGGGATCACACTCGGAGGGATCACACTCGGAGGGGTTATATCCGGAGGGGTTATATCCGGAGAGACCATACCCGGAGGGGCAGTATCCGGAGGGACAATACTCACCGCCGCCGGATCGGGGATGCTTAGCTCCTCCTGATCCCAGCTTTCGGTCAGGTCCAAAATATCCCCATCGCCCCAATCTCCCAGGTCAAGGATATTATTCTCGGTGGCGTCCGGCACTGAACTGGCGTTGACGGTGGTATCGTTACTGCCCCCCACAAATACCGCCAGCGCTGACACCTTGCCTCCGCGCTCACGATCGCCCCCTAGCACCTGTGTATGGGCTGCTTTTAGATCCTCTAGCGCCGCAGCGCCCACCTCTAAGAAGCGATCGCTAAAATTTTCTGCCGCCGTTTGCATGGCTTCAGCAATGGCTGTAAACCCAGGCAGCGCCAGGGATTCTCCCAGCCCCACAAAAATTTCGCTTTGGGTGGTGAGCATCTCGGCGATCGCTCGCTGGTCATTGCCCTGAAGAGCCTGCTCTAGCTCCTGAATGCGCTCTTGGACCCCCGATTCAAAAATCGACTGCACAATATCAAACCCCAGCTCCGCCGAGGTGGGGATAGGCACGTCCCGCCCAAAGCAATCTCCCAATTGCTCCTGAATTTTGGCGAACACATCCACCGCCGTGGCTAAGATTTCCTCATCGCGAGCGTGGTTGCCTTCAAATTCCCCCGTCAACGCCAGACGCAAGCATTCGTAAGACTCAAACAGCAGCGCCTCCAGCTCCACATCCACCGCAGCGTCCGGGTCGAACAGGGTGCGGAAAATATCCTCCATATGATGGGCAATGGTTTGGATCGTTTCCAATCCCACATTGGCCGACGCCCCTTTTAAGGTGTGAGTCGCCCGCATTAAGGCATGAATCCGCGCGGGTTTGGGGTCCTCCCGCAGCAAAAACAACTCTTCCTCAATGGTTTCCAGCAAATCCCGCGATTCACTGACGAAGTAAACATAACCTTGTTCACGAATTGTGGCGTCGGCAACCATGGCTTACGAAGAGAAAACGGCAAAAAATGAACGCAAACATGGACGGAGGAGTTAGGGGTGGAATTAGGCGTAGGGTGCGCTAAATTTCACCTGACGGCTTGAGGGTTTGGCGATGCACTGCACCTACCCTATGGAAAGGGAGGCGTCTCGATTCATATCCATCCCGCGCCCCTAAGGGCTTTCGATCTTGGGTATGGGCTCGGAAGTCGCGCCGTCGAAAGACGGAAATCCTCCAAGCCCGACGGTCAGGGTTTACTGCACCTTAAATCGGCCGACGCTGGTTTGTAGCTCTTGGGAAATGGTCAGCAGCGCCTCAAACTCCTCAGCTAACGCCGCCGATTCCTTCGAGGAGGTGTCCGCGATCGCCGCCACACCTTCCACCGTTTGGGTCACCGACTCCGCCTGTTCCGTTTGAGTTTGGGACGCCTGGGTAATGGTTTGCACCAAAGTTTCAATTTGGGCCGTCACCGCCACCACGTCGCTAAGGCTTTGACGGGTGGAACTCACCAAGCTGGTACCCTCTGCCACCTGCTGAATTCCCGTTTCCATCGCCTCCGCCACCGCGCTGGTTTCCGACTGAATCTCTGCCACCAGGGCTTCAATTTCCGTCGTTGCCGCCGCTGACTGTTGGGCCAGCGATCGCACCTCATCGGCAACCACCGTAAAGCCGCGCCCGTACTCCCCGGCTCGGGTCGCTTCGATGGCTGCGTTTAGGGCCAGCAGCTGGGTTTGGGTGGTGAAATTACCAATCAGGTTCACAATTTTGGAAATTTTCTGGGACGAATCGCTAAGGGCGCGAATCTTCCGCCCCGTTTCCGCCACCGTGTCCCGAATGGACAAAATCGCGTCCACCGTTTGGTCCATGGCTTCGTCGCCGGTGGCAATAGTAGCCGTCGCCTGCTGCACCGCCGCATTCACCTGCTGGGCGCTGTCGGTAACCGCAGCCGTCGCCGACGCCATATCCTGCACCTGGTTCAGCGCCTCCGTTAGGGCTTCATACTGGTTTTGGGACTTGCCCGCCAGATCCGTCATGGAGCCGGAGCTACTTTGGGACGTGTCGGACACTTTTGACGCCGTATCCTGAAGCTGCACCACAATTTGCCGCAAACTTTGCAAGGTGTTGTTGTAGGCGTCGGCAATGGTGCCCACTTCGTCATCGGTAATGGGAGCCCGCACCGTCAGGTCCCCTTCCAGCGCCGGACGCACCGCCAACAGCAAATTCAGCGCCTTTTGCTGCAAATCTTCCCGCGCCGACTTATCCCGCTGGGCCGCCGCCTCCAGCTGTTCCGACTGACGCTTCAGGGCATTCAACGACTCTGCCTGCTTCAATGCCAGCCCCAGCTGAGCCGCCACCTGCACCACAAAGTCAATTTCCGACTGTTCCCACTGGCGCGGACCGCTGTTTTGGTAAACCGCCAGCAGCCCCCACAGCTGGTCCCCCCGAATAATGGGGGCCATGGCGTAGGCTTTCGCCTGGAACCGTTCCAGCACCTCCAAATAGCAGTCCGTAAAGCCCGCCTTGTAAATGTCGTTAACGGAAATGCTCTTGCCCTGGCGGTAGCGTCCCCCTTCCTGGTCCATCAGGTAAGTGTCCTGCACCTCAGCTGTTTGCACTCGCATCCGCTCCATGGTTTCACAGGTGGAAATATTGTCCTTTAGGCTGCCGTCCACCGCCTGCTCCTCAATGAGCTTTTTCCACTGACCGCCTACGGATTCGGCCACAAATTCGCCGCTCCAGTCCTCATTAAACCGGTAAATTCCCACGCGATCGCCCTCTAGCAATCGACGCACTTCCTGGGTGGTGGTGCGGAAAATGCTGCCAATATCCAACGACGCCCGAATTTTATCGATAACGCCGGAGATGGCCGCCTCCCGTTCCACCGCCTTTTGAATCACCGCATTTTGCCGCCGCAGCGCCGTCAACGATTCTGCCTGGTCCAGCGCTAACCCGAGCTGAGCCCCAATGCGCGACACGAAGGACACCTCGCTGTCTTGCCACTGGCGCGGACCGCTGCACTGGTACACCGCCAACAGCCCCCACAGCGTATCCCCTTGGAAAATGGGCACCATGGTGTAGGCTTGCGCCTGGAATTTTTCCAGCACATTTAAATAGCACTGGGAAAAACCGGCTTGGGTCACATCGTTCACCACCATATTTTGGTTGTCCCGGTAGCGACCGCCCATATTGTCCATCAGGTAGGTGTCCTGCACCTCCAAGGTTTGCACAGTCTGCATGGTTTGCAACGTGTCGCAGTCGGACATGGCTCCCACGTCATCGTCGCGCTTTTGTAGCTCAATCAACTTTTTCCAGCCGGTGTCCACGGACTCCGCCACAAACTGACCGCTCCAGTCCGGGTTGAACTTGTAAATGCCCACGCGATCGCTTTCCAGCAACCGGCGCACTTCCTGGGTAGTGGCGCGGAAAATCGCATCAATATCCAACGACGCCCGAATTTTATTAATGACGTTGGCGATGGTGGCTTCCCGCTCCGCCGCCCGCCGGTTCTGTTCGCTTTGCAGCCGCAGGGCGCGAAATGCCTCCGCCTGGTCCAAAGCCAACCCCAGCTGGGTGCCAATTTTCGCCACAAAGGACACTTCGCTGTCTTGCCACTGGCGCGGACCGCTGCACTGATACACCGCCAATAAGCCCCACAGCTTATCCCCTTGGAAAATGGGCACCGTGGTGTATGCCTGAGCTTGGAATTTCTTCAGCACGTTTAAATAGCACTGGGAAAAACCGGCTTTGGTGACGTCGTTCACCACCATATTTTGGTTGTCCTGGTAGCGACCGCCCATGTTGTCCATCAGGTACGTGTCCTGCACCTCAATGGTTTGCACCGCCTGCATGGTTTGCAAGGTGTCGCAGTCGGACATGGCTCCCACATCGTCATCGCGCTTTTGTAGCTCAATTAGCTTTTTCCAGCCGGTGGCGACGGATTCGGCCACAAACTGCCCGCTCCAGTCCTCGTTAAATTTGTAAATTCCCACGCGATCGCCATTGAGCAACCGGCGCACTTCCAAAGTGGTGGTGCGGAAAATGGCATCAATATCCAACGACGCCCGCATTTTATTGACGATATTGGCGATCGCCGCCTCCCGCTTCGCCGCCTGCTGGTTTTGCGCATTTTGCCGCTTCAAAGCCTCAAAGGCCTCCGCCTGACTAATGGCAAGCCCCAACTGGGTGCTCACATTAGTCATAAAATCTACCTCCGTAGACTGCCATCGCCGGGCACCGCTGCACTGGTAAGTAGCTAACAATCCCCACAGCTTTTTGCCCTGGAAAATAGGCACCGTGGCATAAGCCTGAGCCTCAAAGGTACGCAGCACCGCCAAATAACACTCAGGAAAACCCGCCCGAGTCACATCGTTCACCACCATGGCTTGGTTATCCTGATAGCGCCCCCCTTGGTTATCCATCAGGTAGGTATCCTGCACCTGATAAGTTTGGGTGCGCAACCCTTCCAAGGTGGAGCAATCGGACGCCTCCCCAATGCGGCTGCCCATTTCCTGATCCCGCTTTTGCAAATCAATGAGCTTGGTCCAGGTGCTCCCCACGGACTCAGACACAAACTGACCGCTCCAGTCGGCGTTAAACCGGTAAATTCCCACCCGGTCCGCCTTAAGCAGTCGGCGCATTTCCTGGGTGGTGGCATCAAAAATCGTCGCCAGCTCTAACGATGCCCGAATGCGCTGGGTCACCTGGGATAGGGCGCGATCGCGCTCATCCTTTTGCAAACGCTCAATCGCAGCAGCAGCCTGGGTAGCCACCTGCTCCAGGGCGCCCACTTCTTCAGCGGACCAGCTGCGCGGCTCATCATTTTGGAACACCATCAGCAGTCCCCACAGGGTGTCGCCCACCTGAAGGGGAACCGCCCCATAAGCCTTGGTTTCACAGCGCTCTAGAAACTGCACCGGAAAAGATTGGTAGTCAACGCTGTACACGTCCACGTCATAAATATCCGACACCAGCACCGACTGTCCCCGGGCATACTGCCCCCCTTCGGTTTCACGGAGCTGGCGATCCGACACTTCGCTGCCCAAAATTTCCGGCCAGCCTGACCCCACCACCTCCGCCACAAATTCTCCCGACCAGTCTGCGCCAAATTGGTAAATGGCAACGCGATCGCAATCTAGCCCCTCTTGGACCCCACCACACAGAACGCCCCACACATTGCCCACCGTGCGCACCTGCTGCAATTCCTGCCCAAGGCGTCCCCACACATTGCCATTGACCGTTCCCCCCGCCCCCTGGGCAAAGGGCAGCGTGGACGCAAATTGTTCAATAAGCTCCATTTTTTCAATAACAAATCGATCCGGACGCCCTGATCGCTCAAGCTCATCTTTCAAGTCCTTGACGGCGTCTTGTAAATCGCGCGCGTCCATTGCTGAACGGGATCCGTTAGAGCGACCGTTACCATTACGGCGACCGTTACCGTTGGAGCTATAGCCCGCTCCGTTGCGACCGTTGCGGGTGTCGGTGCGAGGGCGATCGCTGCGAGAACGTTGGGTGTCAGAGGATTCGTAAAAGGCAGTCATAGAACTTCGACCTTGCTGTAGACGTGGGTATGGACGTGTGATTAATCAACTTGTGAACCAGGAGCAGTGAGCTAAGCACAAAGGTCGTCATTACTGACACAAAAGCCGGCAGTGAAAAGCAAAACCATTGCAAGCACTAGCGGCAGAAGACCTCGTCAAAGGCAGCACTGAACTGAAAACATAACGGGAGCGACGGACGACGGACGACGGAAAAACTGTGAACCCAATCCCCAGCGAGGGCAAAACCCAATGGTGTGAAACCCAATATCGAAGGGAATGGTGGCTGTGCAAAATGACAGCCTATAGAGGCACCTGAAGCGTCTGAGCTGAGGCGATCGCCGCGGCACTCAGAACCATACTGCTCGCCTCCGTAAGGTAACCACTTACAAAAGGCAGCAGGCGATCTGGAAACAACCCGGCGCTGGGAGGCTGGAGGTTCGGCGAATCATGCCATTCAATGTCCTCAATTTGGGGCACAATCAACCCCAAATTCTGACCCTCCACTTCCAACACAATTGCCATGGTGATGGGATTTTCCTGGGCAATTAAATCAGGACCCACAGGGGAAAACCCAACCAGGTAATTTAAATCAATCATCCAGAGCATTTCGCCCCGCCAGTTATAGATCCCTAGGATCGATTCTGGCATATGGGGCACGGGCAGAATTTCCGGCGCAGGTACTCTTAATATTTCCCGAACCTGGTCCACCGGTAACAGGGCCGTGTCCTCAAAACCCAAATGAAACCTTAAGAAGCGCTGCCCATCGGGTCCCTGGGCGGGGGAAAGCTGGCTAGTAGAGTCCCCGTTAGCGCCCTGTCCCTGGTCTAGCCACCCCTCTAAGTTTGCCGCCGTCGCCGCTATTTCCTCCCCGCCATCTTCGGCAACCGCCAGGGTGCCATTGCCATTAGCACCATTCGCTGAGCCATTAGCCACACCGTTAGCCAGGGGGGCAATTCCAGGCACCTCAACGGATTCAGGGACAGTGGGGTCTATGTCCTGAGGAGCAATATCTTCCAAAGGAGCCGCTTCATTTAAGGTGGACTCAGGGGCGAGTTCAGGGGCAAGTTCAGGGGCTGGTTCAAGATCCAACTGGGGTTCTGAATCGGGAACCGTTTCAACATTTGGCGTCGATAAGTCCCCTAAGCCAACGGTATCTGCACTAACCGGTGCATCGCCATCAGCCTCGGCGCTGTCTCCCTCAAAATCCTCGGCGATGTCCGTAACCTCTGAGCCGATCGCCACCGCCGCTAAGTCGGCGATCGCCGCCAAAGCCTCTGGGTCCAGCTCTAAATCGTCCCCGTCACTGGCGCTGCCATCCTCACCTTGATCTTCCAAGGCAATTTCATCCACCAAGGCTCCTAAGTTGACATTTTGCAAGTCCAAACCGGCTTCGTCTGCATCCACAGGGTTCTCCCCAATATCGCTTCCGTCACCGTAGATGGCGGTGTCCCCTTGAATATCAATGTTGTCATCAGGGGCAATCTCTGCGCCGATACCTGCACCAATATTCAAGTCCAAATCCAAGTCGCCGCCGAGGTTTAACCCGTTGGGCTCAATCTCAACACCAGTGTCAGCCGCTGGCTCCGCTGGCTCCGCTTCGGGGACAACGTCGGGGGTGGCGTCAGACTCATCCCCCTGAGACTTTGGGAGCAAATCCTCTAAGGTCGGCTCACTGTCGTCTAACCCTTCAATTTCGATATCCCCTTCAATTTCAATATCGCCAATATCAATTTCAGCGCCTAATTCATCAACTCCTAATTCATCACCCCCTAACTCATCAACGCTAGCGATCGCCTCGTCAATGTCTTCGGTAGCGCTCTCGGGCACTGCTTCCTCAGATGGGGCCTCTTCAGGTGTCGCCTCCTCCGCAAGGGCGTCACTGGCAGCCACCTCAGGCACTGCTTCAACGTCGAAGCTTCCGCCAATCAAAGTCTTCGCCTCCGTCAACATCGCCGACAAAGCTTCCCGCTCTTGGGCGATGGACTGGCGAAATAAATCAGCAGCGATCGCAGCAACCTCATTGGCGATCGCCGTGGTATCCACCGCTTCTTCCGCTGATATTTCAGCGATCGCAGTTTCATCGCTTTCCTCTTCAACTGCAATTTCGTCAGCGATCGCCCCTGCAATCACAGGCTCGCCAACAGTCGGATCTCCCGTTTCCACCGCCGCCGTGTCTTCAATGATTGGCGCATCGGCAACCGGCTCCTCAGCCTTTGGACCGGTCACATCTCCCAGGTCAACATCAGCGTCCCCAATATCAATATCCAGCTCATCAATATCCAGGTGGTCCTCGATATCGCCCCCAGCAACATCTTCGGCATCAGCTTTCAGCTCGATTTCTATCTCGCTGTCTTCCGCCGCATCCCCCAGAGTCGCTGCTGGTTCCTCGCTAACAGCTTCCTCGGTAACTTCCTCAGCGATCGCCTGTTCACCATCGCCGCTGCCAGTGATCGCCGCTAACATCGCCTGAGTTTCCGCCAGCATGGTTGCTAAAGCTGTTTGTCCCTCAGTAATTGAAGCCACATCCGCCGCTAGCTTATCCACTTTCAACGCCACAGCATCGGGCTCCCCGTCGTCGATGGCAGCCTCTGTCCCAGAAACTCCATCGAGGACCACATCCTCAGCATCACCTTCAGAGTCTGCCGCCTCAGCCTCCAGCGCAATATCCTCCTCTGGTGCGGCTTCAAGTGCGGCTTCAGGCTCAACTTCCAGGGTTGCCTCAGTGGCCGCCGCCTCTTCAGCTTCCACCGCGGGCTCTTGTTCTAGTGCTGCCTCAACTTCCAGCTCAGGCTCCATCTCACCAGCGTCTGCCACACTGGCTTCTTCTTCTAAGTCAAACTCTAAATTCAACTCGTCCAGCGCAAGGTCGTCTGTGCCATTATCGACCTCGTTTTCTAAAGCAACTTCTAAAGCAACGTCCTCAGAGGCGATCGCCCCATCCTCCGCCTCCGCCTCAATTTCAACCTCATCAGCAATCTCAGTGCCGCCAGCTTCGCCAGCATCCACTTCGCCAGCATCCTCTGTTTCAACGGCTTCAGTCTCCTCAGTTGCAGCCAGGGAGCCACTGAGTTGGGCAATAATCGCCAAAGTGGCATTAACATCCACATCCTCACGCCCAGAGGTTGCCAACTGAGCGAGCTGGGCGATCGCCTCAAGAGTCTTATCCCGCGATGCCGCATCTTTCTCCGCCGCCCCAGGCTCTGACCCGTCAGACTGCGTCACCTCCTCGGCCAATGCAGCGGACTCTTCTGCGATCGCCTCATCGTCACCCGCCCCATCGTCGACGGCTTCCAGCTCATCAATTAACTCATCCGCCATTTCATCCAAATCCGGAGCGATCGCCTCACCCCCATCGTCCGCCACCTCCATCGGTTCAACAGCCTCGTCAACGCCGTCAGCGGCACCATCTTCAGCGGCGATCGCAGCCGTCTCACTTTCATCTTCAGCAACCTCGTCTTCAAGCAATTCGAGAACGTCTTCGACCTCGTCAGTCCCTTCAGATGGCTCCCCAGAATCGTCAGGGGCTTCACCGGAAGCAATCATCGTCTTCACAGTCTTTTCGATCATCTTGACTTGATCAGCCAGCACAGAAAGTGCAGAGATCGCCAATTTCAGCTCATCTTCCTCCTCAACACTTGCCTCCTCAACACTTGCCTCCTCAACACTTGCCTCCTCAACACTGCCCTCATCGCCAATTTCACCGTCCTCAGCCTCAGCGGGCATTTCTAACGCCTCCCCATCTCCCATCTCAGCGCCTACTTCAGAATCATCCCCCCCTCCTCCGTCAGCAGCATCAACGCCAAGTTCATCTTCGCTAGCTGTCGGCTCATCCATCTCTAAAACGCTTTCCTCTTCAACAGCGTCCACTTCAAGCTCGTCTGCCTCAACGTCACCTAACGGGAGCCCCTCAATCTCTAGCTCGCCTCCATCAAGCTCAACATCCTCCAAAGCCTCCGCCTCTCCTGGCGCTAAGTCTCCGTCTACTGCCCCCTCATCCACAACATCCTCGTCACTGGAAAGTCCCAAACCTTCTTCCGTATCAATAACAACATCCTCACCCGTACTATCCTCAGCCGCTTCCGCTTCGGGCGCCTCCGCTTCCGCAGCATCCATCAAATCGATAAGCGCCTCTTCTTCCGAAGGGGGCTCGGGCACAAAGAACTGGTGACACCACGCAGGTACAGAATCTCCTCGTCGCTGTCCTCCCACCTTCACCTGGCGCAACTGCTGGGAATCCACCCCCGCATCCAGCAGCTTTGCAGCCAAATCCTCGGCAAAGGTGGTCATTTCCATCGCCACTGGCACCGGATCATCCTCCAGCAGCAAATATAAACAGTCCCCTTTAAACGCCGCCTTCACGGTCATTCCGCTGTTCCCCAACGCCTTCCGAGCAAAAGCAGCGATCGCCTGGGGACGCCCTTCAACAAGCTCGTTGGATGTGTCGTCGTAAACCTTGTCCTGAGTCGCCACCACTGCTCTCCCGTCCTTATGTGAATTAGTGTCGTAAATTAGCCTTGCAAACTAACGCCGCGAAGCAACGTCATAAACAATGCCGCCTGCTAGCGCCCATAAAAAAGTCGCCAAAGTCACTAATAATTAACGCGACATCGCCTTCCCCATCAGGCGATTCTGTACAAGCAGTACCCATATGAAGCCACGAAATTAGCACAACCCATTTTTTCAATGATGCGCTTTCACATTTCAACCCACTGAAACAGTCAGGAAATTAACCACAATTAAGAGCAATTAATCACAACGGTTGGTCACGGTAGCACTGCAGTAAACACACCCAAACCTTTACATCACCTAAAGGAGGTTTTTCGTTGATTTTTGCGAGAATTTATGTGTTATTCATCGGTGTCATTCACCCCTCCTGGTTGAAACCTAGAGTTACCCCGGTGCCGCCTCGCCATTTAAGCGCCCTAGGGGCGATCCCAATTCTCGAAACGTTTCCACCGGTCCCATGGTGCCCGCTGGAAACATCTTTACCTGGGGGCCACTTATCCGACTCGCTGCCTTCGCAGCCCGATTAGCCGACACCTTTGACTTAGCAAAGTATTTTTGTAGCGACGCCACAATACGTTCCGCCTGAATTGGCTTGGCAATAAAATCAGAAGCGCCCACCACTTTGGCTCGAACCCGATCAATGGCTCCATCATTGCCGGTCAAGATGGCAATGGGCACCGTTTTAAACCGCTTAACCCGCCGCAACTGCTTGCAAACTTCGTAGCCGTTCACAATGGGCATAATCAAATCCAGGAAAATCAGGTCCGGCTGCTCTTGTAGCAAAAGAGACACAGCCTTGACGGAATCTTGAGTGGATACGTATCGATATCCCGCCTGTTGAACAATGGACCCCATCAGGGCACACACTTGGGGGCTGTCATCTACACAGGCAATCAGGGGAATATCATTGCCGGATGTTTGCCCTGCACCATCCACCGTCGCCGCCGCCTGAACCATTGATAGAGCCGTGGTCGAAGTGTCGCGCGCCGCCGAAGCTGTGCCAGTGCCGCGATGGGATTGGGTGTTTAGCTTGTTCTGGGCATTGGGCGCGAACGGTGGCAGATTAACTAGGGGGCGATCGCTAATGGGACAAAACTCTACCGCGTCTTTGCGAATCAGGTGCCGCATAATGTGGGCCACGATCGGCAACGGCTGGCGCATGGTCACCATCACGTCCAATGTGGTGCGCCGACCATTTAAGAGAGGAACCAGTCCTATATAAGTGGTGTTCTCCGAGCTGCCTGGCTTTCTGCCCCAGTCAGCATCTTTAAACACAGGAGCTAAGTCCAAGGAATCAATGGAAATATCTAGAGCCCGTAGTCGCTGGTGAACCTTCAAAACACTCTTTGCCAAAGGCTCTAAGGACTCCAAAGGCAAATATACATCGCTGTCCTGCTCTAACTGCTGACGTTCTTCTGGTGTTGCTTTGTGCCAGCTCAACGCCACGTCGGCGTAGCCAGTAGCCACCACCAAAACTTCCCACAAAGCCTTTTCAATCATGGCTTGGGCTGTGGTAATCACAATGCCGCCCGCTTTAACCCCCAAGGACAACCAATGGTATTCCCACAGGGAAATTTGGGGGGAAATACCGCCATTGGGAACAAACTGCACTTCCCTTTGGCGCACCACCCGCTGCCATCGCCGCACACGGTGGTGGTTATCCGTTGCATACACAATCTTTCCTTTGTGAAACGCAATAAACCATTGACGCCCCCCTCGCTGTAGACGCAACTCTCCTGATGCTTTTTTCTGAGTTGCTTGCTTAACGACCTGAAGAACCTTGTTCAAAATCGAAACAGACTGGCGAGACTTTTCAGTTGACATGGGCAAGTGTGAGCTTTCACTGAACCGGCATCGAAATTACTAAAAATCGAATGCAAACAATTGAAATTGATATGTCTCATTGAAAAATTTTTGAGACGAAATCAAGTAAAGGTTTGTTAGTTGAAGCGATCTTAACGTTTTATTCAACTCCGCAAACGTTACCGGGAACACACAGTGAAAATTCATTACATTCACATCCTAGAAAGCCCTCTGCAATGGGTCGCCATTCATTGCCCAGAAGACAGAAAAGATGGAAGCCAAGGAGAGCGGAATGTATACGCAATAAGGAATTAGGGAGATCAGTGCTCAAATAGCTCTCGCCACCTTTACCCTTGACTCAAGAAAGGAAAAGAAATGTAAATATATCTTGAGTTCGTGAAAAATCCAGACTAAATATCACCTTGCTCTGACCCTTTAAAGACATCGTTTCCGAGCTAACTGAACCATGGGGCATCAAAACTTTCAGTGAAATTACGGATTAGTCGAAATGTTTATTTAGGGGAGCTTAAGACGTTAGCTTTTCAAGCATTACTCTAAGAGGACGTCTGAAAAGTCTAATTTATGACGCCAGCCGCTTGAGTAAGAGTC
>ERZ1740067.1152-NODE-1152-length-18854-cov-10.844194_pt1 | contig 18854 bp, 15 predicted proteins | sample MGYA00581736_ERZ1740067 | MGnify/ENA primary metagenome ERZ1740067 (study PRJEB43018, sample SAMN04849236) | marine metagenome | isolation source: floating plastic debris | place: Pacific Ocean | collected 2008-08-27 | study: EMG produced TPA metagenomics... | reverse complement strand
CCGACTCAACAATCTGAGCTACGCTACGAAGAATTTCCGCGTGTTGTTCTCGTTTAAAGTTGTGCAACATCGGAATGAGCATAAACACAACATGCAATGACAACCCTTTGAAGTGAGCCAATGTCAAATCCAGCTCGCATAGCGAAACGGTTGATGCGACGTGACCATTAAGCACGGCTGCTTCAAATGACTTGAGCATGTTGGCACCGCCCACAGAATCGAACACCACATCAAAACCTGTTCCATCTGTATGTTTGGAAACGTACTGTTCAACCGACTCCGTTTTATAGTTGATGCCGGTTGCCCCCAGTTGTTCAATCAAGGCTAACTGTTTGTCACCACCTCCGGTGGAATAGACATCGGCACCAAAGTGTTTTGCCAGCTGTAGTGCAACGTGACCAACGCCCCCAGAGCCTCCATGCACAAGAACTTTCTGGCCCTGCTGAATACCCGCACGAGTCAAACCTTCGTAAGCAGTAATGGCAACCAGCGGCAAGGCAGCAGCTTCACGCATCGACAGGTTTTGGGGTTTATGCGCGATCAGGTTAGCATCTGCCACTATGTAGTCAGCCAACGTGCCCGGCAAGTCTCCCAGTCCACCCGCACAGCCATAAACTTCGTCGCTAATGGAATAGGCTGTCACCCCCTCTCCAACAGCCTCGACCGTCCCGGCGAAGTCCATGCCCAAAATCGCGGGCGTATCAGGCGAAAGTGGCAACGCCTTGCCCATCTTACGAATCATCGTATCGACCGTGTTCACACTAGAAGCCGCGATTTTTATGAGGACATGGCCTGCCTTGACTTGAGGCTTTTCGACTTCCGCAGGTTCAAACTTCGCGTCTTCGCCGTACGATTTTATGAGCATTGCTTTCATGATGCTGTTTCCTTTCAGTGTATGGAAGCGATAACAGCATGTTAGTCATTCGGATTAGAAAGATAAATAGGCTTGAAACGAAATTATAATTCGGATATTTTTGATAAATGGATATTCTATCGCTCCGATTATTTATCAGAATTGCAGAACTGGGTGGTGTCACAGCAGCAGCACGCGACCTGTCACTTTCACCAGCCAGTGCAAGCGCTCGTTTAGTCAAGCTTGAAGAACTAATTGGATTTCGCCTGTTCAACAGAACAACCAGAGCCGTTTCTCTGACGACGGATGGAGAGCTATTTTTGCCCTACGCTCAACAAACCGTAGAGACATTAGAAACAGGATTCAGCGCTGTCAAAGGGCAAAGCTCGAAGGCTCAGGGCCTGCTAAGAATAGCAATGCCAGGTTCTTTTGGACGAATGTATATTATTCCGCTCTTGGCCGAGTTTCAGTCTCGCTATCCGCTCGTCAAGCTTGACTTACGGCTATCGGATGAAGTTCTTGATGTTGTTGAAGGTGCATATGACCTAATCATCCGAAACGCAAGCTTAGCGGACAGCAGTCTAATCGTACGTAAGCTAGCTGCTGACAGGCGGCTGCTTGTAGCCTCTCCTGGCTATCTTGAACAACATGGCGTTCCTGCGACACCAGACGATCTCGCAGTACATCGATGCATGACACTTGGCGAAACCAGATGGAAGTTTAAAAATGGACAAAGCGTCAGCGTTTCCTACGCCTCTACTGTTAACGATGGTGAGGCAATGCGAAAAATGCTCGAACGTGGGATGGGTATCGGCATAAAGTCTATTTGGAATGCTACCGAAAGCCTAAAGTCTGGACTTCTGGTTGAAGTCCTGCCAGATTTTCCACTGGTTACAGAAGCCTCTATTTGGCTGCTTTACCCGAGTCGCCGGATTATGGCACCCAGAGTTCAGGCAATGATTGACTTTTTACTCGAACAGTTTCAGCCTACTCCGCCATGGGAGTGCTAGAAAAAATCAGAGTATACTGAGCGACTTAAGTCACTTCGTTGCAACAGCTCCGTTGATGCTCAATATCATTAATATTAGTCAGCGTAGTATTAGCAATGTTGGCAAGGGCCTCCTGCGTAAAAAATGCCTGGTGCGCAGTAATCACCACATTTGGGAATGACTGAAGCAGCTGAAAAGTATCATCTTGAATGACAGTATCAGAGAGATCTTGAAAGAACAAACTCCCTTCATCCTCATAAACATCAATACCCAAATAGCCAATTTGGCCAGATTTAAGCCCCTGAATAACCGCTTTGGTATCAATTAGCCCGCCCCGGCTGGTGTTAATCAGCATTGCACCTGGTTTGAGCAGCGCAATACTATCTGCATTGATCATGTGATAGGTATCGGCTAGCAGCGGACAGTGCAGAGAAATAACATCAGACTGACTCAGGAGCTCTGGCAATGTCACATATCGGATTCCCATCTCTAAGAGAGCAGGGTTCTTGTAGAGATCGTAGGCTAGTAGCTTACAGCCAAACCCTTGCATAATACGAGCAAAACGCTCGCCAATCTTGCCTGTCCCAACCACGCCAACCGTTTTGTTGTGTAGGTCAAAACCCAGTAATCCTTTTAGCTCAAAGTTGTCTTCTCGCACCCGGTTGTAAGCCTTGTACAGCTTTCTGTTTAGCATCAAGATGAGTCCTACCGCGTGCTCTGCAACAGCGTAAGGAGAATACGCCGGGACACGAACAACCTTAATGTTGAGTTCTTTAGCAACATCCAAGTCAACGTTGTTATATCCGGCGCAGCGCAGCGCAATTACCTGGGTGCCGTTGGCCGACAGCGCTCTGAGTGTCGTTTCATCTAGCTCATCGTTTATAAAAACACACACAGTCAAAAAGTTCGCTGCTAGAACCACCGTTTCTGACGTTAACCGAGGTTCAAAAAAGGTAAGCTCATGGCCGTATGCCTGGTTAACTGCATTAAATGATGCTCTGTCGTAAGGCTTAGCGCTAAAGAAGGCGATTTCCATTTTATGCTTGTAATACTCACCCGGATTCAATCAGTCGTACTAGAGTAGTCTATAAAACTTTTTAACTCGTAAACTCTTCTCTACTACAGGCTATCTCAAACCATCGGGATTCCTGTCAGATGCGCTATTGGAACATTAAATGCCAAGCATTAATAAAGCTCACATTTAGGCATTTGAGGTATCGATATTAAGTCCAGATTATCGTTTGACAAAGAACACCATAAGACGACAAAAGAATGGACGGTAGACTGTTGAAAAAAAGATGAGTTTTTGTTACAAGATGAGCATGGATAAATGAGCATAGATAAAAATCGACGCCATAGAATCGAAACAGCAGAAGAGTAACAGCGCTTCGTAATACGGTTTGCACCTATCGCGTTTGGTTAGGTGAGTGAGCCACAGATTTATTTTCCGCTATTTCTAGAAATTACTTGGAGAACATGATTAATGACTGCCATTATTTCTTCTCAATCTTCTGATTTCAGCGTTGCTTTAGAGGCAGCTCCAATTTCTGACGAATTATTGAAAAAAATAGATGCCTACTGGCGGGCTTGTCACTACCTAGCAGTGGGCATGATCTATCTGCGAGACAACCCTCTTCTAAAAGAGCCCCTGCGCAAAGAGCATGTTAAACACAGGCTGCTAGGCCACTGGGGCGCTTCCCCTGCATTGAGCTTTACCTACGTTCACTGCAACCGCCTGATCAAAAAATACGACCTAGACATGATATTCATGGCGGGCCCAGGTCACGGCGCGCCGGGCGTACTAGGCCCTGTGTATTTAGAGAGTACCTATTCTGAAATCTACCCGGACAAAAGCGAAGATGCGGCAGGCATGCAGCGATTTTTCAAGCAGTTCTCTTTTCCGGGGGATGTTGGCAGTCACGTTACGCCAGAAACACCTGGCTCTATTCACGAAGGGGGCGAGCTAGGCTATAGCGTATCCCATGCGTACGGCTCTGTTCTCGATAATCCAGAGCTGATTACCTGTGTGGTGGTGGGCGATGGTGAGTCCGAAACAGGTCCACTGGCAACAGCCTGGCACTCGAATAAATTTATCAACCCAGCTCGCGATGGGGCAGTGCTGCCAGTCCTAAACCTCAATGGTTATAAAATCGCAAACCCGACTATTTTGGCGCGAATCTCTCACGAGGAGCTGGAGTATCTATTCAGAGGCTATGGGTACACACCCTACTTTGTAGAAGGAAAAGATCCGGCTGAAATGCATCGAAAAATGGCCGAGGTCATGGAAGAATGCATTATCAAAATTAAAGAGGTTCAGCGAGATGCGCGAATTAACGGCAACATTGAGCGTCCGAGATGGCCAATGATTGTGCTACGTACGCCCAAGGGTTGGACCGGGCCAGCAGAAGTAGATGGGAAGAAAGTTGAGGATTTTTGGCGATCGCACCAAGTCCCGATGGGCGGTATGCACAGCAACGACGAGCATTTGCGCCGACTAGAAGCATGGATGAAAAGCTACGGGCCCGAAGACCTGTTCGACGAAAACGGCACGCTGATACCTGAGCTTAAAGAACTGGCCCCCACCGGCAATCGCCGCATGAGCGCCAACCCAAACGCCAACGGTGGACTGCTCCGCCGGGCGCTCAACATGCCCCGGTTTCAAGACTACGCTATTGAGATGGAGAAACGTGGCGTAGAAGAGTATGAAAACACCAAAGTGTTGGGCCAGCTCATGCGCGATATCTTTCGCGATAATCCCGACAACTTTCGCCTGATGGGCCCAGATGAAACAGCCTCCAATCGCTTGCAGGATGTATACGAAGTCACTAAAAAAGTATGGATGGCCGATCTCTACCCCGAAGATGAGCAGGGCGGCGAACTCTCCCGCGATGGCCGCGTCATGGAAATGCTGAGCGAGCACACTATCCAAGGTTGGCTAGAAGGCTACCTACTCACGGGTCGACATGGTCTTTTCCACACTTACGAAGCATTTGCCCACGTGGTCGACTCCATGTTCAACCAGCATGCCAAGTGGTTGGATATTTGTAAGCATCACGTGCCCTGGCGACGATCAGTCTCTTCGCTAAATATTCTGCTCTCTTCACTCGTATGGCGGCAAGACCACAACGGCTTTAGCCATCAAGATCCTGGCTATATAGACTTAGTAACCAACAAGAGCCCCGAGGTCGTACGGCTCTATTTTCCACCCGATGCTAACTGCCTACTTTCGGTCGCAGACCACTGCTTCCGTAGCGTCGATTACATTAACGTCATCGTTTCCGACAAGCAAAAGCATCTACAGTATTTGCCTATGGACGAAGCCATTCAGCACTGTACAAAAGGACTGGGCATTTGGGACTGGGCGAGCAATGACGACTGCGGCACCGAGCCTGATATTCCGGACGTAGTAATGGCCTGCTGTGGCGATATTCCTACCATGGAATCACTGGCAGCTACAGCCATCCTAAGAGAAGAGTTTCCCTACCTCAAGGTCCGCTTTGTCAACGTTGTCGACTTGTTCAAGCTAGTATCAGAAGGTGAGCATCCCCACGGACTCTCCGACCGAGATTTTGATTCTCTCTTTACGTCAGATAAGCCCATCATCTTCAATTTCCACGGCTATCCTTGGCTCATTCACAAGCTGGTATACCGGCGCTCCAACCAAGAGCGCATCCACGTTCGCGGCTACAAAGAAAAAGGCAATATCAACACCCCTCTAGAGCTAGCAATCAACAACCAAATTGATCGATTTAGTCTGGTGATTGACGTGATTGACCGGGTGCCGAAGCTAGGCTCTGCTGCCGCACATGTGAAAGAGCGCATGAAAAATAAAATCATGGCGTCTGTCAGCTACGCGCATGAGCACGGCATGGACAATGAAGAAATCGTCAATTGGAAGTGGCCCTATTAAAGGCCGTACTAGAGCGCGCCGATGAAAATACTGGTTCTCAATGCAGGCTCTAGCAGTCAAAAAAGTTGCCTGTACGATATTGAGCCGCCGCTGTCTGAGCAGCCACCGGACCCTCTCTGGGAAGCCCATATAGATTGGCTAGTTCACGAGCACTCTGTCCAGCTATCCGAGCAGATATCTGCTCGGATAGAGATCCAAACCTCATCGGGGAAACAACAAACCGAAACGCGCGCCTCATCTTCTAGAAAAGAGACTTTGTCGTATCTGCTCAGTCGCCTATATAAAGGTGATACGCAGGTAATCTCAGGCCTAGGCGACATCGACGCTGTAGGCCACAGAGTCGTTCATGGTGGGCAAGACTATCAGGCTAGCGTGATTGTAAATGCAGAGGTAAAGGCAACAATCCATCGTCTGAGTGCGATCGCCCCTAGCCATAATCCAGCCAACCTAGAAGGCATTGAACTGATGGAACAGCTGCTGGGAGACGTGCCACAAGTCGCGGTCTTCGACACGGCTTTCCACAGTCACATGCCACAGGTTGCGGCCATCTACCCTGGCCCGTACGAATGGCTGGCGCAGGGCATTCGTCGCTATGGCTTTCACGGCATTAGCCATCAGTACTGCGCACGCAAAGCGGCAGAAATATTAAAGCGATCGCCTGAGTCGCTGCGACTGATTATTTGTCACTTAGGCAATGGCGGCTCTCTGAGTGCGGTAAATGCAGGGCGCTGTATCGACACAACGATGGGCTTTACGCCGCTTGACGGGCTGATGATGGGCACCCGTTCAGGCGCAGTCGATCCAGGCATTTTGACCTATCTAATGCGTCAAGGAAAATCGGCAGATGAGCTAGATATCCTGCTCAACAAACACTCTGGACTCGCAGGTATATCGGGGGTTTCTCACGATATGAGAGAGATCAGCCAAGCCGCTGAACAAAACAACGAGCGCGCTGCGTTAGCAATGGATTTGTACATCCATCGGCTCAAAGCTTGTTTTGGCTCCATGCTGATGAGCCTAGGCGGCGTAGACGCGGTTGTCTTTACCGCTGGCATTGGAGAACATTCTCCTTGGGTACGGGCAGAAACCTGCAAAGGCATGGCGTTTTTGGGATTGGCGCTAAATGCTCAAAAAAATGAAAGCAATCCGGTAGATGAAGATATTGCTGCTGCTGAGTCTAGGGTGCGAGTATTGGTGATTAAAACGCAAGAGGATTGGGCGATCGCACAGTCAGCCTGGCACTGCCTCAGCAATAAAAATCCCTAAATAATAAATAATCTCTAAAGCCTATCGAATATACCCACCATACAAACAAGCCCAAAGCACATAACAAGCAGTCCCAACACATCTGCCTTCCACTGAGCATCGCGATAGGCAGGATACAGCCAAAAGCCCATAGCCCTCGTCACCACTGGCATGACCACCACAGCCAAAACAGAACACGTTACTAGGGTTGCCAGTAACATGGCCCCCGAAGGAGACCAGTCGCCCACAACACCTGTTCCTGGAAACAGCTTTATCCGTATCATCACAATCGGATAAAGCCCAAATACGACCGAGAGTATTTGCTTCCAAGCAGGCGGACCCAAGCCTCTATTCTCCTGCCCGACTGCCCGCTGAGAGAACCAGCCTTCTAGGCCAGTGGTAAATGATTTAAATCTGTAGGCTCTAAATATAGTTTGTCCGCTTTCCATCACCTGCTTTCGGTCTGCTGAATTCACCCAGTCGCTCAAATGCTCAGGTGAGTCGAAGTGGATAATGCTGTACCACTTGCTGACATCATCCTCACAGAGAAGTGGCGGATTGAGATCTATTCTAATAAACCCTGCTTGCTGAGCTGCCGTTTTCAGCAATAGGCTATGCCAGCGTTCAAAAGCGGATTGCTGAGTCTTTGCAACAATGTGTTCGACCACCAAACTGCTGTAAAAGGCCCGACCGTCTAGATTTTCGCCAGCAGTATCAGACAAAATCACTTAGCACTTCCTACGGCACTTCCTGCAGCATTTCTTGCAGCACTTGCTCAATATGCTTACCAGAAAATTGTATACAATCAGTATACAGTGATGCTATTGCCATAAAACGAGTCTGCCAGATTAAAATGTCACACATACATAACTTCTTTGATATGCATATGGGTAAGCTCTTTAGCAAAACATACCTGGCGCTTCGGCAAGAGATTCTTTCTGGCAAATTAGTCTCTGGAGAAAGCCTCATAGAGCAAACCCTTGCAGACCGCTTCGAGGTCAGCCGCACACCGGTTAGAGAAGCCATCCGCCAGCTGCAACGAGAAGGGCTGGCCGAATCAGATAGAGGGGGCGGGCTGCGAGTAACGATCATCACCATTGCCGATGCCATTCATCTATACGACTGTCGGCTAGGGCTAGAGCAAGTGGCGGCACTGGGTGCCTGCGAAAATGCCACGCCCACACAGCTAGAAGATCTACAGGACTGCCTGGCTCAGGCCAACCTGGCCGATCCCGTTGTTGCTAATCCTGATGTAACAGAGAATACAGACGAGCTAGAAAATCGTTTGCACATTGATCAAAGCTTTCACCGGTTGCTGGCGGAAAGTTCTGGCAATCCACAGCTAGTTGACTTACTAGAGCAGATTTTTAGCAAAATGGCACTGTTAAGACTAACAACAACCTACCAAAATCCTGATGTACTGGAGATTTGGGCTGAGCACGAGCAGATTGTAGAGGCAATTTTGCAGCGCGACTCTCAGGCAGCTGCGATCGCAGTACGCGACCATTTAGTTGCGAGTAAAGCGAGAGTAGTCCAAGCCCTTCAAGATATAAAAACTGGCCTCAGAACAGAATCTTCACTACAAGGGATTGCGCTCTTTTAGCACTTTCTTTTAGCACTTTTGCCTTTAACACTCTACTTTTAGCACTCTACTTTTAGCACTCTGCGTTCATGTTTTTACTCACCGCTGTCACTCTTTACCGTTCACCTACTGCCATTCACCCGTCGCCTAGCACCTATGCCTAAAACCCTTTCACTAGCCGTCAACGGTGAGCGTCTCAACCAGGCGCTAGAAGATCTTGCCCAAGTAGGCAAACAGCCCGATAACACAATCAAACGATTGGCCTTTTCGCCTGAAGATTTAGAAGCCAGATCGCGTCTTACAGAATGGATGGAAGCCGCTGGCATGAGCGTCCGCATCGACGCTGGGGGAAATATCATTGGTCGCTATCTAGGCTACGAGAACGAAGCCGCTGCGCTAGCAACAGGCTCCCATATCGACACGGTATTTTCTGGAGGACGTTTTGACGGTTCCCTAGGCGTCATTGCCGGACTGGAAGTGGTTCGAGTGCTGCAAGAAAACGATATCAAGCTCCATCATCCGCTCGAAGTGATTGCCTTTGCCGACGAAGAACGCAGCATGGTAGGTGTAAAATCAATGGCTGGAACCGCACCCAAAGATCCTGCTCGCTACGATACTGTAGACAACGAACCCATTCAGACTTGTCTAGCGAGAGCGGGCGGCAGCTGGGAAAATCTATCAGCCGCTCGTCGCTCAAGAGAAGACGTGGCCTGCTTCGTAGAGCTTCATGTAGAGCAGGGCGGTGTTTTGGAAGCCATTGAGCGAGACATTGGCGTAGTAGAAGGCATTGTCGGTCAGCAGCGTCATCGCATCACCATCGAAGGGCGAACAAACCATGCTGGCACCACACCCATGAACATGCGCCGAGATGCACTCACAACAGCCTCTCACTTAATCCTAGCGATAGAAGATATTGCCAAACACTTTCCGGGTGATCCTGTTGCAACAGTCGGCACCCTAAAAGTTTGGCCCAACTCCATCAACACCGTTCCCGGTTCTGTCGAACTCAGCCTAGATATTCGAGATCTCTCGCCAGATGTCATTGCACACATGATTGAACAGCTGCGCCGTAAGATAGAAACCATCGCCGTCGCCAGCCGTACACGCATTCGCATGCGCCCAGAGCTAGAGGTAGAGCCCACCCCTGCTTCTACAACAATACAAGCGCTGATTGTAGAGAGCTGCAAAGATATGGATCTCACCTACACTCACCTGCCTAGCCGCGCCAGCCACGACGCCCAAGAAATGGGACGCTTTACCGACATGGGCATGATTTTTGTGCCTAGCAAAGAAGGCATTAGCCACTCAGGCGAAGAATATACCTCCCCCGAACAGTGCACTCAGGGTGCAAATATCCTGCTCAGAACTCTGTTAAAACTCGACCGTCTCTATCGCTAAATTTCTAGCACTAAATTTCTAGCACTAAATTTCTAGCACTAAATTTCTAGCACTAAATCTCTATCGCTAAAGAGAACCAAGAAGCGCTAAAGCGTATCAAATGTTGCTCTTTAGCACTTTTTTCTCTTATACCCTTTCCTACAAGACCAAAAAGCAACAGCTGGAGGACAGCTCATGTACAACCTCAAAGCAACGATTATTGGCGCAGGCATTGGCGGCCTAACAGCGGGCATTGCGCTCAAGCAAGCAGGCTACGATGTCACCATCTATGAGCGTGTCACCAAGCTGCGGCCAGCCGGTGCAGGCATTTCACTATGGTCGAACGGGGTGAAAGTGCTCAATCGGCTAGGGCTTGGCCACGAAATTGCCGCTATCGGTGGCGAGATGAACCGTATGGAATACCGCAGCCATAAAGATGAAGCACTTAACAACGTCGACTTACAGCCACTGTTTAGCACGGTAGGTCAGCGGCCTTATCCTGTGGCCCGCACCGACTTGCAAGAGATGCTGCTGGCGGCGTTTGGCCCGCAGAACGTTCACCTCAGCATGAAATGCACCGCAGTAGAACAAACCGACAAAGACGCCACAGCCATATTTGCCGATGGCAGCCGCGTAACGAGCGACTTAATCGTGGCTGCTGATGGCATTCACTCCATTATTCGCGCCTATATATTAGGCGAGTCCTTATCTTTACGATATGCGGGCTATGTGAACTGGAATGGCTTGGTCCCTGCAGATCCGTCGCTCTGCGAGGCAGATAACTGGGTGCTGTATGTCGGAGAAGGCAAGCGCGCTTCGATGATGCCAGTCGGGGGCGATCGCTTCTACTACTTTTTTGGCGTTCCTATCCCCATCGGCTCTCAAACAGCCCCCGAAGATCGCCGTGAAGAATTAGCCAGTTACTTTTCCGACTGGCCAGAACCTGTTCAACATTTGATCCAAAAGCTCGATCCAGCGGACTCTAACCGACTAGAAATCAGCGACATCGACCCGCCAAAGCGACTGGTCAAAGGCCGCATTGCCTTACTGGGCGATTCCGCCCATGCAACCACACCAACCCTCGGGCAGGGCGGCTGTCAGGCCATGGAAGATGCGCTTGTACTCAGCCAATTTTTAATGACAACAAACATCAGCGTAGCCGATGCGCTAGAGCGCTACGAACAAGCGCGCAAGTCTCGAACCGCGCAGCTAGTCATGAAAGCACGTAAACGCACAGACACGATTTATGGTGCAGACGAAAACACCACCCAAGACTGGTACGAACAGCTGAAAGGAGAAAAACCAGAAGCCGTAAGAGGTGCTCTGGAGAAAATTATCTTAGGCGGACCCTTAACGTAACCTAGGGTCTACAGTTTAGAACTCACCAATTAAAACGAGCATTTCAAACCGTACAGTCTAGGGTGAAAAATAAAAAAAGAGACGATAACGACAGAAATTAATGGGAGAAACCGAATGGGTTGGCTATCGACGCATGTTTTAGATACGGCTAATGGGTGCCCGGCCGCAAACATGGAATTGATTTTATGGCGAATGGAGATGCCATCGAAAACAAATAAACTAGAGTCGGGAGAACAAAGTCCTAGCGCCAACGCAGAACAGAGCAGTAGCGCACACTTTCGATATCAGGCAGGCCGCCAGCATCTCAAAACCCTTAGAACCAATCAGGATGGCCGTACAGACATTCCCTTGTTAGAAGAGCAAGACTTTCGCATCGGTGCTTACGAAATTGTTTTTGTCGTGGGTGACTACTTCTCTACACGTACGCCTAACCTTTCCACAGATCACCCTTTTTTAGATCTAGTACCCATCCGTTTCGGCATTGCAGATGCGAGTACTCATTACCACGTGCCTTTACTCGTGTCTCCTTGGTCTTACAGCACGTATCGAGGCAGTTAGTCCTCGCGTGATACAGCAATTGCTATTGATAGCTGGATAAAAATGCTCATGAAAATCTAAGAAAAAACAAAAAAGTAATCTCTAATACTTTTTCGCCGTTCTCTTAGCCATAGATTGTATACAATCACTGAGTTCCCCGAAATGAGAGCATTTCAGGGAATGTACATAATCGAAGATAGGCTTCTAGCAAAGCTGAAAATCTTTGCTGGCTAATTCTGCTGAAAATAGAAAACCGACAAAAGGGCAGCAGCACAAAGAATTAGTAAATTCTGTCAGCTTTTAACCTTTGGAAAAGTTGCTTTATGGAAAATCCCGACATGATCACGAACGAGCCAGTCATAAGAGAGGAAGTGCTAGAAGAAGAAACACGCGTTGAACACGACTTAATCTACGGCCTAGAAGATAAACCGCCTGTACGCGAAGCGATTTTTGCCGCTGTTCAGCATGTATTTGCCTGTTTTGTAGGCATTATCACGCCCGCGCTTATTATCTCTGGCGCCATTGGCCTGCCGCCTGCTGATAGTGCCTATTTAGTCAGTATGTCTCTGTTTGTTTCGGGCATTGCGACCTTCATTCAGGCCAAAAAAATAGGCCCTATCGGCTCAGGATTGCTCAGCGTACAGGGAACGAGCTTTGCCTTTATTGGCCCAGTCATTGCAGCTGGTTTAGCGGTTACTGGCGCAGGTGGAACCCCTCAAGAAGCATTAGGCACTATCTTTGGCCTGTGTTTTATTGGTTCATTTATTGAAATGATTCTCAGCCGATTTATTCAGTTTGCTAGCAAAATTGTAACGCCACTGGTGACCGGGATTGTAGTCACGCTCATCGGGCTAACACTGGTTAACGTCGGTCTTACCAGCATGGCCGGAGGCTTTGCTGCCAGGGCAAACGAGACCTTCGGCGATCCCTCTAATCTGTTGCTAGCAGGCTTAGTCCTGGCGATTATCATCACGCTGAACAATGTTAGAAGCACGTTCTTGAGAATGTCTTCTGTCGCGATTGGCTTGCTGGTTGGCTACATTGTGGCAATCCCAATGGGGCTGGTAAGCTTTAGCAGCCTAGCCGGACTGCCTGCCTTTACTGTGCCGATTCCTTTTAGGTACGGGTTTGGTTTTAATATTGCTGCGTTCATTCCGTTTGCGTTTTTGTTTTTGATCACAACAATCGAGTCTACGGGTGACCTTACAGCAACGTCTCTCCTAACGGGGCAACCGATTGCGGGCAAGCAATACTTTGATCGTATTCAGGGCGGAATTTTGGGAGATGGCATTAATTCTGCGATCGCGGCCATTTTCAACACCTTCCCAAACACCACCTTCAGCCAAAACAACGGCGTCATTCAGCTTACAGGCATTGGTAGCCGCTACGTAGGTCTATTTATCTCAGGCGTATTTGTCTTGCTAGGGCTAGTTCCCGTTGTCGCAGGCATCTTCCAAACGATTCCCCAGCCTGTCTTAGGCGGTGCAACCATCATCATGTTTGGCTCAGTGGCCGTTGCTGGCATCAAGATTATCTCCACAGTAAACCTGAACAAGCGAGCCTCTATTATTTTGGCCACCTCTCTAGCACTTGGCCTTGGCGTTAGCGTTGTTCCAGATGCGCTAGATAAGCTACCCACCCTGATGAAAAGTATCTTCTCTTCGGGCATCAGCACCGGTGGACTAGTCGCGCTGGCGCTCAACATCATTTTGCCTGGTGAGCGCGAATAGAAAGTAGGCACTCCAATAGTGCATCGGATAGTGCATCGGAAATACTGTCTCAATATAATCGACGGCCCAGAGTGTGACTTTTGGCCCCAATTTTTAGCGTGTGAGGAATATTATGTTCAAGTTTATCTTTTGTCTCGGGCTCCTCAGTAGCAGCGCATTTTTAGCTATCTCTAGCAAAACTGCATCTGCCACTGTATCTGCCACTGTATCTGCCACTGTATCTGCCACTGTATCTGCCTTAGAGCCAGCAAGGTCTACCGATTCTACAGAGCAGCTATCTACGCTACAGCTAGATGACCTTCGAGAATCAACAGACGCTGACACAGTTATTTCAACGATGATTTCGTCCGAAGATAGCAGCCCCCCAGCTGAAGTCGCCGTTGCTGAAATCACTACTACAGAAAATGCTTCAGAAGAGTCAACAGAACTAGCCCAGATTCCCACCGTCTCAGAACTCTCCGATGTACAGCCAGGAGACTGGGCGTTCACAGCACTTCGGCGCTTGGTAGAAGAATATGGCTGTTTGGAAGGCTACCCCAACAGCACTTTTCGAGGCAACAGAGCAATTACTCGCTACGAGTTTGCTGCGGGCTTAAATGCTTGCCTAGATGTAGTTGTTCAGTTGACTAGCGACCCTGGTTACCCAGAGATACAGCGATTGCAGGAAGAATTTGCTGATGAGCTGTTGGCGCTGCGATCGCAAGTAGACACCCTAGAACTCAACGTTGCTGAGCTAGAGGCCAATCAATTCTCCGCCACAACAAAGTTCAGCGCTCAGCTCTTCGCGAGCCTCAACTTCGCAACCGCTGGCGGAGACGTACAGGCTGAGGGCATTAACGTATTCGCTCCCAGTCGCGATCCGGGTACCAACGATCCGGTTGTTAGAACCATTACTGACGATCCAGAGCCTACATTCAGCTATTACACCTAGCTGAACTTTACAACCTCTTTCACTGGAAAAGACCGCTTACAGCTTCAGCTAACGGCAGGGGACGGCAACGGTGGAGCCAACTTCTACGGTTCAGCGGGTTTGTTCAACACATTTGGTGTTCCCTTTACCCTCCAGACCGGAACGGTAGGCGAGGATAACTTAGTCGTACGAGAGGTGTTTTACGACTTCCCAGTTGGTGACGACCTTTCACTCACGATTGGCCCCGCGATCAACTGGTATCGCCATTTCGACAACAACCGCTTCACCTTTTACCTCACTGGAGCCAACAGCTTTAATTCCAGCGGCGGCACCCAGGTCAACGCCATCGATAGAGGCGCTGGCGCAGTGGCCCAGTGGGACATTACTGACTGGGCGGATTTCCGTGTCGGCTACCTAGCTGAAAACACCGAATTCTTACCTGGCCCTCGCAGCTCTACAAAAAATGGGCTCTTTGCCGGAACAACAACGCTTACTGGCCAGCTCGGGCTCTACCCTACAGACGACATCAATCTTAGGTTTCTCTACACCCGTAGCAACATAGAACCCGACGCCAACGGCTTTATCGGCGGTGCGATTAGCGAGCCAATCTATGGCTTTGCTGACGATGGGTTCGGTGGTCCCTTGCGAACTGCGACAGCCGACACCTTTTTGTTCAACTTCGACTGGCTAGTGACAGACGGCTTTGGTCTCTTTGGCCGCTACAGCTATGGCAGCACAGACCTCTACCCAATCAGCGATACGCTTCCAGACGGACAGATAAACGCTCAGTCCGTTCAAGTCGGCATGGCATTCCCCAATCTGTTTAAGCAAGGAGCACAGGGAATCATCTCCTATATTCAGCCCTTCGATGTTTTAGACGGTCGCAGTTTTCTCGCATCGGGCGGCGGCGATGGCGCAGTTCAGCAGGAAATTGAGGTAGCCTATCGCTATCCTATCAGTAGAAACATTGCCCTCGTTCCGGCGTACTACTACATCAACAATGTCAACAACTTTGAAGATAACCCAGACATTCACGTTTTCAGTCTGCAAACGCAGTTGTCTTTCTAGCAGTTGTCTTTCTAATATAGCCAGCTAATATAGCCAGCACTCTATTACATGATTAAGTCGCATGTAATAGGGTGCTGGCTACTTTTGGTATCATTCACGACAGTTTTCTACTATAGAGATGTTCAAAGGAAACATTCTTCCAGCAAAAAGGAGCCGTCACGACATGAAAGCCAATACAGCTAACAACAGCGCTTACACCATCACTCAGCTAGCCCACCGCCTCAGCTTGGGCAGAGCTTTTGAAGGAACCTACGGCGCTGGGGTAATGACCGAAAACTACAAGCGTGCCACCAAAAAAGCAGGCTGGAGCACAAACCAGCTATTGACCATGTCAGCCGCCAAGTCTTTCTACAACTAGCACCCTAAAGGCCTAAATTCAGCAGTAGGCGACTTAGTTCTAATTAAGAAAGCTGCCAAAACGCTTTGTGTACAGCGGCAATTTCAGCTTCTACTTCTGCAATGGGTCCATAAACTGTAATGTCTTTTTGCCCATGCAAAAATACGGTTCAGCAAGGCAAATCCAAGGTTGGATTTTCGGGATGATTCCCTGTAAGGCTCAAAAGACGACTCTCTGAGATGCCGTACACTACGCTGCCGATATTCGCCCAGTACTGCGTAGCTGCGCACATTGCACAGGGTTCAACGGTGGTGTACAGCGTGCACTCCCAAAGATAGTCAGTGCTAAAGCGGGCGGCAGCAGCTCGAATCAGTGTTGATTCAGCGTGATTAACTGCGTCGATATTGCCTTGTTCTATGAGCGTGGTTTCGTGGTCTGGACCTACCAGCACCGCGCCAAAGGGATGATGGCCTAATGCCTGTGCTTGTATGGCTAGTTGATTGGCGCGCTGTAGATATTTGATCATTTGCGGCAGAGCGGGCTTAGCCATAAAAAGTAAGGGTAGAAAGTAAGGGTTAAAGCGACTTTGCTTTGCGATGTGTCTCTCAGTAAATTTAGTTACCGAAGCTACGGAACGACAAGCTTTTTGTCTATTACGATTAGGAACTAACTGAAGGCTTAAGGCGTGACCTATGACCCATTCTTTCAACCGTCGTCGCTTCCTAATCTACGGCGCAGCGACCGCTACCAGCAGCGTCTTGTTAAAAGCCTGTACCTCTCCTACAGAGGAGGCTAGCACAGACCTTGAAAGCGCTGATGTCGAAGGCGCGTCAGACGCGAGCCTAGCAATTGTACTGCCTGGCACTATTACAGACGGCGGATGGAACCAGCTGGGCTATGAAGGTGTCAAGCAGGCGGGCGATGACTTAGGCATTGAAGTAGCCTACGTAGAACAGGTTGATAATGCCGACCAAACAGAGTCACTATCGGCGTTCGCACGTGAAGGATATAGCCTGGTAGTAGGGCACGGTGGCCAGTTTGACGGGGCGATTGAGCAGGTGGCTGCTGAGTTTCCAGAGACTTTTTTCTTAGGGGTCAATGGAGATATTGTTGGCGATAACTACAGCTGTGTGCGCACCAACTACAACCAAATGCTGTACCTAAGCGGGATGATTGGGGCCGCCATGAGTAAAACCAAAAAGATGGCTTACCTAGCGGGTATGGAATTTAAGTCTACGCAGCAGCAGGGAGCGGCGATGGACTTAGGTGCAAAAGCAATGGACCCAAGTGCTGAGGTCGTTTCAAGCTTTGTTGGAGATTTTAACGATATCGCTAAAGCGAAAGAGTCCGCATTGGCGCTGATTGCCAGTGGTGTAGATGTGATTTTTCATAATTTGGACAACTCTGCTCCGGCAGTATTGCAGGCTTGTCAGGAAGCAGGCATTTATGCTTTTGGCAACAATATCGATCAGTTTGATCTAGCACCCGAGGCAATTTTGACCAGTGCGATTCAAGATATTGGTGGAGCGATTACAACAGTGGCCGAATTGGCCGCAACTGGAGAGATTGAAAGTAAAAAGTACGTGATTGGGCTAGAGACACCTGAGCTAGTAAGATTTGGTAAGTTTAACGAAGCGGTTCCCGCAGAGGTGAAAGCGAAAGTAGAAGCCGTGACCGCTGATATGGTGGCTGGCAAGCTGATATTTGAAGATGCGGATAACAATGGCAAGACCTCTGTCAAAGTCGTTACCTCGTGAGCAGCACGTTAAACAGTCTACGGCTAGCGGGTATTACCAAACGATTCGGCAGCTTAACAGCTAATGACCGTATTAGCCTAGCGGTTCGCGCCGGGTCTATTCATGGACTGCTCGGCGAAAATGGCGCGGGCAAGTCAACGCTAATGAACATTCTCTCGGGCCTGTATCAGCCGGACGAAGGAGAGATTTTTTTGGACGGGCAGCAGGTGAACATAAGCGCGCCTGCTGATGCGATTCGTCAGGGCATTGGTATGATCCATCAGCACTTTATGCTAGTGCCGCAGCTGACGGTGGTTGAAAATATCATCTTAGGCCAAGGTTCTAGTGGCCTCGCCAAAGGCTGGCATGGGATGCCGCTAAACCTTCATACCTATGCTGAAGAGATTGTGCAGCTCGGTCAAAACTACGGTCTTGAGGTGCCACCGCTGGCTAAAGTAGGAGAGCTATCGGTGGGTACTCAGCAGCGGGTAGAGATTCTTAAGGTACTGTACCGGCAGGCGCGCATTCTCATTTTGGATGAACCTACGGCTGTTTTGACACCAGCTGAAATTGACGCTTTTCTAGACGTTCTACGACGGCTTGCAGCTCACGGTCATACGATCATCTTCATTAGTCACAAGCTAGATGAAGTAACGGCGGTTTGTGATGAGGTAAGCGTTTTACGACAGGGTCGTATAGTGGCCACAAGACACACCGCTGAGACGAACCGGGCACAGCTGGCGCGACTCATGATAGATAGAGATATTGAAATCAATATGCGACTCCCCGAACAAACTGCAGAACAAGCCGCAGGTGATGTTGTTTTATCTGTAAAAAATGTATGGGTGAACAATGTAGGGGTAGGTGCAGCGCTTCGCGGCCTTTCTTTGCAGGTGCGCGCTGGAGAGATTTTGGGAATTGCCGGGGTTGATGGCAATGGGCAGCGTGAGTTGGCCGATGCTATAGCGGGTCTTTTGCCGGTTCAACAAGGCTCAATTGAGATTCTTTCTGCGGCTTTTTCTGCGGCTTCTTCTGCAGCTTCTTCGGAGCGATCGCACAAACAGCTGGCCTATATTCCTGAAGACCGTCAGCACCAGGGGCTGGTTCTCAGCTTTTCGATTGCGCGTAACTTAATCTTAAAACAGTTCAAACAACTGCCGTTTTGTCGGCGGTGGATATTGCAGCGAGAGGCGATCGCAGCCAACGCCACCCAAGCCATTA
>ERZ1740067.1150-NODE-1150-length-18887-cov-5.200616_pt1 | contig 18887 bp, 15 predicted proteins | sample MGYA00581736_ERZ1740067 | MGnify/ENA primary metagenome ERZ1740067 (study PRJEB43018, sample SAMN04849236) | marine metagenome | isolation source: floating plastic debris | place: Pacific Ocean | collected 2008-08-27 | study: EMG produced TPA metagenomics... | reverse complement strand
AACAACGGCTTATCAGCGTTCCGTGCGATATAGCCGCTGACCAAAATCGCAATAAATACAGTAGAGTACATTTGCCCAACAATCGCTTCCATATTGGTAAGGGCTTGAGCTACCTCAGTTATTGGAACGATGTCACCGTAGCCTAATGTTGTGAGGGTCGTAAAGCTGAGGTGGACTGTTGTAAGAAAAGAATCTTTGAGGAGTAAAGGTTGGGAAAACGCACGGCTACTCAACGTATCAACTATGCCGTAGAAAAACGCCCACACATAGCCAATCAGCAGATATACGCTGATACCCCCTTTGATCGTGTCAGATGTTATCTGAGGGGTTGTTAGGAGATCTTTGCAAATCCAGTAAGCTGCTCCACCAAAGTAAAGCGAGAAGATCATTAGGGGCAGTATGGAGAATGCACTATCTGGGTCTAAAAGCCACCCTATACTGATATTGACCTGCACGATGAATGTCAGAATCGCGATCGCTGTAAACATCCATTTATAAATCTTAGCGAGTTTGAAGCTATGGATAATAATCAACATGGTGCCTAACAGCAGCAATGCAGATAACATACCGCCAAGTCCGACCTTAAGGAATGGCACGATTAAGAAGTTAGCGATAAGCGCAAGCAATAAGTTTCGATATTTTTGCTGGGGTTTGTGATTGAATACATTCATATCCCATTGTTTAGAAAGGCAAGTCTCGAATCAAGTGAATCTTAGCTGGCTCAGTGCTGACCGCCTGCACATAGGCAGCAGTGAGGTACGGGAGATAGCTATCCTCACCTAGAAGATAAGTGCGCCCGTGAGCAATGCTCAGCGTTCGCACAATACTTACAGATGTTTCTAGGGACTGATCAACACGCTCCTCCGCCTCTTCTCCCGGATGTAGCAAGCTGAAGAGAGTACGAGTTAGCTCTAAATTGTGGGAAATTTTCTCCCCTAAATAAAAATACTTGTCAGTGCCTGTCAGTGACGCAAAGGCATCCACTTGTTCTAGTATTACAGGCGCGGCCACATCGTAGGCTCCTCCCAACATGACCACTGGCACCTTAAGATGATCCATGCCCTGAGAACCAAATAGGTTGGTAATGGGAGCAATGGCAATGACCAAGCCCACCCGTTCATCGGCCAACTCTCCGCTGGTTAAAGCGGTGAGTGCCCCTGGAACTGACTCTAGTTCCAACAGCCGACATTGCAGCAGCAAGCCGATATTGACCAACTCGGGCCCAATCTCTGCTGCCGGATTGCATTGCTGCTGCAACTGTTCCACATCCACTGTGGCTCCGGCAGTGGCGAGTGCAGTGTACCCCCCAAAGGAATGGCCCATTACCCCCACCCGGTCAAGCTGGAGTCGCTCCTGAAATTCGCCAGCATTCTGTTGTTCAAGGGTATCCAACAAAAAGCTAATATCTCGGGGACGATTGACAAACTCCAGGGCCTCGAAAGATTCATCTACCAGACCATATTCCAGCGCTTCTTGGTAGGCTTTACTGCTGCCGATATGTTCTGGCAGGGCGACGACAAAGCCATTGGCAGCAAGGCTACGGGCGATCTCAAGGGAGTCAACGTTGGTGTCACCATAGCCGTGGGAAAGCACCATCACAGGGATCGGCCCTTCAATGTTGCTAAGATCATCTGGGCGGTAGAGATCGACAGAATAGGTGCGATCGCGCGCTGAGTCAGTTAACACCAGGGAGCGTTTCACCACGTCAAAAGGTGCACGCGCTTCAAGAGAGGGCAAGGCGCTGTAGTTCAGAGTGGGCTCTAAGGCAGCGGCGACTTGGGCCCACTGGGCTAGATCGATGACAAGCTGATCCGTTGTATTTACATTCGTTTGCACAGCCCTTGCTAAGTCTTGGGCCAACGCCAAGTCAACTCTAATATTTTCCGCTGGAAATTGTCGCAAGATGTTAATCAGAGAAAGCTCCTCATCGTCGTCAGCAGTGAAAATCATGGCGGCTCGCAGGGCTTTCCAGCTGTTTTGCCGGGCGTTAGTTTGGACGAGTTTTCCCACGTCGAACAATACTCTTTCCCCAATGGGCGAATAGAGCCACTGGGACAACGCAAACGAGCTGAAATTTCTATCCTCAATATCAGGATTTAGACCAGTCAGGGGCTGATTCAAAATAGTTTGCAATTGGGCCTGAGCCTCTGGTGGCATAAGGGCGAGGTAGGTAGCCAGTTCATGATCTACGCTGCCATCAGCGGCGTAAGTTTCCAGCGAGGAGATCGGCAGGCTTCTGCTGAAGATATTGTAATCAAAGTAAATGGTTTCAGCGCATTGACCGGGCAAGGCCCATAGAGCCAGCGTGCCTAGTCCAGTGGTAATCCCTTTGCAGAGTCGCAGGGCCGCGCTAGTTATCCAACTGGGTCGAGGAGAGTAACCGTAACGGAGGTTTAGCAGCATAAGTCTTTCAATCTGTTCTTAATCAGGCCAATCTGATTTTAATTAGGCCAATCTGTTCTCAATTAGGCAATGGTTAACCCACAGCTGGGGTTTGACGGGAAAAAGCCCAGCGCAGCAGCGGCGGTGCTACAAAGGTGGTACCAATCACCATCAAAATAATGGCGACATTCACAGACGCAGACAGTGCCCCCGTCGCTGCTCCCAATCCGGCAAAGACTAAGCCCACTTCTCCCCGAGGCACCATGCCAGCACCGATCGCCAGCCGATCTACTTTGTCCTGAGTGAAAACAAAGTAGCCTGTTGCCATTTTGGTCAGGATGGCCAATATAGTTAAAAACAGGGCGATCCATAATCCCACCCGACTCTCAGGGTCGGTAAAGTTCAGCACTGTCAAATCGGTCTTGGCCCCAATCGTGACAAAAAAGACCGTCGAGAATAGTGCAATCAGTGGCTCACAGGCTTCCTCTAACTCCTTCGTTACCGAAGTGTCTCCCAAGACAATTCCCGCTGCAAAACAGCCCAAAATTGATTCCAAACCAATGATGCTTGTAAAGCCAGCCGTTACCGAGAGAAACAAAATGGCTCCGACAAAGACGCTGTAGGGATTTTTCAATTTCTCTAAAAAGCTCATATAAGCCTGACCAAAGAAGCGATTGAGTGCGATCGCCGCCGCCACAAACAGCACCGCACTTACCACCGTTCGCAACAGATCTTCTAGATCGACGCTGCCATGCTCCGCAATGCCCACGGCCACTGCTAAAACTGCAATACCGAGGATGTCATCTAGCACCGCCGCACCAAGGATAATCTGCCCTTCTTGGGTCTTTAGTACGCCCATGTCCTGCATGATGCGGGAGGTGATGCCAATACTGGTGGCTGTCAGGGCTGCTGCGCCGAACATGGCTGATATATTATCCAGATGGAACAGCGTAGATAACCCTAAAAAGCCCAACACAAAAGGAAGCAACACGCCTGAGATTGCCACCGATGCCGCTTGGGGGCCAACGCGAATTAGCTCTTTAAGATCCGCTTCTAGCCCAATTTTGAATAGCAAAATGCCCACGCCGATTTGAGCGTAGTCTTCAAGGACAATTGCCACCGGGCCAGAGAAAATATCGGCAATGGCGCGATCACTTCCCCCCGTAAGGGACTGCACCAGCATCGTCATCCAGCCTGCCACCTCGGCGTCCCCTCCCAGGACAATCACATGCAACCCTGACAGCCCAATTACCAATCCAGCAATCAGCTCTCCCAGCACAGCTGGCAACCCTATGCGAACCGAAAGTTCGCCCAACAACTGTGCGGAGAGATAGAGCACAATCGCAATGATAGTTAGCGCCAGCCCCAAGGCTTTGGCGTAGGCTTCGCCTTCTAGTTCTCCGGTAGCGGTAGCGAGGAGCGATGGTAGGCTGTAACCAATGCTAATCAGCCTATGGCTAGCTAGCTCTGATAGAGTCACAGCTGGTGATAAGAACGTGAAATCTAACATTCAAGCTCCTTGAATCTTCTGTTTATTGTTGATTGGCAAGCGTTCTAGGATTTTTGCATTTCTACTTTCTGCTGAGGAAATGCTAGAAGAAAAGAGATTCGCGCCTCCAGAACTTTGCGTGCTTTCGTCAGAGCAGCAGTAAACATTCAGAGCCTCTGATGTTTCAGCAACCAATTGAGCCGCCATACAAATCACTCCTATCTCCGGTTGAGCGCAGCCCAAGTTTTCTAAGCGATAGATATAAGCATTTTTTTCGATAAGGGGTGCATCCCACTCGCACCATCAATAAATTTAGGCTCATCAATGGATAGCTGAGGTGGATAACCTAAAACAGCCCAAGGTAGTAACCATCGGCCATAGAGAAGCGCCAGCAGCAACAGCGGATAAACTCGGGTCAGGTTCGAAGAGAAAATAAGCCAGTGAGATCATCGAGCGCTTACCCTTGAGGAAACACTAGAGGGCGGTGTCATAATTTTGGAGGATTAATTCACATAAAATCATGCCTCAAACAGCCTGTTGCACCAACCGCAAACAGGCTCCTAATAATATTTTTAATAGCCATTTTAAGAATCCTAATGTTCGATCAAATTAAATATGCAATTGTTCTCGCTTAACCCGACTTTAATTTCCCCTACGGTAAAGGTAACTGCAACCCCAAGGATACATTTATCGTGAGTGGTTCCTCCATTGAAAACTTTCCCCTTCGTACCCAGAAGGCCAACTTGACGAAGCGGCGGATTCTTGATGCTGCTACCGGGCTATTTCTTTCGAATGGATACTCCCAGAAAAGCCTGGAAAAAATCGCTGCGGAGGTAAAAACCACAAAGCCAACGGTCTAGTCCTTTCAAGTCTAAAGAGGGACTGTTTGAAGCTGTGATTAACGAACATAGCGAACGAGGTGGTCTGATGTCCAAGGACTTGCTGATGCCGACCAGTCATCCCAAAGACGATCTGGTGCGGTTCGGAGATGTATTAATAGCCTTTGGTTTTTCTGAAAAGCAGGCTTTATGGCTCCGACTAGCAATGGCTGAGTCGATTGCCTATTCGGAAGTGGGGGGAAGCGTTTTACAAAGCGGGCTCCGCCCACGTTATCCAGCAGCTGACTGAGTATCTGACGAGGCAGACAAAGTCGGGCTTGCTTGATGTGGAGAATCCGCATCAAGCAGCGGAACAACTCTTGGGTCTAATGTTGGGGATAGATTTGCTACGCCTTCAGATCGGCAAGAAACCACCTGGAAAATCGGCGCTTAAGACGAAGTGTCGTGCAATTGTGGATATGTTTCTTGCAACATATGGAACTAGAGTAAGCGAATGACGGATATTCACCTGAAGGTAAAGGGTGGGGAAAGCACTTACAATCATTAAGGGCTGGCAAGGCAATGTTGGTCGCGTAAGCTGGTAAGTGGCAGGTTACGATCGTGGAAAAGCAACCCTTTAAAGTTTATCTTTTGGGTGGGTTTCGCTTGGCTGCCAATGGCGCTGAGGCTGGAACGGTGCTGCAACTGAGGGGGCGATCACAACACCTTTTGGCCTACCTCATTTTGCATCGCCAAGCCCCTCAATCTCGCAGCCGCTTGGCAGGCGTACTCTGGCCAGATACCGCCGAAAGCCAAGCCCGCACTAACCTGCGAAAAGAATTGCACTACCTGCGTCGAGCTTATCCACCGGTTGAGCAATGCCTCATCGTTACCAATCAATCTATTCATTGGCAATCTCATTCCTCTTGTGAAGTAGATGTTGACAGCTTTGAAACGGCTCTCAAGAAGGCTGAGGCAACCGAGGGCAGAGAGGCTATTTCGGCTTTGAATCTAGCGCTGACGATTTATCAGGACGACCTGTGGCCAGACTGCGAGGAAGCCTGGATCCATCCTGAACAAGAACGACTCAGAAAAGCGCATGTTCAAGCGTTAGCTCGAATGACGCAGCTGCTCTCTGCTTGTGGAGAAGCACTCAGAGCTATTGCAGTTGGGCAGCAATGGTTGCAAGCAGAACCATTGGAAGAAGGGGCCTATCAAGCTCTGATGAAACTCTATGGATCGCTGGGCGATCGCGCCACTGCCCTGCGGCTATATCACCAATGTATGACAACGCTTCAGACTGAGCTAGGCGTCAACCCAAGTCCTACGACTGCAAGCATTTATCAGCAGCTTCTCCTAGCAGAAGAAAGAGCAGAAAAAGAAACCATTCCAGTAAGACCCACAGTGTCTGTTGAGGCTAGGCCATGCACCACGCGCACGATTGTGGGCCGCGATGATTTGCTCCAAACGCTGGATCAGTGGCGACTTTCTCCCAATGACCAGTCATCACTTTTATTACTGAGCGGAGAACCTGGTATCGGCAAAACCCATCTCCTTGAGGCGCTAGAAGACAGCGCTCAGCGACAGAGGTGGCAAACCTTTTGGGGTAGCGCGTTTGCCGCAGAGCAACTGCGAGCCTATGGCGTATGGATTGACCTATTCCAATCACCCATTCCAAAAGTGTCTCAGTCTTCTGTTTTTACTCAAAGTTTGACAACTCTGTTCGGAGCCTCAGCTGAGTTACAGAACAGAGGACAGTTACTGGACACCGTTGTTCAAGATTTTCAGAAAGTGATCACGCCCGAACATCCTGCGCTGTTGCTTTTAGATGATATTCACTGGCTAGATGAAGCTTCGACAACGTTGCTTCACTATGTTTTTCGCTTGTTGGGGCGCAGTGAGCTGCGGATTATCTGTGCGGCACGCAAACAGGAACTCAAAGAAAATGCAGCGGTGTTTACATTAGTGACAGCTCTACGACGGTCAAGGCGATTGCAAGAGATTGTTGTTCCGCCCTTATCTGATGAGGCTGTGAGAACGTTAGTGATACCTATGCTAGAAGAATCTTCTGGGCAAGTGACGACTAAACATTTTGATAGTTCTTTGGTTCCAGATCAGATTGTGGCTAGCAGTGGTGGAAATCCGCTATTTGCCCTAGAGGTTGCTAGAGCAAATAGTAAAACAGCCAATAATTTACAAGAGCTGATTGAATCTCGGCTCCAGCGATTAGATGGTGCTTCCAGAGATTTACTACCCTGGGCCGCAGCTTTGGGTAGACGCTTTAATCCGGAAATTTTGGCTTCGGCAGCCAGCTACCCACCCATGCCATTTTTGGCAGCAATGGAGCAGTTAGAGCAACAGCAAATTGTTCGTCCGGTTCATATTAGTTCAGGTGCAGTAGAGATGGACTCAGAGCAAGGAAATTACGACTTTGTTCATGATTTAATTCGTCAAGCTGCTTACGATAATCTCTCGTTTCCTAGACGAAAAATTATTCATAGTCAGCTAGCCAAAACGCTAAAGGCTCAGATGTCGGAAGATAACTTTGCTAGCCAGGTAGCTTATCATGCTGGGTTAGCGGGAGACCACGACTTAGCGGCCCAGGCCAGTAATGCTGCAGCCCTCCGTAGCTTGCGATTATTTGCCTATGAGGAGGTCATTCAGCTCGTGAGCCAAGGGTTAAATCACTGTCAGTTTTTACCTAGCTGTGATCGCTTATTAAAATCAGCTCACCTTCTCAGAACATGGGTGCTAGCGGGAGTTCCCCCCTCGGAGTCTGCGACGCTCAAACAACAGATTGAAACTCTACTATCAGCAATGGTAGGCTTCAATGTGGCAGAAGCTGAAGTCATCGCTCGTCAAGCACTGACTTTGTTGAGTTATCAACAAGGTGATATCAGTAATGTGTATCAACAGTGCATTAAGTCGTTAGACATTACTGTGCCTGCACCACAGGTACAAGCAGAAGCCCTCGCGGTTGCAGGTGCTTGCTTGACCGAGATAGAACGAGATATGGACCGGGCAGAAGCCCTACTGCTAGAGGCACAGTCTTTAGCAACTCGGCTGGGGCTCTCTTTTAGTGATATTGAACTAGGGTTGGGTAGTGTTCATCGATATCGGGGTAATTATGACCTAGCTCAGCAGCATTTACAGCTTTCTCTTCAATTAGGGCGATTGGAGCGCAACCAAATGAATGAGGCATGCAGCTTAATCAACTTGGAAATGAACCGTTTGGAATCACATCAGGCAGCAGGAACTTACGCTCAAAGCTTACAGGCGCTGTCCCCTCAGCTGCCTCAAGGCAGTGATGGGGCCTTAGCTGAGGCACTGATCGCATTGCAAGCCTATTCAAAAGTCTCGGAGAAACAGCCTGAGAAGACGGCTGAAGTACTACAGTCACTTAAGCAGGCTCTAAAAACGTTAGATGAATTAGATGCCCAGCGTCGTTTTGTTTTTGTGGCCAGTTATGGCGCTGAAGTCGCTCTAGAGAAAGCGGATGCTGCGATGGCGAGAACATTCTCAGCGCAGGCCCTGCAAGCAGCTAAGGTTGTTGATCATCCCAACGACAGAGCGATCTCAGAAGCACTATGCTTACTCAGCTCGTTAGCAACAAAAAACAATCTCCCTGCCGATGAATCAACGTATGCAACAACACACAAAGAGGCCGTTCAACGTCATTGGCAAAACTTAAAAGCATTAGAAATCAAGAATTTGAGTGCGCGCGCGCAGAGCCTAATTGCGAAGGCAACAGAGAAAATGAAATGAGCAGAGGCCAGTTTCTTTTTGAGATATGATTTTTATCGTAACGCTCTATTGAGAATAAATCTATGGCTCTCATTGTTGTTGAAACGACTTACGATCCACCCATCGATCAGGCCCTATGGGATGAGCTGGCTGAACAGTCTGCCCCTTGCCTATCAGAACGGAATATTGTCTGGAAACGGACGTATTTATCGCGCGATCGCAAGCGTTCCGTATGTGAGTTAGAGGCTGCCGATGCCGAAACGGTTAGAACTGCCTACCAGCGAGGCAAGGTCCCTTATGATCAAATTTGGTCTGCAGAATTGATAGATAGCATGCCGGCTGTAATCTCCTAAGAATAAAGCGTTTGGCGACGATCGCTAGTGCCAAAATGCTATCAGGAAATTACGCCAGTACACCCAGGGAACGCGATGGGAACGCGATGGGAACGACTGGGTTCCTACAGTTAAATCACGACAAAAATACATCCTTATGGAGGTCGTGATGACAACTCAATCTATCAATCAGTCTGTTCAACCCGTCGCAGCTCAAACGCCAACTGTCTCATCCGTAGAGGAGCTCACCGTAGGTGCATCTCATGCAGATGAGACGGTTGCAGAATCATTCGATGAGCGCTTACTCAACATCTTAAATAACGGCGCCATTGCCAGCATGCTCTCCATTGGGCACCGCACTGGTTTGCTGGATTGCATGGCAACGTTGCCATCTTCTACCAGTGCCCAAATTGCAGCAGTTGCCAAGTTAAATGAACGCTACGTTCGAGAATGGCTCGGTGCGATGGTGACGAGTCGGATCGTCAACTACGACAGTCGAAACAACTGTTACGTTCTACCCGCTGAGCATGCTGCTTTTCTAACGCGCAATGCCAGCCCAAATAATATGGCTGCTTTCATGCAGTACATTCCCCTGATTGGGACTGTAGAAGACGCCATTGTAGACTGCTTCCGCCATGGTGGCGGTGTCCCCTACTCAGCTTATCATCGTTTTCACGAAGTGATGGCAGAAGATAGTGGACAAACCGTGGTCGCTGCCCTACAAGACTACATTCTACCTTTGGTTCCAGGATTACAAGACAGACTCATTCAAGGTATCACCGTTGCGGATATTGGGTGTGGTCGAGGCCGTGCGCTACAGACATTGGCAGGTCTATTTCCCAATAGTCGTTTTTTGGGATATGACCTGTCTACTGAGGCTATTGAGTGGGCTACTAATGAAGCCAAGCGTTTGGGCATTAGCAACAATTTGTCTTACAAGGTACAAGACGCAGCTCAAGTGGCTGAGTCTGATCAGTACGATCTCATTCTTGCCTTTGATGCCATTCATGATCAAGCACAGCCTGCAGTAGTGCTACAAAATATCCATCGCGCACTAAAGCCAGACGGATTGTTTTTGATGCAAGATGTCCGGGCCTCCACTCATCTTGAAAAAAATCTAGATCATCCTGTTGCACCTTTGCTGTACACCGTATCTTGCAATCACTGCACCGCAGTCTCGCTGGCGGCAGGTGGGCCAGGACTAGGAGCCATGTGGGGAGAAGAACTCGCCTTGGAGATGTTGAAGACTGCTGGTTTTTCCAAAGTCAGCGTAGAACAGTTGGAACACGATTTCCAGAACAACTACTATCTGGCTCGCATATAAGAGCTACACGAAGAGTCACAGGTCGCTCGACAGTAATCTGTGTACTCTATATCTCCTCAATATCAACAATCTACAAAGGATCAATGAATCATGATTGCAACTTTAGAGAAACAGCGTCTGGTTGATTTCAATATAGTCGCTAAAACGGTCGCTAACGAGTTGAAAGAAACGGCTATAGAGCGCGATCGCCAAGGTGGAACGCCTGGGTATGAAGTTCGCCTTCTGCGAGAAGCTGGACTTCTGCCATTAACGGTTCCTGACGCTTACGGCGGTGCTGGCGCAAGTTGGGTAGACGCCATGCAGGTGATTAAAACCATCGCGAAAGGCGACGCGGCTACCGCTCAGCTCTACGCTTATCACTTGCTATTAGCAGCCACTCCCTCCTTGTCAGGGACCCCTCAACAGGCTGAACAGGCTTACCGGGAAACTGCTCAAAAACATCTCTTTTGGGCCAATACCATTAACGTCCGTGACACCCGGCTGAGTATTAATCCAAGGGACGATCACTTTCGTCTAAACGGGGTGAAAAGCTTCTCTACTGGGGCCGCTGTTGCTGATCGCATTATTGGAACTGCGATCACTTCTAATAACCCAGTCCCTGTTTTATTCGTACTGCCAACCGACCGCCCAGGTCTTGCCTACAATCACGATTGGCAGGTGATGGGGCAACGGCGTACGGCCAGCGGTAGCTTCACCTTTACCCAGGTGATTGTTGAACCCGATGAAATATTGGGGCCACCTGAAAATCCTGATGGAGCAGCCGCAACCTTTTTAGGTATTAATGGACTGTTGTCGCTGAGCCATATCTTTTTAGGCATTGCCGAAGCTGCCTTTGAAGAGGCTCAAGAGTATACCTGTTCTCAAACACAGGCCTGGCTGACCTCCACTGTAGATAAAGCTGTTGAAGATCCTTTCCTACAGCGCAACTATGGTCAGCTTTGGGCAAATCTCCAAGGCGCAAACGCGCTAGTCGAGCGAGTAGCCAAACAGGTTCAAGCTGCTTGGGATAAAGGAGATACGCTCACACATGAAGAACGAGGAGAAGTGGCAATTGCTGCCGCCGACGCCAAAGTCATATCTTCTAACGTGGCGCTAGAAATTACTAATCGGATGATTGAAATCATGGGTGCAAGCTCAAAGGCTACCAAATATGGCTTTGATCGCTACTGGCGGGACTTGCGCACGCTCAGCCTTCATGATCCGCTGGACTACAAACTCCAAGAAATAGGGAATTGGGTGCTAAATGGGGAAGCACCTATGCCGAGCCCGTACGCCTAAGCACATTAGAGGATTTCTCTCACCTCGCATTTTAACCTCCCTAACGAATCTTCCTAACTGTGTGGCAAAAACTATTTGCCATCTAGGACTCTCGTGCGCATTTTTTCACTTTATAGCTTTTGAAGAGTTGCTTAGGACACTTACTAGAGGCTAACTCTCTTAGCTAGCTAGTAACTCTTCTGCGCAAACGTACCAATGCATCAGAACGTTTGCTATACACACAACACTCTAGTTTACTCAGGAGAACTCTCATGGCAATTATCAATCGTGGTGATGCTAATGACCGAATTGTTGGCACAACAAATGACGACATCATTAACGCAGGAGGTGGTAATGACGACATCCGAGCAGGTGAAGGTAATGACTTGATTAATGCCGGTGACGGTGATGATGTCATCTTTACTGAGCAAGGTGCAGATACTGTGATTGGCGGACGAGGCAACGACACCATCGAATTTTTGGGTGGTGGAGATGATGTCCTCACAGGCGTTGACCCCAACAACGGAGCAGGGCGAGGTGAAATTGATATCTTTAGAGAAAATAGCGCCTCCGCTAGGTTTGGCTTGCGTGAATTGAGTGACGATCGCGCAACGTTTATTCTAGGCAATGAATCTACTGCCTTCTATGTGGGTGAAGGGAATAACGACTTTGCCCGCATTCAAGATTTTATTCTAGACCTTGACCGTATTCAGCTACATGGTTCGGCTGAGCAGTACGAAATTAGACGGCTGCAAGGCGTTGGCTTTAGCGGTACGGGGATCTTTTTTGAAGGCGATTTGATTGCTGGATTAGAAGGCATTAACGCCTCAACGCTTTCAATTGAGTCAGAAATATTTCTGTTCACGGACGGTAGGGACATTATCGGGAGTCCTGAAGACGATGTTTTAGAAGGGGGACCCGGTGACGATCGTATAGTCGGACAGGGTGGAGATGACTCTATAGAGGGTGGCGCAGGCAATGACGAAATTCTAGGCGAATCCGGTGATGATGCTCTGAGAGGTGACCTTGGGAACGACACGCTTTTGGGTGGCGTTGGCAATGACGCATTGCTGGGGACAGAATTAGCGCCTGGGGTAGATGACGGTGGCCGAGGTGAAATCGATATCCTCACCGGAGGTCTAGGAGAAGATGATTTTTTGCTATCTAATAGTTTTGATGGAGAGGTTAGATTTTTCTACGATGATGGCGACAATACCACCGCTGGCACCAAAGATTTTGCGGTGATTACTGATTTTGAAGAAGGCACTGACAGAGCAATCATCGCAGGCCGTCGTGAAAACTATGTAGTTGCGGCATCGCCAATCAACAATTTTCGGGGCGATGCGCTGTTTTTCGATACCAACTTTAACGGGGTGAAAGATGTCTCTGACGAGCTGATTGCGGTCTTTGAAAGTTTCGACAACTTATCATCGATACTCGATTCTGGAGAACCGATATTCGATTCTGGAGAAAGCGTTTTCTTCCTTCCAATCCGTGATGAGCGATTTGGAATAGTTGGTCGCAATGATCGCGATGAAATCGACGGCAGTAATGGAACCGACTTGATCTTCGGGCAAGGTGGTAGAGATATCCTCGATGGCAGGGCGGGAGATGATCGGCTCTTTGGCGATGCTGGGAACGATTCGTTTACTGGTGGCTTAGGCAACGACCAACTTTTTGGCGGTGATGGACAAGATTTCCTCAATGGCGCTGATACCCTCATAGGGTTCTTAGGAAATGAAGGTCGTGGGGAGATTGATATCTTAACAGGTGGTGCAGGAAGAGATTTCTTTCTACTTGCTATAGGACAGCCGGGAAACATTGGTAGCCTGCTCTACAATGACGGTGATAATACGACACCGGGGACAAATGATTTTGCTGTTATAACAGACTTTGAAAGTGGACTCGATAATTTTACTCTCGCAGGTTCTAGGTTTAACTATGTGATAGGTTCATCGCCTGTTGAGCAATTCCAGGGCGATGCGCTCTTTCTAGACACCAATTCCAATGCTCAGCTGGATGCAACTGATGAGTTGATTGCTGTTTTTGAAGGTATCAATGATTTAACAGATACCCTAAACAGTAACAGAACCTTATTTGTAGGCGATCTGCCGGACGATGCTGTTCAAGAGAGAGAAGATGACAACTTTATCGAAGAGATTGAAGTTAACAACTCAGTCCGAGATGGACAAGACATCGGTGAGGTGGGTCAAAGTCCGATTACCATCACTGGCAATGTGCGATCATCAGCCAAACGTCGCCGTTCTGATGACGATCGCTTTGATGTCTTTAAGTTTGAAGTTACTGAGCCAAGCCAGCTAAACGCAGAGCTGCGCTCTACTGACTCAGATGCCGTCAACGTTTCAGTTGTCAGAGACTTTAACAACGATGACCGTAGCAACTTTGATGATCTTATTCGCCCCTCGGCCAGCAGCGGGCCAGACCAGATTTCGTTTGACCGACTTGAGCCAGGCACCTACTTTATCCGGGTAAGCTCCAGATCGGGTTCTGATGTTGACTACCAGCTAGAATTCAACGCACCGCCGATTGAGACCGCTCGGCTAAATCTAAATCTAAATCAGTTAGTCCCGTTTAATCTCAATAGCAACGGTCCCAACCCAATTCGCTTTGAAGCTGAAATTGGCAATCAGGTGTTTGAACAACGCTTTGAGGAGACTTTTGAAAGAACGACGCTGACAGCTGATATCGATGTCAATCAACGAGAGATTCCGATTAAAGTTCGAGCCTTTCGCCTGAATGCAGATGGTAGTGAAACGCAGTTTGACATTGGTCCTGGCCCCGAAAGAGGGGATTTAGAATTTGACGCGACTTACGATACTCTTACCCGAAAGCTGTTCAAAGTTGGCGCATTTAGAAGTGTGAATGAAGGGCAAACCCTACGCGGCCAGGCTCGCAGTGATGGTGCAGATGGCAGATTTGCGCTCAACGTCACCTTTGACACGTTTTCTGAGGGGCAGCCGGTACCTGCGCTGCCTGATATTCAATCTGCGGCCTCTGGAACCCGTAAGGCTGACACTCTCAGAGGAACAAACGCCAATGGCATCATTGATGGGAAAGGGGGCAATGACAAAATTTTCACACGTGGTGGTGACGATATCGGCGTTGGTGGCCCAGGGCAAGATTTGATCAGAGGGGGCGAGGGTGATGACACCTTGATTGGCGGTTTTGGCTACGATCGTCTCACCGGTGGTGGTGGAGATGACCTACTTGAGGGTGGCCCAGGTAATGACCGATATGTAGGGAATGCTGGCAGCGATACTTTCGTGATTGCAGCAGGACAAGGACGCGACATCATCCGAGATTTTCAAGATGGAACAGATTTTATTGGCTTGTCAAATGAACTGCTCTTTGACGAACTCACCATTGCTCAAAGCGGCAATAGGGTTATCGTTAGTCTAGCAGATGAACAGCTGGCTATAGTCCGTAGTGTAAGCGCAAATCAGCTCAGCATCGAAGACTTTGTTGACATAGAGAGTACTCAATTTGGCAAAACAGCCGTGCCTATAGTCTTGCCCACTAATGATGACGCGTTAGTCGTTTAGAACACTCACCTAAAATATCATCGATAGGCTCGATAGGCTATTCACATCTCTCTGAGAACAGCCTGCCGAGCTTTTTTGTGGGTATTTATCCCACCGTTATTAGTCCCACCATTGCACACTTGGTGCCGGAAAGAATTCACCCAGAAGAGTTAAATCTTCCCTACTTATTCTCGATTGTTGTTTATTGTGTAGATGCAAGAGGAAAAGAGATTTGCTTCGCTCCTCTAATTCCTTTTCTGGAGAAGCTTTTCGTTTTCCTTTAGCCTTTCATTTCTACGTACATTAGCTCAGGCGATTTCCATGAAATATACTGCACATAAAGTTACATTGTCTGTTCTTTCTATGTTGCTGGCAACAGCTGCTACTCCATCTATTGCTGAGGCAGTTCAACCTGTAAAAGATGGTTTCAGCATACATCAACGACGTCTTTCTGAATTTGATGCTCGCAACAAATCATTTAAGGTTAGCGATGATTTTGACCTACATCAGCAACGCCTTTCTGAATTTGATGCTCGCAACAAATCATTTAAGGTTGGCGACGACTTTGACCTACATCAACGACGTCTCTCTGAATTTGATTCTCGCAACAAATCATTTAAGGGTGGCGATGACTTTGACCTACATCAGCAACTGCTTGCTGAATTTGATGCCCGCAATAAAACGTTCAGAGCCAGCGAAGTCAACAAGAGGAACTAATCGTGGGTACGAAAGAATTTACTAACGGCAATAACATTTTCAAAGCCTATAAAGAAGGCTGTTGGTGTAACGACTGTGGATAGCTTTTGATACCCATAAAACAAAGGGGTTGATACACGACGCAATAAAGAAAATATCTTTCTTCTCTCCTGATATCTTCCCCCTTTGTTTCTTACTGTAATAACAGGTTCACCAGAGATTGGAGTTATTCCCATGAGCGCTTGTTCTATCACGACTAGTTTCAGCAAAAACATTTTCACTATCACGCTAAATCGACCGGCGGTACTAAACGCAATCGACTTAGAGATGGCAGAAACCCTCAAGCAAATTCTCCTTAGTGCTGCAAACGATTCGACTATCAGAGCCATCGTGTTAACTGGCTCAGGCCGTGCCTTTTGCGCAGGAGGAGATCTGAAGTTTGCTCATCAAGTAAATCCAAACAGTCCAGGTGAATCTTTCTGGGCATTAACCTCTGTTCTGCACGTGTGCATTGAAGAGATTCGTGAAATGTCAAAACCTGAGATTGCAGCAATCAACGGACCTGCTGCTGGTGCAGGTTTGTTCCTGGCTTTGGCTTGCGACTTACGAGTAATGGCACAGAGCGCTTATCTGAAGCAGTCCAATACATCGTATGGGCTCTCGATCCCTGCGGGTGGCACGTTCACATTGCCTCGTTTAATCGGCATGGGGCGGGCGCTAGAAATTGCGATGTTAGATGAACCGATTCCATCGACATCGGCGCTCAACATGGGCCTAGTCAGTCAGGTGGTCGCAGACGAGACGCTTTTGGAAACAGCTCAACAGCTAGCCGTGCGAGTCGCTCAAATGCCTATTGAAACCCTTGGGCAAGTAAAGCGATTGATGAATGATTCCTTTGACAGCACCCTGTCTGAACAAATGGCAGCAGAGCAACATGCGATCGCCCACGCTGCCAACGCATCTGAAGGCCGTGAGGGGGTCTTAGCCTTTTTACAAAAGCGATCGCCTCAATACTGCGCTTAAGGGTTTATAGGGTCATCACTTGGCCAATCGCCAACTACAAGTTTAGTTGAACGCTTGAACACAACAACAACCAACACAATTCCGAACAAGGAGAAATACAACCATGACTTCACCCAAAAAACAATTGCTTGCAGCCGGTTTCAGCTTTGCGTTTATCATGATTGCGGCTAAGCCAAAACCGACAGAGCCCACTCAGCCAGGCGAGATTACTCAACAGGGTTTGCAACTCAACGGTCCCGCGCTCAACGATCAGACCGTAGATGCTCAAACGAGTCTACGTGAGCTGAGCACTGACACAATATATGTTGAGATGCCAGACAGCGCCAAAGGTCATCTTTCGTTAGAGGGCGGTCAGCTATATCTACAGCTGTCTGAGTAGCTCTAAGCTAACAAACCAACGAGCGTTCTGGGAGGCATGATGTCACAGTTTAATCGTCTTTGTTGTTGGCTGGGAAGCGGCGCAATCGCACTCATCTTCCTCACCTTCAACCCTGACATTCGTCAGACCTTCCAGGCGCAATCGTCTGGGCGAGAAGCTAGTCAACGCCAGCAGACCATTGTGGGCTCAATTCTGACTAGCTTCGACCAGCAGGGTCAGCAGCACCAACTCAAAATAGAAAGCGTATCCCTAGACGCGCAAGATCCCGAGCAAGAAATCTCTCTCTACACCGTTCTCTATCATCATACTGACGGAGACTGGCGCAACCTCTGCCAACCAGATATAGAAGGGGTTGCAAAAGCAATTCCGCTTTCGGGGCGATGGGATGAAACTGGCAGCTACGTGGATGACAATAGCCTCACGTTTGCCTGTACCAATGGGGCAATCGCAAAATGTGTCCGCTGGGGCTATAAACCCTGGGAAACAGTGAGGGGAGAGTCTCTGCGAGACTATCACCAGGCTTGCACGCGCATGGTTCGTGCCGATTACTGTGGGAATGGAAATAGCCATACTCAGGCGGGAACGCCGATTGATGTGTCCGACCGCCTTGGCCTACAGCAGAGATCACACCAAAGCGGTATGGTTTTTGAAGCTGCGTGGGGCGTCGATGGCGTTCTACAGCTAAATCGACTTCGCTTTCAAGAAGCGACCACTCAACTTCAGAAAGAATGTCCCGAAAAGATAGCGGCAGCGCAACAACCTACCCTTCAGACGAACGTTCAGCCAAACACACCTACCGTAGATGATTCTCGCCCTCTATTGGTTAATGATTCATTTCTGCAATGACTCATTTATTCAACTATAAAGGCACACAAAATGAAAGCAAAAAGAGTTGCATTAATGACGGGGTCAACTTCTGGAATTGGAAAAGCGATCGCCCAACAACTCGCCAAGGATAATTTCACGATCGCATCCCATTCCAAATCTTCAGTGGCAGCTGGTGTGACATTAGCAAAGGCACATCCTGGCGCGTCCTACACCCAAGCTGATCTAGCCGATCAAGACCAAGCCCGGCATTTAATCACAACGATATTGTCCTACCACGGCAGGCTAGATATCTTAGTGAATAATGCCGGTATCAGTGCAACTATTCCACACACGTCTCTAAAGGAAGCCTCACCAGAAATTTGGCGATCGCTCTATGAGGTAAACGTTATCGCACCTTGGACCTTAATCGCAGAGGCCGAAAGTGCCCTCCGCCAATCATCAAGTGACGAATGCCCCAGCTGCATTCTCAATATCAGCTCCCATGCAGGGATCCGTCCAAAGGGAGCCTCTATGCTGGTGTCCAGCCATTATATTACAGGCGAGATTTTGATTTCAGATGGTGGGCTAAATCTTACCTAAGTGGTCACGACAGAGCCTGGCTAGGAAAAGAGTAATCCAAAACCACACAATCAGTTTTTGCAATAAAAGGGCCGTGAACTTCTCCAGGTGGACGACTGGCGTAATCACCACTTTCTAGCAAGCGATCAAATGTCTGGTCATGTAGCTGCCCCGATATGATGAAAATCTCTTCAGGAAAGTCGTGTACCTGTGGGCCAAAATCTGAGGTATCAGCTCCGGCCTTAAAGCGAGTGAGCCGAGTGAAGTCACCGGTTTCTTCATCAACTGCCAGAAATAATTGCTCAATCATGCCGTGAGTGCCTTCGACTTCTATCCATTTGTCTGCATGAGAAGCATGTAAAGGATTCCAGTAGGTTGTTGTTGTTTTCACCACGGTCTTTTCTCTTCTATTGTTTGGCAGTATGTCTAAAGCGATTGCTCAAAGTTTAAGCCGCTGTCAACTCTCGACTAACAGACAGTGAACATATGACTCAAAACAAGCTCTGTCACAGCGT
>ERZ1740067.1147-NODE-1147-length-18919-cov-6.691211_pt1 | contig 18919 bp, 16 predicted proteins | sample MGYA00581736_ERZ1740067 | MGnify/ENA primary metagenome ERZ1740067 (study PRJEB43018, sample SAMN04849236) | marine metagenome | isolation source: floating plastic debris | place: Pacific Ocean | collected 2008-08-27 | study: EMG produced TPA metagenomics... | reverse complement strand
ATGGCAGCGCTGTCCTATCAGCGTACACGACTGGTGCGCGCCTGGACACACCTGGAACGGCAGCGCGGCGGGCTGGGGTTTGTCGGTGGTCCCGGCGAGACGCAGATCGAGGCGGACAGGCGCGCGATTGATACGCAGCTGGTGCGGCTGCGCCGTCAGTTGGACAAGGTGGTCAAGACGCGGTCGCTGCACCGTGCTGCACGGGCCAAGGTACCGTACCCGATTGTGGCGCTGGTGGGCTATTCCATTGCGGGCAAAGCGACGCGGTTCATCCGGCTGACTGGGGCCATGGTTATGGCCAAGGACATGCTCTTTGCCACGCTGGACCCGACCATGCGTCGGGTTGAGTTGCCGGACGGGCCGGAGGTGATCCTGTCGGATACGGTGGGCTTTATCTCGGACCTGCCGACGGAACTGGTGGCGTCGTTCCGTGCGACACTGGAAGAGGTGCTGGCGGCGGATGTGATCCTGCACGTGCGTGACATCTCGCATCCCGAGACGGAGGCGCAGGCGGCAGATGTGCGTGCGATCCTTGGTGATCTGGGTGTCGATGAGGAGCGCGCGCTTTTCGAAGTGTGGAACAAACTGGACTTGCTGGAGGCCGCCGAAGCCGAGGCCGTGCGCGCCCGGGCCGAGCGGGATGAAGGAGTGCTGGCGCTGTCTGCGATCACTGGCGAGGGGCTGGACGCGCTGCTGGGCGTTGTGGCTGAGACCTTGCAGGGAACGGTGGTCGAAGAGACGGTTACATTGCCCTTTTCCGAAGGACGCAAACGCGCCTGGCTGTTCGAGCAGGACGTGGTGCAGGAAGAGCGGCAGGGCGAGGACGGTTTTGAATTCGACGTCCGCTGGACTGCAATTCAGAAGGCGCGGTTTGAGGGGCTGTGACCGCCGACAGTTTTGCGTTTTGGATACCGCCCGCCCTAACTTAGCCGCATCTCCGTGCGATTGTGCTCCTATGGAAGGAGCCCAGATGCGCAATAGTCTCTTTGGTATCGCACTAAGCATAGCGTCCATGATACCTCCGGCCCTCAGCGCGGCGGAGTGGACAGACGCGCATGTTGTTGTCGCCAAGTACTATTTTGAAGAGATCGGGGTCGATAGAAGTGCGTCCGCGCTACGTATGGACTACGCACGGGCAATTGCACATGAGTTTCGCGCCCAATCTGTTGTTCTGCAGGACAAGGATCGCTTCGCTGAGATGCTGCCATCAGCCCTCATTGATGACCTGTCGGTGATGTACAAAAACATGGCTTTCAATGCCTGTTTTGCGCCCCTGTCGAACACGCAAGCAGGGCAGCTTGCAGAGTTCATTCAGACACGTACCGACGAAGCGCCTTTCTTTTCAGAGCATCACTTTGAGCAGGATTTGAGGTTCTGTGTTCGAGATATCGTGTTTCGGCATCTCCCGCCTGAGACATACCCGCATATGATGGCGCTCACAGCGTACCACTCTGATGTCGCAATTATTTTGGCAACACCCGGTATCGCTCGTTTCCCAAACCGAGTGGTGCGGGAGGATGTGTTACGCAGCTTTCAATAGTCGGTCAGACATCGCCATGTGCCTAGCGCTAGATCACCGAGTGACCAGTCGCCGATGCGCGCACGGATCAACCTGAGCGTCGGATACCCCACATGTGCCGTCATCCGGCGCACCTGCCGGTTGCGGCCTTCGGTGATGATCAGCTCCAGCCAGCTGTCGGGCACGGATTTCCGCACGCGTATGGGCGGATCTCGGGGCCAGAGGCTTTCGGGTTCTTCCATGCGGTGCGCCCTGGCGGGACGTGTGGGGCCGTCCTTGAGGGTCACGCCGGCTCTCAACTGCGCCAGGGCATCTTCGGATATCTCACCCTCCACCTGAACCCAATATGTCTTTTCCGCCTTGAACTTCGGATGCGCGATGCGAGCCTGCAGCGCGCCGTCTGATGTCAGCACCATAAGCCCCTCGCTGTCGCGGTCGAGCCGTCCGGCGGGGTAGACACCGGGCAGATCAATGTAGGCCGACAGTGTCGGGCGTTCGGACCCTTCGGTGCCCTTGTCGGTGAACTGAGACAGCACAGCTTAGGGCGTGTTGAAGAGGATTGTTGTCTCTGCCGCAAGGTCTCCAGCCGGGTCACGCCCACCGCACCGGCCCGCGCGAGCCCTTCGTCCAGCGACATTGGGATATACTCGCCCCGCCGCCACAACTGCGCCATGTCGTCGTAGTGGCGCGACAGGAAGTGCCCCGACTGCCCGGTGGAGACGATGAAGACCGAGCTGTTGGGATCGGCAAAGTCGTAGACACCGCGATAACCCGCCCCGTGCACATTCTCGTAAGGCTCGGGCCCGGTGCCGCGGGTCTTGCCGCGCAGCAACGTGTTGTCGCCGCCGGGCGTCGATTGGCGGATGTTCACGAAATAGCGCAAGAGCGGCACGTCCCCCAGCACCTGATGGTCATGGGTGGCCTGATGCGCGTCCCCCCAGCGCAAGCCTTCCAGCTGGGTGCCATAGCGTTCGGCTATTTGCAGCAGCGCGTCGTCCAGCGCCAGCCGGGCCATGTCGGGACAGGTCTCGACCGGGGCCGATTGCACCACGTCACACCACACACCCGCGCCATCCACGTTGCGAAACACCCGTTCGATGAACAACGGCTCCACATGCGTCAGGGTGTTGGACATGGGCCCCAGCTCATCCCGGACCAGCCGGTCCTGCAAGGCGCGCAACCATGCGGCATAGATCAGCGGCTCGGGCCAGTGTTCGTTCATGGCCCCGTTCCACTCGGCCAGCAGGGCCAGCGCGCGCTGGCGCTGGCGTTCGGGCGTGCCTTCGGGTGCCGCTTCGCCGGTAAACCACAGCTCGGCCCCGATCAGCGGCAGCAGCGAGCGCGCGGTGAATGACACGATGTCCAGCTGCGCCTCGATAAAGCTGTCGCGGGTGTGCACCTCGCGGGCCTGCATCAGTCGCTGCCAACGCTGCACCCGCTGCGTGTCGCCCCATTCAAAGCTCACATGGTTGGGAAAGGGGCGGTCGACGGTCTTGTTGTTGGTGTTGCCCAGAATGCCGCCCACAGGCGACACGAAACCGGGGTTCGCGCTGTAGGCCATGCGCCCTTGCCAGCGGTTCTCGGCCCGCCAGCCGAGGCTGGGCAGGCGGCCCTGGCTCTGGTGCGCCTCATCGCGTTTGGGGATCGCGCCGATGGTCTTCATCGCGATGGTGGCCCGGTCCACGAGGGTCAGGTTCTGGGCCGGTGCGATGTAGCTTTCGCTGGCGGTGATCGCCTGGGCCACGCTTTGGGCTGTCATGATGCCCATCGCGGCGGTCAGAGAGGTGTCGCGGGGGCTGAGCACGGTCCAGCTGAGGGCTGCCACATGTCCGGGTGGCGTAATCGCGCCGAGGTTGCGAAAGCTGCCGGGCAGCACGGGGCCATTTTCCGTCCAGCGCAGGGTGAGCGTCACCGGTTCGGCCCCGTCAATCTCGATGATGGACGGGCGGCTTTCGAAATCTTTCCAGCCGTCGGGCGTGCGGTATTGGGTCGGGTTGTCGGGGTTCAGCTCTTCGATCAGAACGTCCTGGTCGTCCACATAGGCGCTGGTCAGCCCCCAGCCCAGCACGTCCGACCGGCCCGTCATCACCGCCGGAATGCCGGGAATGGTCCCGCCGATGATGCCGCCGCTTTGCAGCTCGAGCCGGGCCTGATACCAGATCGCCGGCGCGCTGAGGCCCAGATGCGGATCATTGGCCAGCAATGTGCCACCCGAGGCCGAGCGCGTGGCCGCAGCTGCCCACGCGTTGGACGCACCTGCAAGCCCGCGGGCAGGAAAGGGCGACAGAGGGTGCCGTGTGGCGTCGATAGCGGCGTAGCTGCGCGGCAACTCGGGCATCAGCGCGGCGTATTCCGGCAGGCTCGCCACACCCGGTCCGGGCACATCCGGCAACAGGTCGGCCAGCCGTGCGGGATCGTCGAGCGCGAGCGACAGGCGGGCGCGCAGCACCTCTTCTTCCATATGGCCCGACAGTTGCAGGCCCATCAGTTTGGCGATGGCGATGCTGTCGGCGGGCCGCCAGGGCGACAGTGGCGCGGGAAACAGGAACATCTCGGGCGCGCCGCGCCCCAGCGCTTCGACATTGATCTGGTCGAGGCGCGCGTTCACTCCGGCGGCGTAGGCCGCGAGTGCCGCGCGGGTGCGGTCATCCTGCGCCGCCACGGACTCCACCGCCAGCCGGTAGATATCCAGCCGCCGCAGGAAGCTGTCGATGTCCACGGTCGATGTGCCGAACAGTTCCGACAGGCGGCCCTGTGCGGTGCGCCGCAACATCATCATCTGCCACAGCCTGTCTTGTGCATGCGCAAAGCCGAGCGCCTGGAACACATCCGTGTCGGCCTGGCCGAAGATGTGCGGCACGTTGGCGTTGTCTCGCACGATCTCCACCGGCGCAGTCAGTGCCGGTACGCGTATGACTGCGTTGTAGTCGGGCAGGGACCGCGAGGCGAGGTAGTAGACCAGCCCGACGCCCAGAACGGCAATGACGATGAATGCTGCCGTGATGCGGACCAGCCACTGAAAGACCACTGCCACTGCTGCTGCCCTCCCACCCGTTGATGTGCCGTTGACCCTTGGGCCCTGACTGTTAGGTAGGGTCGCAGCAAAGCGCAAGGCACGAGGGAGAGCGGACATGGCGAAACTGGCGTTTCTGGGGCTGGGCGTGATGGGTGGACCCATGGCCGGGCACCTGCAGAAGGCGGGCCATGAGGTGACCGTCTACAACCGTACCGCGGTCAAGGCGCAGGACTGGGTCAAGGCCCATGGCGGCGACATGGCCACGACACCGCGCGCCGCGGCGCAGGGTGCCGAATTCGTGATGGCCTGCGTGGGCAACGACGATGATCTGCGCAGTGTGTGCCTTGGCGACGATGGCGCATTTGGCGGGATGCAGGCAGGCGCGGTCTTTGTCGATCACACGACCGTCTCGGCGCAGGTCACGGCAGAGCTTTATGCGGCAGCGGATGCGGCACAGATCAGCTTTGTCGATGCGCCGATCTCGGGCGGGCAGGCGGGGGCGGAAAACGCCCAGCTGTCGATCATGTGCGGCGGTGACGAAGGGGCCTATGCCCGCGCCGAACCGATCATGGATGTCTATGCCAAGCTGTGCCGCCGGATCGGTGCGTCCGGTGCAGGCCAAATGACCAAGATGTGCAACCAGATCGCCATTGCCGGCGTGGTTCAGGGCCTGAGCGAGGCGCTGCATTTTGCCGAAAAGGCGGGGCTGGACGGGCGTGCTGTGGTCGAGGTGATCAGCCAGGGCGCTGCGGGCAGCTGGCAGATGGCCAACCGCTACGAGACGATGCTGGACGATCATTTTGACCACGGGTTTGCCGTGGACTGGATGCGCAAGGACCTCGGTATTTGCCTGGACACGGCGGATGAGAACGGCGCGAGCCTGCCGGTCACGGCCCTTGTCGATCAGTTCTACAAGGATGTGCAAAAGCTGGGCGGCGGACGCTGGGACACGTCGAGCCTGATCAAGCGCCTGCGCGCCATGGGGTAGCGCCATGGCAGGTCCGCCTGCCATGGCCATGCAACACTTGGGCGGTGTGCGTCAGGGGATGATGCGGGTGTATTTGCTGCCCTCGAGCGTGGCACCAATGCGCAGACCGGCTTGCGCGAACACGGCCGCCAGAACGGGTGACAGCACAGTGGTGGTGTCCGCAGCTACACTCTCGCCCTTGTCGGACACGACATATTCGAGGTCCGCTCCCGCGGCCCAACCGGGCGAGCGGCGGAAATCGACAAGCGCTTCGTCCGTCATGAAAAACAGCACGTGGGCAAATTGCTGTGCACCAATCTGCAACCCGCCGGAGCCCTTGACCACCGAATAATAGTCCACCGTCACGTCGTTGACGCGCAGTGCGCCGCGCCCGTATGCGCCGCCAAAGCCGAACCCGGCCTCGGTCACCAGCGGCATGACCAGCATGCCGTTCGCCTTTTGCGACAGCGACACCGTGTTGGGATAGGTCCGGTACATCTCTTCCAGCGTTGCATCGACGCGCGCGTCGATCAGGGTGCCGCCCCGGCTGCCGACGCCATTGCCGCACGCCGCCGTGACGCCCACACTTGCCAACGCACCAGCCGCAAAGCCGCGCCGCGACATTTGATATGTCTTCATCGTAAAACCGCCTGTGTTGCTCGTGTTCTGCGCAGTTTGTCCACGCTTGGTGGCAACTATACGCTCATCGATGCAGGCTGTCACGCGTTACGAGTGGTCATGGGCAATCGCGCGCTTAACCGTCATGCACGATCGCGCGACCTCGAATGTGCCGGACGGGCAAAGGGTCAGTGTCGAACCCGTCAAGGCAGCGCAGGTTGATCGCCCAGCCATCAAAGGGCATGACGCCCTGGGCCCGTTCGGCGGCGGTCGGCGCGCTGGGGCGGCGAAAGGGCAGAATGCCGCAATGCGGGCAAAAGTAGTCTTTGGCCGTGCCCGAGCCCCACTCGTACAGCGTCAGATCAGACAGGGAACGGTGCAATGTCAGCGCGGCTTCGGGCACGCGAAAGATGAGTGCACCGCGCTTGTGGCAGATACTGCAATCGCAGATGCGCTTGTGGTCGATCTCGGCCTCGACCTCGAACCGGACATAGCCGCAATGACAGCTGCCCGCGTGCCGCGTCATGCCTTGGCCAGCAACCGTGCCGCTGCGGGCGCAAAATAGGTCAGAACGCCGTCGCAGCCCGACCGTTTGAAGGCCATCAGGCTTTCCATCATCACCCGGTCATGGTCGATCCAGCCTTGCGCGGCGGCGGCCTGCACCATGCTGTATTCGCCCGACACCTGATAGGCAAAGGTCGGCGCGCCAAACCCGTCTTTGACCCGCCGGCAGATGTCCAGATACGGCATCCCCGGCTTGACCATGACCATGTCCGCGCCTTCGCGCAGGTCACGCTCGATCAGCCGCAGTGCCTCGTCCGAATTGGCCGGGTCCATCTGGTAGGTCTTCTTGTCGCCGGTCAGCGCACCGGAGGCCCCCACCGCGTCGCGGAACGGGCCGTAGAAGGCGCTGGCGTATTTGGCGGCATAGCTCAGGATCATCACGTTCTGGTGGCCCGCCCCTTCGAGCGCTTGCCGGATTGCCCCGATCCGCCCGTCCATCATGTCCGACGGTCCGATGATGTCCGCGCCAGCCTCGGCCTGTGCCAGCGCCATCTTGACCAGTGCCTCGACCGTGCGGTCATTCACGATCTCGCCGTTTTCGACGAACCCGTCATGGCCGTTGATGTTGTAGGTATCGAGCGCCACATCCGTCATGATCGCCATGTCCGGCACCGCCGCCCGGATTGCGCGGATTGCGCGGTTGGCGTGGTTGTCTGTGTCCCAGGCACCCGCGCAATCCTCCGTGCGCTCTTCGATGCCGGTATAGGGAAAGATGCACATGGCCTGAATGCCCAGATCGGCGGCCGCGCGCGCCGCCTCGGCGATCTTGTCCACCGACCGGCGAAAGACGCCCGGCATTGAAGGCACCGGCTCTTCAATACCGTCGCCCGCACGCACGAAAACCGGCCAGATGAAATCTTCCACACTCAGGCCATTTTCGCGCACAAGGCCGCGCACGGCCTCCGATGACCGGGTGCGCCGCAGGCGCGTGGCGGGATAGGGAGCTTGGGTCGGGCGCATGAATTCTGTCCAGTCAGGTTGACAGGCCATGGGTGCCATGGATTTTTGCGCTTGCCAAGTCTAGGCACCGCCCGACACCCGCGTTAAGAGGGGCGTCAATCAGAACGCGAGGCCCCGGCACAGGGGCGGCACCGGGGACCGAGTTTGGACTGGCACACCACAATCTTTGAATTGATCGACATGCGTTCGTTCTCGAACCTGTGGTTCTGGATTGCGCTGGCCGTGATGTGGTCTACGGCCAGTCACTGGATCCTCGGCGTGCCGTTCGATCTGGTGTCGCGGGCGCGCAAGAATGGCGGGCAGGCGGCCGAAGACCTTGAGGCGCTGGTGCGCATCAACACCAACCGGCTGCTTTATGTGAGCACGGTGTCGGGGCTGTGGCTGCTGGGGTTCGTGTGCTTTGTCCTCACGGGGCTGGCGCTTCTGGGCTTTTTCTACCGGGTCGAGTTTGCACAGGCGCTGTTTCTGCTGGGCTTTCCGATGACAGTCGTGGGCGCGCTGAACCTGTCCACCGCGCGCCTTATTCAGGACCGCGAAGCGCAGGGCGAAGACCTGTGGCGCATGCTGGAGCGACACAGGACGATCGAGCAGGCCATCGGCATGGTGTCGAATTACGTCGCAGCCTAGTGGGGGATGTACCAAAACATGTCCGTGGGCCCCTTCGGTGGTTGACAGGGGCGGGCTTTGCGCCAATTGAGGCACTCTGCTCAAACACCGTACATCCGACATGACCACCAGCCACCACATCACCGTTTCCGGCGCGCCCGAAGGGTATGACGCCAAGCTGATCCTCGAGGAAGTGGCGGCGCATGGGCCCGTGATCCACGTGGCGCGCGATGACAAGCGGCTGGCGGCGATGCAGGCCGCCTTGCGCTTTTTCGCGCCGGACATGCCGGTGCTGGTCTTTCCCGGCTGGGACTGTCTGCCCTATGACCGCGTGTCGCCCAATGCCGACATCTCCGCCCAACGGATGGCGACGCTAGCGGCGCTCGTGCACGGGATGCCGGACCGTTTTGTGCTGCTGACGACGTTGAACGCTGCAACCCAGCGTGTGCCGGCGCGCGACCTGATGCGCGAGGCGGCGTTTTCGGCAACAGTCGGCAACCGTGTGGATGAGGCGGGCTTGCGCGCCTTTCTGGTCCGCATGGGGTTCGTTCAAAGCCCGACAGTGACCGAACCGGGCGATTACGCGGTGCGCGGCGGGATCATCGACATCTATCCGCCGGGTGATCTCGGCCCGGTGCGGCTTGATCTCTTTGGCGACGTTCTGGATGGTGCGCGCCGTTTTGATGCCGCGACCCAGCGGACGACGGAACAGCTGCAGGTGGTAGAGCTTGCGCCCGTTTCCGAAGTCATCCTCGACGAGGCCGCGATCACGCGGTTTCGCCAGAACTACCGGCTGGAATTCGGCGCGGCAGGCACCGACGATCCGCTCTACGAAGCGGTGAGCGCGGGGCGCAAGCATCAGGGGGCGGAGCATTGGCTGCCGCTCTTTCACGACCGGCTCGAGACGCTGTTTGATTACCTGCCGGGCGCGACCGTGTCGCTGGACGACCAGACCACCGCGATGCGGCTGGCCCGCTGGGACAGCGTCGCGGATCAGTACGAAACACGTCGGCTGGCGATGGAAAACCGCTCCCGGCTCGACAGCGTCTACAAGCCCGCGGCGCCCGAGGGGCTGTACCTCGACGACGCCGCATGGGAAGCGGCGGTGGCTGGCACGCGCGTCTTGCAGTTCGCACAGCTGCCGCAGGCGACAGGGCCCGGTGTCACGGATGCAGGCGGGCGCATCGGTCGCGACTTTGCCCCCGAACGACAGCGGGAAACCATCAGCCTTTTCGGTGCCTTGGCCGCACATATTAAGGCGCGCATGGCGGATGGTCCGGTGGTCATCGCCAGCTATTCCGAAGGCGCGCGCGAGCGCCTCACCGGCCTGATCGAGGATGAGGGACTGGCCGAGGCGATCCCGATCACCGATGCCACGCGTATCGGCAAGCGCGGTCTGCACCTCGTGGTCTGGGCCCTGGAACACGGGTTCACCGGGCCCGGCCTCACGGTCATTTCGGAACAGGATGTGCTGGGCGACCGGCTGATCCGCGCGCCCAAGAAAAAGCGGCGCGCGGAGAATTTCCTGACCGAGACACAGTCGCTGTCGCCCGGCGATCTCGTGGTCCACGTGGATCACGGCATTGGCCGCTATCAGGGCATGGAAGTGGTCACTGCCGCAGGTGCGGCGCATGAGTGCCTGTTGCTGGAATACGCGGAAAGTTCAAAGCTTTACCTGCCGGTGGAGAACATCGAACTCCTCAGCCGGTACGGCCACGAAGAGGGGTTGCTGGACCGGTTGGGCGGCGGTGCGTGGCAGGCCAAGAAGGCCAAGCTGAAAGAGCGCATTCGCGAGATGGCCGACAGGCTGATCCGCATCGCTGCGGAACGCGCGTTGCGCAAGGCGCCGATCCTCGAGCCGCCCCCGGGCATGTGGGACGCGTTTTCGGCACGCTTTCCCTATCAGGAAACCGACGACCAACTGGCCGCCATCGCATCGGTGATGGACGATATGACCAGCGGCCAGCCCATGGATCGGCTGATTTGCGGCGATGTCGGCTTTGGCAAGACCGAGGTGGCGATGCGCGCCGCTTTTGTCGCTGCGATGTCGGGTGTTCAGGTCGCTGTGATCGCGCCCACGACGCTGCTCGCCCGCCAACACTACAAGAGCTTTGCCGAACGGTTCCGCGGTTTCCCGGTGGAGGTGCGTCAGCTCAGCCGGTTCGTGTCGACCAAAGAGGCGAACGATGCCCGCGAGGCGATGAAACGCGGTACGGCCGACATTGTCGTGGGCACGCACGCGCTCTTGGCCAAGGGCGTGCGGTTCCAGAACCTCGGCCTGCTTGTCATTGATGAAGAACAGAAATTCGGCGTTGCCCACAAGGAGCGGTTGAAGCAATTGCGCTCGGACGTGCACGTGCTGACGCTGACGGCGCCGCCCATTCCGCGCACGCTGCAACTGTCGCTCACTGGCGTGCGCGACCTCAGCATCATCGGCACGCCGCCCGTCGACAGGCTCGCCATCCGCACCTATGTCAGCGAGTTCGACGCCGTGACCATCCGCGAGGCGCTGCTGCGCGAACATTATCGCGGCGGGCAGTCGTTTTACGTGGTGCCCCGCATCAGCGACCTGCCGGAGATCGAGGAATTTCTGAAGGAACAACTGCCTGAACTGACCTATGTCGTCGCCCACGGCCAGATGGCCGCCGGAGAGCTCGATGACCGCATGAACGCGTTCTACGACGGCAAGTTTGACGTGCTGCTGGCCACGACGATTGTGGAATCGGGCCTTGATATTCCCACGGCGAACACGATGGTCATTCACCGCGCCGACATGTTCGGACTGGCGCAGCTTTACCAGATCCGGGGGCGCGTGGGGCGGTCCAAGACGCGGGCCTATGCCTATCTGACGACGAAACCGCGCGCGAAACTGACCGATACGGCGGAAAAGCGGCTGCGTGTGCTCGGCTCACTCGACACGCTTGGCGCGGGCTTCACGCTGGCGTCACAGGACCTCGACATTCGTGGCGCGGGCAACCTCCTGGGCGAGGAACAGTCGGGCCAGATGCGCGACGTGGGGTTTGAGCTCTATCAGTCGATGCTGGAAGAGGCGATTGCCAAGATACGGTCGGGCCAGATGGAAGGTCTGACGGAGGATGACGGGCAATGGGCGCCGCAGATCAACCTTGGCGTGCCGGTGCTGATCCCCGAAGACTACGTGCCCGACCTTGATGTGCGGCTGGGATTGTATCGCCGTCTCAGTGGCTTGACGCGCAAAGTTGAACTGGAAGGCTTCGCCGCGGAACTCATCGACCGTTTTGGCAAGCTGCCGCGCGAGGTCAACACGCTTATGCTGATCGTGCGGATCAAGGCGATGTGCAAGAAGGCGGGCATTGCCAAGCTGGATGGCGGACCCAAAGGCGCGACGATCCAGTTTCACAACGACAAGTTCGCCTCGCCCCAGGGGCTCGTGGCGTTCATTCAGGATCAGCGCGGCATGGCCAAGGTGAAGGACAACAAGATCGTCGTACGTCGCGACTGGAAGAACGACGCCGACAAGATCAAGGGCGCCTTTGCCATTGCACGGGATCTGGCCGAAAAGGTCGTGGCCCAGAAGAAGGCCAAGGCCTAGGCCAGTGCCGCCTCCGCCCGGCGCATCATCTGCATGAGCACCGATGCGGTCACGCAAAAGGTCAGGATCAGCACGGCCAGCGGCAAGGGCGTGCCATCAAACAGGAGGCCGACAGGTGAGGCGATCAGCGCGCCACCCACCGTCGAGAGCGCCCCGATCACGGACGCGGCCATGCCCGCGATATGGCCCATCGGCTCCATCGCGATGGCGTTGAGGTTCGCGACCGTGAGTCCGGCCTGAAACATCACCCCCCATTGCCAGATCAAATAGACGGCAAAAACCCCCGGCAGTTCCGCCATGAGGAAAAGGACAAAAAGGCTCGAGACCACGACCTGCACGCCCAACGCCCAGGTCACCAGCCGCCGCATCCCGAAACGGCCGACAATGGCCGCGTTCAGCAGGCTTGAGATGCCCGAGGCGACCGCAATGGCACCGAACCAGATCGGAAAGCTGTCGGCCTTGTCAAAGGTCACGTCAAAGATCGGCTGCACCATGGTGAGGATGGAAAACAGGATGCTCATCATCAGCGTCTGCACAACGATCGACAGGCGCACAGTCGGATGTGTCAGCATCTGCCGCACCGCATCTAGGATCAGGGGCCAGCGCAGCGGGCGGCGGTCGGCCTTGTCCAACGTCTCGCTCATGCGGGTGCCAAACCAGAACAGCAGCGCCACGCCAAAAATCAGGAAGGCCGCAAAGATCGCGCGCCAGCCAAAGGCGTCGGCAATCACCGCGCCGATCAGCGGCGCGATACCGGGCACCAGCAGGAACACCATCATGGTGAGCGACAGGATCGACGCCATGCTGCGCCCGGAATACAGGTCCCGAATGATCGCCGCCGATACAACCCGCGGGCCCGCAGCGCCAAGGCCCTGCAGCACGCGCGCGGCCAGCATCATCTCGAAAGAGGGCGCGGCCCAGCTGAGCACCGCGCCAACCGCGTAGATACCCAGACCCAGATAGAGCACGGGTTTGCGCCCCCAGGCATCCGACAACGGCCCCATGAAAAACGTGCCAAGTCCCATGCCAATCACGAAAAAGGTCAGGATCAGCGCCGCTTGCGCCGTGCCACCCGGCGCAATGTCGGCGGCGATGTCCGGCAGCACCGGCAGCATGGCGTCGATGGAAAATGCGATTGTGGCGAACATCATGGCCATCAAGGCGATGAATTCGACTTTGCCCATTTTTTGGTTTTTCGGGTGTTCCACGCGCCTGCCTGATGGTCCGTACCGCTGACGCGGCTCCACGTCATATTGGCAATGCGCGCTGGGATTGGCAACGACCCTCGGTTGAACTTCGTGAGATAATGCACCCATCCGCGCAAATGTGATCAGGCCGTGTTCGGGGGCAGTTCCGCGATCACCCTGGCCCACAGTTCCGGCGGCTGCGCGCCCGGCACAGCGTGCTGTTGCGCCACGATGAACGTGGGCACCGAATTGACACCCATGGACCGGCTGTGCGCGTCGCGGGCGGCGATATCCTCGCGGTCGGCATCGGTGCCCAACAGGCGCAGAACAACACTCGCGTCCATGTCGACCGTGTCGGCGATATCGGCCAGCACTTCGGGATCGCCGATATCGCGTGCGTCGACGAAATACGCCTTGAACAGCGCCGACACCGCCGCCGTCTGCTTGCCCTCGATCCCGGCCCAGTGGATCAGGCGGTGCGCGTCCAGCGTGTTGGGCGTGCGCTGCATCCCCTCAAAGTCGATCTTGAGCCCGGCTTTCTCCGCATGCTCCACCACCGGTGCATAGGCACGCACCGCACCGTCCTTGCCGCCGAACTTGGCCTCCAGATAGGCGCGGCGGTCCATGCCTTCGGCAGGCATGTCGGGGTTCAGTTGGAACGGGTGCCACTCGATGACAAAGGGATGGTTCGGATGCGCCTCGAGCGCGCGGTCCAGATGCGCCTTGCCGATATAGCACCAGGGGCAGATCGGGTCGGACATGATGTCGAGCTTGATGGCGGCGGTCATGAGAGGGCTTTCCTTGATTTCGGCCAGAACTGGTGCAGGCGGCGACGGACCAGTTTGCCATTGGGCCCAAGTGGCAGCATGGGCAAGTGGACATAGGCGCGCGGTTGCTTGTAACGGGCCAGCTGCGTGGCGGCATGCTCGCGCAGCGGCGTGTCGTCATGGGCCTCGCGCCCGGTGTAGAAGGCGACGATGATGCGCTTGCCGGGCGCCAGTTCGACCTCGGCCACGCCGCAGGAGGTGACGCCGGGCGCGCTGGCCACAACGGTTTCGATCTCGATGGGCGAGACGCGAAAGCCGCCGGCGTTCATCATGTCGTCGCTGCGGCCCAGATAGGTGATCTCGCCTTTGGCGTTCATCCGGCCTGTGTCGCCTGTCAGGAACCAGTCGCGCTGAAACCGGTTCCCGGTCTCATCCGGTGCGTTGATGTATTCCAGCATCAGGCCGGGGTCATCGCGGTGTACGGCGATCGTGCCCACCTCGCCCAGCGGCACCGGCCCGTCAGGGCCGAGGATTGCGACCTTGCGGCCCGGTTGCGGGCGACCGAGTGCGGTTTCGGGGCAGGGCGCGTCGGGCGATGACGACACGAAGGTCGAGCATTCGGACATCCCGTACGCTTCGTAGACCTTTGTGCCGGTGGCGGCGGTCCAGCGCGCGTGCAGTGCCGATGGCATCTTTTCCCCAGCGCTCAGCCCGTGGCGCAGGTGCGGCAGATCCGGCAGAGTGCCGCGGTCCAGCATCTGGCGGTAGACACCCGGTGCCGCGGCAAAAATTGTGGCCTCATTCGCCTGCAACAAGGCGCCCAACGCCTCCGGCGCTGTGCCGGGGGCGGGGATCAGGGCGGTGGCGCCGACGGTCCAGGGGTCCATCAGCCCGGTGCCCAGCGTGTAGGTCCAGTTGAACGCGCCTGCATGCAGGACAACGTCCGCTTCGGACAGCCCGTACCAGTGCCGGAACATCATCTGACGTGCCCAGATCGCACGATGCGCATGGCCGACGGCGCGGGGCTGACCCGATGTGCCGGAGGTGTAGACGATGTAACCCAGCCGGTCCGGGTCGCCCCGGTGCACTGGCGCTGGCGGGCCGTCGCGCAGGGCGCGCAGGGTGTGGAGACCCAGATGCGGCGCGCCGCTGGCCGTTGCGACGTCAGGATCGTGCAGCACGACACGGGGGGCCAGTTCGGCGATGATGCGCGCCACTTCGGGCGCGGTCAGGGCGGGCGAGGTGGGCACAGGCACCAGCCCGCCTGCCAGCGCGCCAAGGTAAGCAATCGGAAAGTCGAGCGTATTGCCCAGCCGCATCAGCACGATGTCCCCGGGTCTGAACCCCGCCTGCGCGAGACCCGTCGCCGTGCCCAGCACAGCGGCGTGCAAGGCGGCATAGCTCATTGCCTCGGGCCCGCGTTCGCTGACCACGGCCACAGCAGTCTTGTCCTCCAGCGCCTCGGCGCGGGCCAGCACGTGACCGGCCAGGTTGAACGGCGACGGGCAGTGCGTGAACGGGCCAGTGTCAAAAAGGCTCAGCATGCTGCCTCGCTAGACGCCAGCGGCGACCGTTGCAAGCCCGTGACCGCCCGCCTATAGAAGACGTCATGCAAGGCAAAGACCCCAAATCCCTGATCCAGATCGCCCGCGCCGGTGGCCTCGAGGAGGCCTCCGAACCGCTTGATCTGGGCGCGCGCGTGCGCGAGCTGCGCAAGGCGCGCGACTGGACGCTGGAACAGGCGGCCGGGCAGGCCGGGCTGGCCCGTTCGACCCTGTCCAAGATTGAGAACGGCCAGATGTCGCCCACCTACGAGGCGCTGAAAAAGCTGGCCGTCGGCCTCGAGATTTCGGTGCCGCAGCTGTTCACGCCGCCGGAAAAGGGGCAGGTGAATGGCCGCATGGCGGTGACCAAGATGGGCGAGGGCAACGCACAGGCCACGGCCACCTATGAGCATGAGTTGCTCGCCGAAACCCTGACCAAAAAGACGATGCTGCCCTATCGCGCCCGTGTCCGCGCCCGCACCATGGAAGAGTTCGACGGCTGGGTGCGCCATGACGGTGAAGAGTTTCTATATGTTCTGACGGGTGTGGTGCGCCTCTACACCGAATTCTACGAACCGGTCGAGATGCGCCGGGGTGACAGCGCCTATTACGACGCCACAATGGGGCACAATGTCGTGTCCATCAGTGATGAGGACGCGACGATCCTGTGGGTGACGTCGCTGGCCTGACCTCAGGCTGTGTGCCGCTGCTTGCGCCGTCGGTCCAGAAAGGCGTCAAAGGCGGCGCGCGCCTCTTTCAACGACATGTCGTGCGTCGCGGCGAGGTAGCTTTCGAACCGGTCCTGATCCGCTTTGAGAAACGGCATTGCGCTCGGTTCGAGATGTGGAAATTCCCGGCGCAGCGCTGAATAGCTGCTGGCCCAGTCGCGCGTGAGATCACTCCAGCTCATGCCAGGTCCCCCGTATTTGTTTGTCCCGAGGCCTGTTTGCGCAAGCGCAGCAGACCATTCCCACAGCGTGGAAATTATAACAATTTCTTAATGGGGCAACTGATTATTGTAACAAGCGCCGGAATACAGCCACAGATAGAATTGCTGCGATGCACTGCACAATGACAAAAGCTGCGATGTGGCCCGGGTAAATGCCTGCAAACGTGTCAGAAAATCCCCGCGCAAAGGTCACTGCCGGATTGGCAAAGCTGGTGGAGGCGGTGAACCAGTATGCACCTGTGATATATAGTGCAACAAGTGTGGGCACGGCGTCCGGGCGCGCCTTGAGCCCGCCAAAAATTACGAAGAGCAGCCCGAAAGTCGCAATACCCTCCGACCACCATTGCGCCGGACCGGTGCGGTGCAGCGTTTCGCTGAACTGAATGATGGGCAGATCGAACATCGCGTGCGTGGCCCAAACGCCCAGTACACCGCCGGCGACCTGCACAATGATGTAGCCGACAGCCGCGATCACGCCGATCTCTCCCCGCAGGGCAAAGGCCAGCGTGACGGCAGGGTAGAAATGCGCACCCGAAATCGGCCCCAGCACGGTGATAATGCAAAAGAGCATGCAACCTGTTGCAATGGCATTGGCCAGCAGGGCGATCGCGGCGTTGCCGCCTGCCAGTCCCTCGCCCATAATGCCCGACCCGATGACGCTGACCAGCAGCAGCCCGGTGCCCAGCCCTTCGGCTGCCAGTTTGCGGATCATGCGATTACTCTTCGTACCACCAGAATTGCGGCATCCAGTCCGGACCGTCGCCGTAGATCGGCAGCGTCTCGGGATATTTCATTTCCGCCACATGGGCGATCCGACCGGCGGTGAACTGCCAGAAGGGCACCACATAGCGTCCCGCTGTCAGCAACCGGTCCAGCGCACGGGTGGCGGCAATGCTGTCCTCGCGGGTGGTGGCCGTCAGCATGGCGTCGATCATCGCATCAATTGCCGGGTCGCTGGCGCCCATCAGGTTGGGCGTCCCATCCTCGACCGCGGCTTTGGAGCCCCAGTAGAAATACTGCTCGTTGCCCGGCGACAGCGACATCGCACGGCGGTGGTAGGTCATGTCGAAGTCGTAGACGCCGGTGCGCGCGGTAAACTGCGCGCCGTCCACCAGATCAACCGAAACGTCGATGCCCATCTGTTGCAGTGTCTGCATGTACAGGTCGGCAATCGCCCGATTTTCCGAGCTGTTCTGATCCAGCAGGATCGAGAAGGCCATCGACGTGCCACCCGCGTTGCGCATCTTGCCGTCCTGAATGGTCCACCCGGCCTCTTCCATCAGCCCGAGTGCCGTGCGCAGCCCGCGTCGGTTGCGCGATGATCCGTCACCTTCGGGCAATGCGTAGCCCTCCATCACGCCGGGCAACAGCGTGTCGGCAAAGGGCGCGAGCAGGTCGGCGACCGCACCCGTGGCGGGGCCAGGCTGCATCGCCAGCGGCGAGTTCGAGAAATACGAGGTGATGCGCGGCTGCGCGCCACCGGTCAGCGTGTCGTTGATGTACTCGAAATTGAAGGCGGTGATCAGCGCCTCGCGCACGCGCCAGTCATCGAACGGCGCCTTGCGGGTGTTCATCACAAAGCCGGTGATGCCCGACGGTTTCTGGTGCGGGATCTCGGACTTGATCACGTCGCCGCTGTCGACGCGCGGAAAGTCGTAACCGCTGGCCCAGGTTTCGGCGTTGAACTCGCGGACGGCCGAAATCTCGCCTGCCTTGAACGCCTCCAGCACCACATCGGCGTCGCCGTAAAAGTCGATCGTGATCTCGTCGAAATTGTAGGTGCCCTGGCGAAAGTTCAGATCCGCCCCCCAATAGTCGGGGTTGCGTGTCAGGGTCACGCTGCGCGCGGCCTCGTAATCGCTGACCACATAGGGACCCGACCCGATAGGCACATCCGCAATAGCGGCATTGGCGAAATCCTTGCCCTCCCATTGCGCCTTTTGCAGGATCGGGCGCATGCCCGCCAGCAGCGCCAATTCGCGGTTGTCGGTGTTGAAGGTGAATTTGACCGACCGCGGCCCGGTCGCCTCCAGCGTTTCGATCTGGGTCCAGAGGCTGCGGTAGCGCCCGTGCCCCTGGGTGCCCAGCGTCTCGTAGGACCAGATCACATCCTCGACCGTCACAGGGCTGCCATCGGAGAATCGGGCGCCCTCGCGCAGGGTGAATTCGACCCATGTGCGGTCGGCATCCGTCTCTATCGATTCGGCGAGCAGACCATACAGCGCGAACGGCTCGCCCCGGTTGCGACCCATCAGGCTTTCATGGGTGAGAAAGCGCAGCTGCCAGGGCACGTTGCCCTTCTGGATGTAGGGATTGAGCGAATCAAAACTGCCCGTATTGGCCAGCGTGATCGCACCGCCCTTGGGCGCGTCGGGGTTGGCGTGGGGCAGGGACACAAAATCCTGTGGAAGCTGTGGTGCGCCATACATAGCTATGCCATGTGCCGGGTCGGCCTGGACGGTTCCCGCCATCAAGAGCGCCGCACCCAGAATCGCGGAGACACCGGTCAGACGGCTGCGTTTGATTTGGAAAATATCCTGCTCCATTTTGGCAACAATCCCTCATAGCCCTTGTTTTGTTAACCTTAGCGGCGTCAGGACATTTACGCATTATCAAACTTTTAGCTTGGACTCTTCGGGCGGGTTTGCGTA
>ERZ1740067.1146-NODE-1146-length-18925-cov-7.537573_pt1 | contig 18925 bp, 16 predicted proteins | sample MGYA00581736_ERZ1740067 | MGnify/ENA primary metagenome ERZ1740067 (study PRJEB43018, sample SAMN04849236) | marine metagenome | isolation source: floating plastic debris | place: Pacific Ocean | collected 2008-08-27 | study: EMG produced TPA metagenomics... | reverse complement strand
ACGATTTGCCTTTCTTCGGTGCTGAGTTGGTAACGCTGTCGGGTGGACTTTTAATTGCCTTTGATATGCAGCCATTGTTCCAGGTCACAGTCTATCGGTCGAAATACTCTGAGCCGATCATGGAGATGTTTCGCGGCTACCAGCAGCATTTGCCGTGGGGTGGAGATTTCCCGGAAGAAGCTCAGGCCTTTTTCTCGCCAGCATTTTTGTGGACGCGCCCAGAAGACACTGCTGACGTAGAAACGCATGTTTTTAGCGCATTTGAAGATTATCTCAAGGCGTATATTACCTTTGTGCAGGCAGCGGAACCTGTGATAGACCCAGCAAGACTAGAAGCAATTAAACAGTCTCAGCTAAGCTATGCTCGCTATCGAGCGGAAAAAGATCCAGCAAGGGGTATGTTGACCCGATTTTATGGCCCCGAATGGACTGAGGCTTATATTCACGGCTTCTTGTTTGACTTGGAGAAAGATCCTCGAGTTGCGGCTTAAGGGTTTCTCACGTTAAGAGTTTCTCAATTCTAACTCAGTTTCTATTCAATTCAAGTACAGGTCCTGCCAGGTCAATGGTTTAGAGGACGGATTCTGACAAACTACTGGCAGCCATGTAGCAAAGGGAAACTGGGGTTCTATTCCTTGAAGTTTCTCGCGGGCTGCGCGAACGGCTTGATGCAAGGGTAAGCCTTCAGAGAATGCTTGGAGAAAGTTTTGAAGGAAAATTTGGGCGACCTGATCGGGAATGGGATGACGCATCACAACCAGGGGTGGTGTCGGTGCATCTTTGAGATTTTGCAGCAGGCAGAGGCCATCGCAGGTGTTGAAGATGGCGAGCTTGAGGCCGCGTTCGGTGGCTTTGCGCAGGCCGTATTTAAGGTCGTTTAGGGTGAGGCGATCTCGCGCATTCAACCTTATATATCCTGGTTCTGCCGCTAGCTGGGCTGGCTCACTGTGTCCTGCAAAAAAGAGGATGTCCCAGGGCGCATCCCAAAGCCGGTTGGTCACTTCCTGGCAGGTGGGTTCGGTGAGAAAGGTGATTTGCACATTTGGCAGTGCAGCGAGGAGGGCTTGATCTTTTGCTGTATCAATTCCTGTGCTATCGCCTAAAATAGAGAGCACTCTGACGTCTCCAGTAGCCTGGCTGTCGGCCGGTAGCTGGCGGTACGTGGGATCGCTAACAATTAGCTCAGCCTTGGGGTAGCGCTCGAACCAGCTCCAGACCTGAATGGGCAGCTGTCTGAGAATCGGATCATCGGTTTGCCAGAAAAAACGAATCGACTCGGTTGGTTGAAGATCCTCTAAAAGCTGCTCTTTGACAGGGCGAAATTCGGGTGAATCGAGCCAGCGATTGATTTTGGATTCAAGTGCTTGAGCAGCCTGCTGGCAGGGATTGAGAATCTCTTGGATGCTGACGTTGGTGATTTGAGCTTGAGGTGCTTGAATACGGCTTGTGTGGGTGGTGTCTAGGGAGCGAATGATTTTTCCGTAGGCTGTTTGCCATTGGGTGTAGAAAGTGGTGATCGCACTATAATCCGGCAGCACGCCAGCAATTTCCACGTGCGGCATGCTCCCTTCTAACCCAATTTGTAGCGTGACAGATAGGCCATCCTGAGCGGCCTCTGGATTGACTTTGAGCACTACCCGCTTACCCGAAGATTGGATGGGCTGTGACTGCTTTGCCGGGCTCAGGAGCTGTGTGAGTTCTCTCAGCTCAGCTTGATGCTGTCGATAAATGTTTAGTTGTTCATCCTTAGCTGCTAGCTCCGCCTGGTAGCGAGATTCCAACGCATTTAGCGCGGCGGCATATCCTTCACTCAGTTCCGCATGAATCTGCGCTTTATCTACTGTTTCAGGAGTGTCTATTTTCACTAGCACCATACCGTCACCTTTGTTTTCGATGCTGCGAATGGAAAGCGGTGTTCCTTCGTGAGCGGCCTGTACTTGCTTAAAGGTGGCCAAGAAAGCAGAAAAATCGAGCCCATTGCGAAAAATAAGATCGACCGTGTGCAGCACCTCTTGGAAAAGCTTGGCAAACTCCCCGGGTTCAAAGTCCCCACTGTTTGGTCGTCTTTCCTTGCCACCGTTGCAGAGATAGACGTGCTGACAAGTTACCCCGTTCAACCGCGTAGAAACGTCGATATTCCAAGCTTCCACGCAGGCACCTGTAAGATGGCACCCCTGAAAATTGGTCCCTAGCGCCCGTACCCTAGAGAGATTGGTTCGCTCTAGCCACGCCCCCGTTAAGTCAGCCCCCGTTAAGTCAGCGCCGGTAAGATCTGCATCTGAAAAATCCGCATAGGCTAAGTAAGCCTGCTGCAAATCGGCTTGTTGGTAAGACTTGTTCTGTACGCGGTGACTGGTGAGTAAGTGGCGAACACTGCGATCGCGTAGCAATGTCTTCCCTGGCCTCGCAAAATCCAGTCCTTTTGCTTTGTGGAAGTTCGTATGACCAAAGATAGCTCGGTCAAAATCGGCACCGTTTAGTACCGCTTCTACAAAGCTGGCATTCTGCAACTGAGCTCCTCGAAAGCTTGTGGCGCCGAGCACACTCAAGGCAAGTGCTCCCTGTCTGAGTGATGAAAAGGGTGAACGCTCCGCTAAGATTTGCCGAGCAGTGTAAGCTGCAGAGATATATTTGACACTGCTAAAGATAACCGTGCTGATTTTCGCGAATACTCCTGGTAGTAGCAGCACCCCCGGAAGGCCACTAAGTAGTGTTGCCAATAGCAGCACACCCTCCCATCGATTGCATTTCCATCGATTGCGTTTCGCATCAGGTGTAATGGCTAAGCTTTCCTGCCCTACCTGACGATGGGACAGCCCAAACTTGCCTCTTAGCGCCGCTATCAGCACCCCACCCGCAAACACATTCGTGAGCATACTAGCCCAGGCGGAAACACCGACTGTGCCAATGGCTTCTGCAAATGTATGGTGATCGCCGTATAGGGCTGCTTCGGCACCGCCTAGCAGCACAGACTCTACAGCTAAGAAGCCAACCCAGCCTAAGAAGATAAACAAGGTCGAGCTTAGCAGCGCCGCATTGGGACCTCGGAAGAAGAGCCCGCCGGTGAACAAGCACATCACTGTATAGATGACGAGGCATTCTTCCCAGCCTGCGTGTGCAATATTTTCTGGTCTTAAAATAAAGGCGCTGATGATACTGGTCGTGCCTATGTTCAGCCCTGTGAGCACAAGCAGAACGATCAGGCCAATCGAGCTAAGTTGACTAGAGCTGGTGATTGTCTTATCGAAATTAGCGCCTGTGAGAATGGCTGATTTAAAGCTGGTGCTCCGCAACCTGGCACCGCTGAAGTTAGCGCCAGTTAGGTCTTGCCCCTTGAAAGAGCGACCCCTGAGGTTTTGGTTGGAGAAATCACGAGCTTTGGTCACGGCGTTTTGTGATCGCCTGGGTGCGATCGCCTCTCGCTAGCATAAACGTTCCTGTCGGCAACGGCAGCTATAACTATGTAGCTGCTATCTTTACTGCAAACCATAGAGTTATAAAGCCAATTTATGGGTCGGCGGTCGTTTTGTCTTGGGCAAGGACATCCTTTTGTAACAGTCAGACACTGTCTGTCGTCTTTGTAACAGTATTTATCTCAAAGAATGCCTTCCACGGTCAGCGAAAACGCTTGAGTTCTATAGGGTTGAGGCCAATAAGAAGTTTATAAACTTTCTTAAACTTTCTTAGATACTCGTCGTATCCGTTTTACTCTTTAAACGTGAGAGCAGTACGTTACTAATGCGTCAGGACAGACTAGTTATAGCAAGACTATCTGTTATTTAAGTGCTAACCGAACTTCCAAAAGAATTTTGCAAGTACTTATTATGATGCTTGAGTAATTGCTCATCTGGAACGGAACTGCCCCATAGATATTTCTGTCTAGCAGAACTTCTAGCCAGCGAATTTTCTAATCAGTCATGGCTTCTGAAATATCAGAAATTTCTGACTGTAACCTGGCAGCCGCCGTAACAGACTTCAAAAATAACCCGACTCAGATTTTTGCTGTTCTGAGGTTTAAAGGTCGGAAACATCTTGTTCCCGACAGTCAAATATTAGGAGAATTTGGATCTATGTTTGATGCATTTGCAAAGGTCGTTTCCCAAGCTGATGCTCGCGGTGAGTACATTGGTGGCTCTCAGCTAGATGCGCTAGATGCTTTGGTTGCTGACAGCAACAAGAGAATGGATGCTGTTAACGGTATCACTAGCAATGCTTCTGCAATTGTTGCCAATGCAGCTCGCGCGCTATTTGCTGACCAGCCTCAGCTCATCCAGCCCGGTGGTAACGCCTACACATCTCGTCGCATGGCTGCTTGCCTACGCGATATGGAAATCATCTTGCGCTATGTTACCTACGCAACGTTCTCTGGTGATGCCAGTGTTCTAGATGATCGCTGCCTCAATGGTCTACGTGAGACTTATGTTGCTCTTGGTACGCCTGGTGCTTCTGTAGCAGCTGGCGTTGAGAAGATGAAAGCAGCTGCGATCGCGATCGTTAGCGACAGCAGCAACGTAACTACCGGTGATTGCAGCAACTTGATTGCTGAAATCGGTGGCTATTTTGATCGTGCAGCTGCCGCTGTTGCTTAGGTTTATTTGAGGCACTCAAAGCGTTTTTGCCTTTAGTTTTGACTGGCTCGTGTCTTGAACTTTCAACCGGTTGTTGAATTTTCTGGGCTTGGGTTATCTCTAATCGGCTCTTAGCCTTTGAGCGCACATAGCTAGTAACTAGTTATTAGCTCAGGCAGTTCAATTTTGCAAGTATGCTTTGCACGTATCGGTACAGCGCTGTTACAGCTCTGAAGCCGTCACGAAAGATCAAATGCGAAATTGAAAAGCTGTTGTAAAAATGTTGACATCCTTAACAATTGGGAGACCTTAATAAATGAAAACTCCTTTGACCGAAGCAGTATCAGCTGCTGACTCTCAAGGCCGTTTCCTCAGTAATGCTGAGCTCCAGTCTGCTTTTGGCCGTTTCCAGAGAGCTAAAGCTGGTTTGTCAGCCGCTCGTGCTTTGACTGCCCAGTCTGATCGTTTAGCCTCTGGCGCAGCTGATGCTGTTTACAGTAAGTTCCCTTACACTACTCAAATGAAGGGCCCCCAGTACGCTGGCAGCCAGATTGGCAAAGATAAGTGTGTTCGTGACATTGGTTACTACCTACGCATGATCACTTACTGCCTCATCGTTGGTGGTACTGGTCCTATGGATGACTACTTAGTGTCTGGTCTTGCTGAAATCAACAAGACATTTGATCTGTCTCCTAGCTGGTATGTGGAAGCGCTTAAGTACATCAAAGCGAACCATGGTTTGACTGGCGATGCTGCTGGCGAAGCAAATGTCTACATCAACTACGCGATTAACGTCCTCAGCTAAATTGACTTACTAGCCTTTGGTTCGGACCGTTCTTTGGATATTGTGTTGACCATTTTGCTCTTAGGTATTTTGCTAAGCACATTGTCTAAAAAGCGAGTCAAACAATCAGCAGGTTAGACCTCAATTTTCCACCCAGAGAGATACGCGATTACTGGAAGCGTCTAGTGATTGTCTGTTTCTCTGGGTTTGCTATTGGAATATGGTGATTGGAATATGGGCCTGACAGCTCAAGTTTTCCCCTGTGAGTGATAAATGAATGATAATTTACCGCCTGTTGCCAATACTGCCACAGATGAGGGTGCGCCACAGCTGAGCGTAGAGCAGGCGATTGCAAATCTCAAGCAGACCGAAGATATCGGTGATCGCTACTATGCGGCTTGGTGGATTGGCCGATTTGGTGTGGATACGCCAGAAGCAGTAGAGGCGCTGCTGGTAGCGCTAAAAGATGAGAGCAATCGCGACACCGATGGCGGCTTCCCGCTCAGAAGAAATGCGGCCCGTTCCCTAGGAAAAGTCGGCAATGCAGATGTCATCCCAGCGCTGATAATGTGCCTTCGCTGCGATGACTACTATGTCCGTGAAGCTGCGGCGCAGTCACTAGAAGCGCTGCATGCCATAGACGCTGTTTCAACCCTGCTTACCTTGCTTGAAGGTGGTGTAGGTGCAGCGGTTATGGTTCCAGGAAAGCCCCATCTGGTACAGCCTTACAATGCAATTTTGGAAGCATTGGGTGGGTTAGGAGATAAAAGTGTCGTGCCGACAGTAGAACCCTTTTTGCAGCACGAAGTTCCCCAGGTAAAAAATGGAGCTGCTCGAGCGATGTATCAGCTGACGGGCAAAGGGCAGTACGCCGAGCTCTTAGCCGAGACGCTTCAGTGCGATGATTTGCAGCTGAGACGGTCGGCACTGTTGGACTTGGGCGAGGTGGGCTACTTGCCAGCGGCAGATGCGATTTCACAAACCTTGGCCGAAAATAGTATTAAGCTGATCTCGCTCAAGGGGCTACTGGAGAAACAGGTCATTCAGTCGGGCTCTTTCCTCTCTCCAGAGACCTGTAAGGTGATGTCACTAATGGATTCATTGTTATAACGCCACGTAGCTATGACCGACGCTAAACTCAACGATTCCAGAACCCCTAACGCTAGAACAGATATTGAGAGCGATGCAGACAGGTTGCTCCAAGCTAGGCTTCAGGCGGTTGAAACAGCGGACTCTGCCCAGTCGATGTTAGATGCGGTAGAAGCCTTGGCTGAGCTGAAGCATCAAGGTGCCATTGACATGCTCATTCGCGTGCTGGGATACAACAACCCGGGCGCAGCCGTCGCGGCAGTGGATGGCTTGATTCAGCTTGGAACGCCCGCAGCGTCGGCTTTGCTCAGTCAAATAGATGGTTACAACTATGGTGCGAGGGCATGGGCGCTAAGAGTGCTGGCAGGCAGTGGTGATCCGCGTGGACTGGACTTAATTTTGGAGACGGCGGCAGAAGACTTTTCGCTGAGTGTGCGACGGGCGGCAGCGCGAGGGCTTGGCGCTATTCAGTGGGACAAAATGGAGAAAGCCGAACGACGAAACGCGCAGGTTAAAGCGAGAGATACGCTTTTGCGTATTGTGGATGCGGATCCTGAATGGGTGGTGCGCTATGCAGCCGTTACGGGATTGCAAGGGGTCGCAGTGGCCGCTGACCATGAGGGCTATGGAGGACTAATCGCGCCGATTGCAGCGTGCTTACGCAATCTTGTCGTGAGTGATGATGCGCTAGTCGTACAGGCGAGGGCCGATTGGGCAATTGCTCAGCTGCCTGCGCAGATTTCGACCTAGTGTCCCAATCAGAAAAAGAACAGCCTAATAGTGCCAACCCTAATAGTGCCCAGTAAGAGATAGTGCCCAGTAAGAGATAGTGCCCAGTAAGAGATAGTGTTGGAACCTGGAAAGATGCCGAAACTAAGCTACGCAATTATTGGGACGGGTGCCATTGGCGGTTACTACGGCGGTCGATTGCAGCAGGCTGGGTGTGATGTTCACTTTCTATTGCGTAGCGATTATCAACAGGTACTCGATTCTGGATTACGCATTGAATCTGTCGACGGTGACTTTGTCTTGCCGCAAGTAAACGCCTACAACAATCCAGAAAATTTGCCGCCGGTCGATGTGATCATCGTGGCGCTGAAAACAACCCATAATCAACGGCTGTGGGAGCTGTTACCGGCGCTTAAGCCTGGCGGTGCTATTTTCTCCTTGCAGAATGGGTTGGGGGTAGAAGCTGAGATTGTAAAACAACTAGAAGAGAAGAAAATTTCTGTTTCTCATATTCTAGGCGGATTGTGTTTTATCTGTTCCAACAAGGTTGGTCCAGGACACATTCGACATTTGGATTATGGTCGAGTGTTGCTGGGCACCCATACGAAGGGTGATCAGCCTTGTGAGCTTACCTCTATGCTGAGCGCGATCGCATCAGACTTTGAACGGGCCAATCTCCCCACGCAAACGACGAACGATTTACCGATGGCCCGCTGGCAAAAGCTGGTGTGGAATGTCCCTTTTAACGGGCTTTCGGTTGTTTTAGATGCGACGACTGAGGAGATGATGGCGGATAGTGGCGTGCGATCGCTGATTACAACGCTGATGCAAGAAGTGATTAGCACTGCCAACGCTTGGGGGGAGTCTGTCTCACCAGGGACTCGTCGCCACCTCTCTAGTAGCATCGCTCAAGAGATGCTAGCGCACACAGAAACGATGTCTCTTTATCGTACGAGCATGAAAATTGACTACGACGAAGGAAGACCACTCGAAATAGAAGCCATTGTGGGCCATCCCCTCCGCATTGCTCAGCAGCTAGATATCGTGACGCCTAGTATGAGCATGCTTTACCAGCAGCTTACCTTTCTGGACCGTAAGAATGGATCTCTGTGATAAGCCTGTGGCTTATATGGATTCGGTTGAGAGCGCATAGGCCAATCCTGCCTGCTGAGGTTGGGTCAGCTTCTCGAATCCAAAAATTGCGATCGCACTTGGCAAAATCTCACGATGGCGTAGCCCCTCCTGCGGAGGATCGCTCATTATCACTGTCTGTCCGTCGCTCGTTTGCAGTTGACCGCTGCCCTTGCTTGTAAGCACCGTGTACAGCACAGCCTTATCAGATTCGACCTCATAGCCAGTATCAGTTGCCTTGAGCTGATACACCGTAGAGCCATTGCTGCGAGTCAAAACCGCATTACCGTTCGATGCTTGCACATATGAGAAGAGGATTTTAGTCCGCTTAGGACTCTCTATTTGTAGTGAATCCTCAGTCCGAACAACATAGCCCACAGGATTGTTCATTTCATCCGTCAGCTTAATGCTGCCATCGCTTTCAAGAATTAGGTTAGCAATCACCTTGCCATCGGCATCTAGCAGCTTACCTCCAGTGGATTTGAACTGAAGCGAAAACTCAGGCATGCCGCCGGGTTGGCGGAAAGTGATCTTTTGAGTCCGAACCATTTCAGTGTTATCGGCCGATTGCCCAGCATGAGATCTGGGTAGTTCTGTTTGGATATCTGAGGAGATTTCGCCAGTTTCAGAAACAGATTTAGGGGCTGAGGAATGACAAGCCACAAGGAGCGCTGGGATGGCAATGACACCCCAAAACGCGCTCAGACGAGAAGCAGACCGTAGCGTAGTCATTGTGTTTCTCCCAATCGCAAACAATGATTTGAAGTCACTCATCACAGGTAAGGCAAAACAGGTAAGGCGAAGCAGTTGAGGCAACCCGTCCTCGATTCACGCCATTGATTTGCTGTGAGAGACTGATAGCATAATGACTTGATCCTAGCCCATGCCTACAGCAAACAGCCAGTCGGATACCGCCTCTGGTCGCTCTCCAGCTTTCTTGCATCAGACGCCTGCTGAAGCTGTAGATCAGCTGATTTACAAAAAGGTCGCCGTTGGCACTCAGACCTTTAATATCGCTTATCCTGGTAACGCTGACCAACTGCTAGACCATCCCAGCACGCATAGCGCTTTTGACCAGGACGAATACATGCCCTACTGGGCAGAGCTGTGGCCGGCTTCGCAGATGTTAGGAGAAGCCCTGGTACAGGATACTTGGCCTGATAATCACCGTGCTTTGGAGATTGGTTGTGGGGTGGGTTTCTCAGGTGTTGTTGCCCTGTCTTTGGGAATGCACGTCACGTTTAGTGACTATGATGCAACTGCCGTAGAGTTTGCAGCGCGCAATGCGATCGCTAATGGCTACAGCAATTTCGATACCTGTGCGCTCGACTGGCGTGTCCCACCCGAGCAGCAGTTTCCGCTCATCCTCGCTGCCGACGTCATCTACGAAGAGCGAAACATTGCGCCGCTAATTGCCTTTATTCGCAAGGTGCTTACCCCCGATGGCCTTTGCTTGCTGAGTGACCCAGACCGCTCCACTCGCGGTGGATTTCGGTATGCACTAAAGCAAGCAAAGCTGACATTCACCCGGCAAACAATGGAAGCTGAAGGCCCAGAAAACAGAATCGTCACTGGCAGCGTCTATCGAATTCGTCGGAAGCCTTAAACGTCACCAAAAACAGCTATACCTTCCTACCCTAGACGATCTATGAGATCAGGCTGCTTTAGCACCCTAAAAATAATAAAAGCAAACACCAATAGACAAACTGCAGAGAAAAACACTAGCGAAAAGTTGGCCTCTAATACGTCTACGTTGAATATAGAAGGTGAGGGAATCACACTGTTATCGCTTGTCAACAGCAAAAACGTTGCCATATTATTCGCGGCATGTACGCCTAGCGCCAGCTCTAGCGTATGGTCTTTGAGCGTGAGCCATGCTAAAAAGACCGCAACCATGAAGTAGTATGCTGCTAAGCTAGCAACGCCTTGCCAGCTGTCTTGTGTCGTTACTTCCGGGTTGGATAAATGCAGCAGCGCAAATAGGAGCGAGGATAAAATCATCGCGGGCCATTTACCGAACCCATGGCCAATTCCTTGCAACAGATAGCCACGAAAGAGCAACTCTTCTGTTGTAGTTTGCAGTGGCGTTAACAGACAGATCAGAGGCAAGAAGGCCAAAAACGAACTCAGCTGAAAGTTCCACGTAAAGTTTTCCGGAGAGAGGATATACCCGCCTAGGATTTCTAGAACCTTTAGCAGAAAGAAGACCCCAAACCCCTGACCTATGCGCTGCCAGTTAATGTGCGCATAGGGTGTAATGAGCGATTGCAGCTCTCGATTGTGAAAAAGCTTCAGCGAAAAGCAGATACCCAGTAGAAAGAAGGGAAAGGCCAGGTTGTAAACAATGTAGAGAACCAGCGGCGGTACACCGACAAAGGGAGATGCGCCTGCTGCGATCGCCTCAGCATCAGCCAACCCAGTGGCTGGGTTAACATCATTCTGCACATATAGAACAAAGAGTCCTACCGTGAGAGCACTGCCAAAAATGAACAGAAAAAGTGTCAGTGCAGTCCCCAGACAATAACGCCACCAGTCATTTTGGCCCTGGGCTGCCAACTGAAGAAAATCGTTTGACATCGGGCCAGACTACTGAACAATCTGAGGGCTCAATCTCAATCAAGACACTCAACTGTCTGAGTATATTAACTTATTTCATCCTACGACTCAGTATTCGTGGCAGCGCTCGACAAGAGTTCGTTCAACTCGTCAGCTGTCCTCGCAATCATCTCATCCATAACGCTGATCGTCGTTGGTGCGTCAGTTTGTGACTCGTCGGGAGACACCTCCGGCTGTTCGACGATGGGATACATGAATTGGTGCAGGAAGGCATACACCGAGCGATGTCTACCTTTCTTCGCTAAAGTCAGCGCCGTTTCATTGCTGCCGGTAGACTTCAGCTGTGCGCCACGTTCTACCAGGAAACGCACAACTTCTAAATGACCGTTTGCCGCTGCGGCCATTGCCGCATTGTGCCCATTCGCATCTTGCGCATTTAAGGCTGCACCCGCTGCTAACAGATAGCGCACAATTTGAATATGACCATTTTGGGCAGCACTGGTCAAAGGGAGGGTGTCGTATCCGTTGTTTACGTTGGCATGAGCGGCAATAAGCAGGTGAACGATTTCCTCATATCCCTGAGCCGCCGCAGTTGCCAATACCGGCGTTTCATACCAGTTTTTAGGCCGCAAATCCACACCCTCCTTGATCAGAGCCCTGAGGGCGGCAACATTGTTACTGGCAACAGCAGTCGCCAGCGAAACGGAGGCAGAGTCTATATTCGCGTCGGCATTGGTATTCGCGTCGGCATTGGTGTTGACATGAGTATCGGTGGCCGCGGGGTGCTCTTCAGCTCGCGCTTTGGGCCGATTACGTTGAGGATGTGCGGGTTTGACTGCTATGCCTGCAGCGGTAGCAGAGGTATGCACAGCTTTTGCCAAGGGTAAAACTTGATCCACAGCTGGTTCTAGGACAGAAGTACGGTTCTGGAGTGGCTGTGACATCGGTAATGCTGCTTTTTTCATTGTCCCTGGTAGTCGCTAGAGTAATAGAAAACTTTGGGTTAAGTGGTGGTGAAGATAAGTGATAGTGAGGAAGCTCGCAAGCTGCCGCCAGGGTCAATTTTCAGCGAAACCGCTTATAGTTTGTACCTGTGAACAGAATGTTGCCATAGAGTGCCCGTGATTTTGCCTTATCTTTAGCGTTGACAACGCATACGTAGACGCGTAACAACCCGTAGGTGCAGACCGCTTGCTATCTGCATTAGTTGATTGAAGATTCACAGCACAGCTAAGCATATCAGGACATATCACACAGCGCGGTTACTGCATACACATCGCTTGATTTTCCTCTATCCGGTAAACACCACAACCAGTAAGCCCTGCAAGAGATCTATCGCCTAATAGCCTTATTGTTAAGTTTTATTGAAATAAAGGTTTAAGTATCCTAATTTATGCGTGTCTGCGTGTAAATACGCGTCATTCTTGGCCTCAGACCCTAGAAAATCGTCGTCTCTGAGCCTAGAACTAAAAAGTGAGCCTGGACCTAAAGCAGTGCTTTTTGACGTTCTCTCTCTAGCTGTAGGGACTGAATCCGCGCTAAAGTGCCTTCAGGAATGGCGGAAATCAGCTGTTGCGTATACTCACGACGAGGGCGCTGGTAAATATCTTCAGCAGGACCGATTTCTTCAACCTGGCCTTTGTTCATCACCATGATGCGATCGCTCATGAATTTCACCACGCCCAAATCGTGCGAGATGAAGATGTAGGTGAGCTTGAACTCTTCCTGGAGTTCTTTGAGCAAGTTGAGCACCTGCGCCTGTACAGAGACGTCTAGCGCCGAAACCGACTCGTCACAAATAATGAATTTGGGACTGAGTGCGAGGGCTCTGGCAATGCAGACCCGCTGTCGCTGACCACCGGAAAATTCGTGGGGGAAACGGTTGATCGCTGCAGGATCGAGACCCACCCGATCGAGGAGGTACTGCACTCGTTCTTTGAGATTGCGCCGTCGGCGAATCACGCCGTGAATTTTCAGCGGTTCTGCGATCGCAGCGCCAATGCTCATTCTGGGATTCAGCGCGCTGTAGGGATCTTGGAAAATAATTTGCATCTCACGGCGACGCTTACGCATTTGCCAGCCGCCTAGTCGGGTCAAATCGCGACCCTCAAACCATACCCGTCCGCTCATGGGCTTAATCAGCTGCAACAGCGAACGCCCCAATGTGGTTTTCCCGCAGCCAGACTCGCCCACCAAGCCAAAGGTTTCACCTTTGTACACCCGGAAAGACACATCGTTTACAGCCATGACGTAGCGCTCTACCCGGCCAAATACGCCCTGCACCGGAAATCCAACCTTGAGATTTTCAACGGTCAGCAGCGGCCCTTTGTCCTCTAGCTCTTCTAGCCGAATTTGCATTTCGCGCGGGCTGATTTCCTGTTCAGGGGGGAGCCCCGCGCCTAGGTCATCCTGAATCTTAGGCACAATCATCGGCTCACCTTCAGGGCTTACGACCTCTTCCATATAGTCGGATACGGTTGGCAGCTCTCGCAGACGCTGACTAGGCTTTGGCCGGCAGGCCAGCAGTCCGCGGGTATACGGATGGCCAGGCCGCTCAAAGATGTCGGCAACCTCTCCTGTTTCGACGATATTGCCGCGATACATCACCGCGACCCGATCAGCAATTTCAGCGATGATGCCGAGGTCATGGGTGATAAAGAGCATCGACATGCCTCTGCGATCGCGCAGCTCACGCAGCAAGTCCAAAATCGTCGCCTGCACTGTCACATCCAGTGCTGTCGTAGGCTCATCAGCGATCAGGAGCGTCGGGTTGGAAGAGAGCGCCATCGCAATCATCAGGCGCTGAATCTGTCCTCCAGACATCTGGTGAGGAAAGCGATCGAGCATGGCCTGCTGCCGCTTTTTGACTTCACGGCTAATCATGGCCGTATTCTCACTGTCGAGTTCTTTGCGAACCTGCTCAAACAGCTTTACTTCAGTGGGGAGCAGTTTTACTTCTTGTAGCTGTGAGATCGCAATCTCTTTAGCTTTGCGTTTAGAGACCTTCTGATGCTGAAGAATCGCCTCAATCAGCTGGAACCCGCAGGTATATACCGGATTCAAAGAACTCATCGGCTCTTGGAAAATCATCGCAATCTGGCCGCCGCGATACTGGCGCATTTTCCTAGCAGGCACCTGTCGCAGGTCGACGATGGGTCGATCATCTGGCTTGAAGATAATGCGTCCACCCGTGACTCGTCCTGGTGGAGAGGGCACCAGCCCCATCACTGCCAGCGACGTCACCGACTTACCTGACCCAGACTCGCCAACGATGCCCAGGGTTTGACCACGCTGAAGTTTGAAAGAAATATTGTTGACGGCAACAACGCCAACCCCCTCACTATCACCCGAGGCAAATTCTACGCTCAGCCCTTGAACATCTAAGATGGTGTCACTCATAGGAGATAGAAGCCAGACGCTCCGTCAGTTACGCCTAGTAGATCACAATAAACATCACAGTTTAGCAAGCATCATATCAGCGATGTCCCAGAATGACACCCCCACTGTGATATCCAGCCGTAACACCTGGCAACGATATCTATTAACACCGCCTCTAAGGCTTGTAAAGCATTCGCTTTACAAGCAAATCGTTGATGCGCTGATGCACTGCTGACACAGTGATAATGTCTCGAATCTCATACGCCGCCTTTGCTGATTTCTGCCAATGATTCAACTTGCGATCGCCATCTTCATCGTCATCCTGGGTTCAGCCCTATGCTCAGGCACCGAAACTGCACTGCTCTCCATTCCGCTCATTCAGGCAAGACAGCTTGCCCAAAACAAACCGAGCCCAGCTGCTAGCGCATTACTTTCCGTTCGCCAAAAGGTTTCTCGGCCTATTGCCAGCATCGTTATTCTCAATAATATTTTTAATATTGTTGGGACCAGCGTAGTGAGCGGTATTGCCAGTAGAACCTTCAACAGCACAGGCGAAACCATCACCATTGGCGTTCTTACTTTTTCACTGATTCTCTTTGCGGAAATTTTGCCAAAAACGATGGGAGAGCGCTACGCCGAAAGAATTGGCCTCGCCGTTGCAATTCCAGTCCGTGGAGGGACTTTTCTCTTCACGCCGTTAATCTGGCTCCTAGAGCGTATTACTGCGCCACTGACCAAAGGTAGCCGCAGACCCATTACCAACGAGTCAGAAATTAAGCTGCTTACTTTTCTGGGCTATCAGGAAGGGCTGATCGAAGATGACGAAGTGGAAATGATTGATCGCGTCTTCCGGCTCAATGATCTGAAGGCTGCAGACATCATGACACCCCGCGTTGCGATTACCTTTATTTCAGGCAATGCCATCCTGCGCGAGATTCAAGACGAAATTATCGGTTCGCAGCACACTCGCATTCTCGTCATTGAAGACGATTTGGATCACGTCATTGGCGTCGCGCTCAAGGGCGAGCTTCTTAGCGCACTTGTGCAAGGTAACGGTGATGCCCAAATTAAGACTCTAATGCGTCAGGTCCATTACGTCCCTGACACAGAGCGTACTGATAGCTTGATCAAAACCTTTCAAAACTTGCGAGAGCACCTGATGGTCGTTGTGGATGAGTACGGTGGCGTCTCTGGTGTGGTCACCCTAGAAGATACGCTTGAAGTGTTGACAGGTGAAATTGTCGATGAAACCGATCGCAATGTTGATTTGCAGGCCCTTGCTCGACAACGCCAAAAAAGAATATTGCGCCGTAGCGGCTTCCGCAAAAGCTCACCGAGAAAGCGAAAAGGGATAAGTTCAGACAAGAAGCCAAAGAGCTGAAAGTTCCAGTAGGGCTCTGGTCGCAGAAAATCAGAAAAAGCGCCTTCGCCCTACTCCGCTGCACTCCCTGATTCTGCGTCTGCTGCCGCGTCTGCTGTGCTGTCTGCCGTCTTGCTTTCGGCGGCTTTCGCTTCTGCACGCTTTTTCTTTTCTTCTTCACGCTTGGTTTGCTTTTTCTTTTCAGCCTCAATCATGTCCTTCATGACTGCTTGGGCTTGGGCCATCTTCTCCAAATTGCTGCGGTAGAGATCGATATCTTTCTTCAGCAACCCGCTATTGAGGCCAATGGTCTCCGCTAGCCCGTCCGTTAGCGCTTCGCGCTTTTCTTTGTCTTGCAGTACATCGGCATCAATAGCCTCAATAATGTTGTACAGGCCAACTGCGAACAAGCGACTGTACTTGAACTTGGGATTGCTAATGACTTTATGTAAATTGCCTGTGAGCGTATCTCCACCGGCAGTGGCTTTGGCTTCTTCGACCAAAGATTTGAAATCCTCTACGCTAGGTACTGTCTGAGCAGCGGCGAGTATTTCTTCGGCATCGCGGCGGTACTGGGCAGGGTCAGACTCAACCGCTTGAATGATGGCAGCATAAATAGAGTCGCGATCACGCTCAGGTTCATAGCCTTCCATAAAGCGGTCATAGGTTTTGACCACTCCCAGCGCATAGATCGAGTCGTAATCAAAGTCCGCATTGACAAGCAGCAGATGTAGCTCCACCATCAGCTCTTCGACCACACGGCGATAAATCGCATTGATAGGACGGGTGTGCTGGCCGTAGAAGGCTCGCTTCGTATCTGAAACTGTGCGGACGTTGTTCACAAGTAAGCGCTCTTATACTCTTTGTAAACTTATTGTTACGCTTCTCAGGCGCTTTGCCAAGCAGAATATAGCTTGTGCCGAATGCCTCCAGTGCAGTCTGGTCACTTGGGCTGTTGTTCTATAAGGTTTTCAGCCGACAAACTTGTCCTCAGCAAAGTGACCAACGCTACAGAACAAAATCTACATTCCCTCCTATGCCCAACGCTGCCCTCACCACTCTGGCAACCTACCTCGCCGGCGAATTTGAAAATGCGGCTCAAGCAAAAGCCTCTCCTGCCTGGTACGTTCACCTGCGCCTGTGGCAGCGGCCTATCCCTAGGCTGTCTTCTGCAGACGTCTTTACCTTCTTGCTGGAGCAGGCCAACGTTATCTCTGGAAAGCCGCCTTACCGCCAGCGTATCTTACAAATTAGAGCTGGGGATGAGGACGGTCAGCTACTAGGTCAGTACTATGGGCTGACGTCTCCACTTAAGTATCAAGGCGCTGGCCTAGATGCCAGCTTGGTTGCGAATCTTTCCAAAAGCGAACTGGTCACATTGCCTAATAGCGGCGCACTGATTCAATACCAGACCACCCCTGATGGCTACAAATTCCAATCTGCCCTCAAAGACGGTGAACTCTGTTCGTTTGAGTATGGCGGTCAGCGTCGCTACGTTTACTTGGGCTTTGATATTGCACCACACAGCGACAGCTTATTGCTGCAAACCTACGACAAAGGAATAGACCCCGACACGGGTCGGGGTCTATGGGGTGCCCTCATGGGACCATTTCAAATGATTAAACAGAAAGCGTTTCCCTTAGATGCCTAAGCTACAGGAACTCTGTAAGGTTTGGCGAGTGCTTCTTCCTCTGTGTCAAAAATCTCAAATACAGAGTCCATCATGGTGACTTCAAACACCAGCTTTGCTTCGGGGTGCACATTGCAGATACGGAAGCTGCCGTCGATTTTGTCGGCATCGCGCATGCCTGCGACCAAGGATGTCAGACCAGAACTATCGATAAAGTTCACTTCGCTCAGGTTTACCAAAATGTGAGGTGTTTCCTCAGAGATAGACTCCTGTAGTTTGAGTCGAAATTGCCAGGCGGTGGTGATGTCTAGTCGACCCGTGGGGGCCAGAATAATGACTTTGTCGCCCTGAGGCGTCGTAAAATCTCGCTGCTCCATACCGTTGTTGCCACTCTCTCGTTAAAGTCAGGGCGTCGCCCGCTCTAAGACTCAAGCAAGGATCTTAGAGAGCGATCGCATGTGATTTAAGAGTGCCCAGCTGCGGCATTGCATCCACCTAGGGAAACTACGGAGAATCTGGCGCTGGCATTTAGGGAAGATAGCGCGTTTACAGTGGCGACATCACAGCGACATCTCTGCCCAGTCTTGCGGCTTCAAGAAGACGTCGTATAGCTTCGACTCAGGCGTATTTGGCTCTGGCGCATAGGAATATTCCCAGCGCACCATCGGCGGCAAAGACATCAGAATCGACTCCGTGCGGCCATTGGTTTGCAAGCCAAACAGAGTCCCCCGGTCGAACACTAGGTTGAATTCAACATAGCGGCCTCGGCGGTAGAGCTGGAAGTTCCGCTCACGCTCGCCGTATTCCTTATCTGCATTCCTTTCTATGATGGGGACGTAAGCAGGTAGGAAAGCATCACCACAGTCGATTGCGAACTGGAAAATCTCTTCCCAAGATCGCTTGGGGGCGGTGCCAGCTTCTTTGCTATAAAGCGCAGCTGGACCGTCCTGGTTGTGGCCTCGGTAGAGTTCGCCTCGCTGGCCATTTTGGTAGTCGAAGAAAATGCCGCCCACACCTCTGGGCTCGTCGCGGTGCTTGAGGTAGAAATACTCGTCGCACCATCGCTTAAAGTTGTGATAGTACTGAGGGTTGTGGCGATCACACGTGTCCTTAAGCGTCTTGTGAAAATGCACCACATCTTCTTCGGTGGTGTAATAAGGCGTGAGGTCAATGCCACCGCCAAACCACCAAACTGGACCGGCCTCAAAGTAGCGATAGTTGAGGTGTACCGTTGGCACATAGGGATTGCGAGGATGCAGCACCATGGAAGTGCCCGTGGCATAGAACTGATGACCTTCTGCCTCAGGGCGCTTCACCAAAATAGAGGGTGGCAGCTTATCTCCCCAAACCTCTGAAAAGCCGACACCTCCCTGTTCGAGAACATTGCCTTCCTTCATCACCCGAGAGCGGCCACCGCCGCCTTCTGGACGCTGCCAGGCATCCTCTTGAAACTTTCCGCCGCCATCGACCTCTTCAAGCTTTTTGCAAATGCGGTCCTGTAGACCCTTGAAAGCGCTACTGACTCGCTCGCGTGAGTCGCTAGGAGGCAAGTTCAAAGCTGGAGCCTGCGTGTCAGCCTGTCTGTCAGATTGAGGGCGAACAGCCTTAGCCGGAGAAAGGGTCATAGCGGTCGATAACTGTAAACATTCCTTCATTTAGTCAAACATGATTTGGAAGCCTTTATTGCACCTTCGATACAG
>ERZ1740067.1145-NODE-1145-length-18935-cov-18.054290_pt1 | contig 18935 bp, 17 predicted proteins | sample MGYA00581736_ERZ1740067 | MGnify/ENA primary metagenome ERZ1740067 (study PRJEB43018, sample SAMN04849236) | marine metagenome | isolation source: floating plastic debris | place: Pacific Ocean | collected 2008-08-27 | study: EMG produced TPA metagenomics... | reverse complement strand
ACACAAAGCGATCTCGCTTCAACCAGTCGTCGACTCCGTCAAACCACCCTCGCTCTGCTGGCACGCGTCCAACTGCGATGGTCATAGTTAACTCCTTGTGAGTTTTCGTATATCGAAATAAGGACAGAAGTTTCTCAAAGTATTTTAAGGCGATCGCAAAAAAATAAAAGAACGATGTCGCCAGATTCTGAGAACTTTCTGAGTAAAGCGTTAAAAAACTTTACGTATCTGTTTTGATTATACAGTAAGTTTATTGAGACCCCAGATTTGCCGGGATTTCGCTTATGTAAATCTGGGTTAACAATGTCCTTGGTAGCGCCCTATGTACACGATTGAAGTCACCCTTAAGAGCATCTCGTCGACCACGGTGTCGGTGCAGCGTAAGGAGCTAGACGATGCAAAAGTACTTTATGGAGAGTTGTTAGCGACTTTACGTGGGGAAAATGGAGGTTTGGTGGAGCTGACTTGCGAGGACCAGGAAGATAAGAAAGTAGCTTTCTTGGGCGCTGATGTGATGGCGGTGCAGATGACTGGGAAGGGGAGAGCAACGTCCTCTGGACGGCGTCCCCCTGGTTTTCTGGCGGCAGAACTAGAAGGTGACGATAAGAAAGACGGTGAAGATTAGGAACGTTGAGCGGGTTAGGGTTTTGGCTAGCTGAGATTTTGGCTGGTTAGGATCTTCGAGATTTTAGACGATGCCATTGGGCGCTCTTGTGGAGTGCCCTTTGTAGATGCGAGCCCCAATTCACTGTTATGAAAATGAGGACGACTCCGATGCAGTCTACGGCGATGGCGTCTGTGGTGGTGGATTCCTTGAGCTTTGGCTGGTCTCCAAGTCAGCCGGTTTTGAGGGAATGCTCGCTGGAGGTGCCCAACGGCGAACTTTGGATGCTGCTGGGGGCAAATGGCAGCGGTAAGTCTACGTTACTTCAGCTTTTGGCGGGCTTGTTGCGTCCTGACGGGGGCGATATTAAGTTACGACAGCCGGTGGGGTTTGTCTTTCAAAATCCCGATCGCCAGTTAGTGATGCCAACGGTGGGGGCAGATATTGCTTTTGGGTTAGCGGCAGAAAATTTGTCCCAGGTGGAGATTCGCGATCGCATTCGGGAGTCGTTGGGCGAGGTAGGGCTGGACGGATTCGAGCGACGGCCGATTTATGCCCTTAGCGGCGGACAAAAGCAACGGGTGGCCATTGCCGGAGCGATCGCTGCCCATTGTGAAGTGTTGCTCTTAGATGAGCCCACGGCGTTGTTAGATCCTGATAGTCAGCTGGATTTGGTGCGCCAGGTGCGATCACTGGTGGATCAGCGAGGGATTACGGCCCTGTGGGTCACCCATCGATTGGAGGAGCTACAGTTTGCCCACGGAGCAATCTTATTGGAGCAAGGAAAAGTTGTAGATTCGGGCAACCCGGAACGGCTACGAAAAGCCATGGTAGAGCGCCCTTATCCTGCGGGTCCTTAATCCCGCATCAAGTCCCGCAGGTGGTGTCTTGGTCCTTATCCCGCGGGATGCCTTGGTCGCCTCGCCTTGAACGGTCTTATTCAACGACGCTGGTTTTGGTTACGTCAACGATGGTCTCGCCATTGCGAACTAGGCGGTAACGCCCGGTCCAGGTGCCTTTGACGAGGGGACCATTGCGGGTGGTCTTGCCGCCGTAGCTGAGGTAAACGCGCTTGCTGGATTGGATGGGTTGGTTGACGTTCACTTCCTGGCGACCATTGGGGTCCGTTAACTGCAAAATTTCTGTGTCGCCTTGCTGAACGCCGTAAACGTGGCTCCAAAACACGAGGGCGGGACCGTTATGGGGAAAGCGATCGCCCCGCTGCCCGTCTAGCCATAGCTCAGGCATATCCACCGCCCCGTCAGAAAATCCGGCGCGCACTAAACCGCTGGACACGTATTCCACATCAGGCTCAATCCAAAGAGGCGATCGCTCCCCCACATTGCAGCCCGACTTAGACCCGGTGCCCACAAAGGGATCCACCACGTCCCCCTGGTAGCGAATGGTGAGGTGCACATGGGGGAAAGTGGTTTTACCCGATAGTCCCACAAACCCAATTTGCTGCCCCGCTTCCACCGAATCCCCTTGGCTGACGGATACGGATCCCTTTTCCAGATGGCAATACTGGGTGGTCCAGCCGTTGCCGTGGTCCATCAACACGCCGTTGCCGCACTCGATACCTTTCACCGTGGCAAACTCATTTTCTGACTCAATACGGTAGTCTCGCACCCCGTCGCGCACTGCTTGAACGGTACCGGGGGCGGAGGCTAGAACCGGTACATCCGTGTCCGAGGTCCAGCCGGCGATCGCAAAATCGGTGCCTTTGTGTCCGTCGTAGGTGAGCTGTCCACAGTTAAAATCCTTGGCGGCGCTGGTGGGGTCCCGATCCGGATACAGCAGCACAAAGCAGTCTTGCCCCAAGGTGCAGTCAATTGGCTTAACAATGGGGAAGTCCGATTCTACCGGTGGCTTATCAACGATAATGTCTGGCTGTTTTGGGGCGGCGGCGCTCTCTTGGGAATTGCCCACAATTGGAGCGTCGCCCTGGGCAGAGGTGCTGGCGACGCAGCCGCTAAAGGTGATGGCTACCCCCAGGGTGATCGCCCCCGCTCCCAATGTCGTCTTTGCCATGGTTCCCTACGCCGCAATTAATGATTTTTGTACCTTAGAATCATGGTAGCCAAAAGCGCAAAATGGCAGCTAAAAAACCATGACCACCTCCGTGACGCAGCCGAAAGCGAAAAAGTTGACCCGTTGGAAAAAAGTAGCGATCGCCGTTCCCTTATTGTGGGCGGGACTGATATCGGCGGCGCGAGCGGTAGAGCTAGATGTGGGGGTGGTGCAGCGGTTTGGAGAGGAGGCGGACGATGAGGTGGTTTTAAAGGCGGTGGATGGCGATCGCCTTACCATTAGCTTTCGAGATCCCAAGTCGCCGAACCAAATGCGCAACTTAATCACCGATGCCATTAAGCTGACGGTGAAGTCGGAGCCGCTGCCGGAGCCGAAGCTGCGGGAAATTGTGATATTGGGCACGTTTCGCAGCTTTGAAACGGCGGAGGAGGCGGCGAATCGCTGGCGATCGCGGGGCATTGCGGTGGAAATTGCCCAGCCGTCCAATCGCTGGCAGGTGTGGGGAGATCGCGATACCTATGACGATCCCCTGGCGCGGCGTATGTTGCTGGAAAGTATTCAACAAATTCAAGACAATACGAACAACAGCGAAGACAGCGTGGCATTGGACAGCCGCATGGTGCGATCGCGGCCGGTGGCGGTGTGGACCCTGGGAGGACAGTCCTATGCCGGTGAGCATTTTTGGGTGACGACGGTGAACCAGGCGATGTGGGTGGGGAAATATCGCTTTGGGGGGAGTTTAAAGCTACAGCCCAATGCCTATGGCACCTTTTCCTTAGTAAACCGAGTGCCGGTGGAAACCTATTTGCGCGGGGTGGTGCCCTATGAAATTGGTCCGGGGGCTCCCACGGCGGCGCTTGAAGCTCAGACGATTTTGGCGCGCACCTATGCCCTGCGCAATGTGCGCCGGTTTGCCATTGATGGCTACCAAATTTGCGCCGACACCCATTGTCAGGTGTATCGCGGGTTGGGGGCAGCGACGGCTAGGACGGACCAGGCGATCGCCCGCACCAACAACCAAGTTTTGGTGTACGCCGCTCCCGAAGGCAAAGAACTGGCAGACGCCCTGTATTTCTCCACGTCGGGAGGGGTCACCGCCGCCTTTGAAGAAGTGTGGAACGGTCCATCGCGCCCCTACCTCCAGCCAGTGGTAGACTCGCCGGTGCCCCTGTGGGATTTGGCAGCACGTCCGTTGTCCGATGAAAGTAACCTGCGGGACTTTTTAAATGTGACTAAGGGGCTTAATGAAATTGGCTGGCGAGATTTTCGTTGGAATCGTGAACAAACCCTGCCGGAGCTAGCGGACCATTTGCGAAAATATTTGCGCAATAACAACAGCCCCCAAGCGAACTTTCAAACCCTAACCAGGCTGGCAGTAACCGAACGAGCCCCCAGCGGTCGAGTGCAAAAGCTGGTGGCGTATACGGACATGGGCGAAATCACGGTACACAAAGATGCCGTTCGCAGCGCTTTTTGGCCACCGCGCAGCACCCTGTTTTACCTGGAGCCTTTTTACGAAACCGCTACCGTTGAGAATCCTGAGGACAATGCTGCGCTAAAGGGCTACAAATTTATCGGCGGCGGATGGGGACACGGCGTGGGCTTTAGCCAAGCAGGTTCCTATCGCCTGGCCAAAATCGGCTGGTCAGCCCAGCGCATTGTGGAGTTCTACTACAAAGGAGCCAAGGTGCAACCCTTGACTCCCGATGTAACCTATTGGCGATCGCCCAACCCCAGCCCAGGCAGCGCCTCAAGCTCAACCAACACTACTCAGCAGTAACCTTCTCCTCCACCTCGGTATTCGTCAAAACCACCTTCGGCTCCAGGGCGTTGGTTAATGAGCCGTGGGGACTGTGGAAGTTTGCCTGAGCATCAGGCTGCTGGCAGGCGACCATGGTTTTGACGTGTTCCGCCTCGTCATCGCGAATCGCCGTAAAGGTATCGAATAGGGTGTCCATCACTGGGCGACGATGCTCCGGCACCTGTCCCGTTTGGAACTCGTCAAACATATACAGGTCGCCATCTCGATAGTAATTCACCGCGATCGCTGGCGCAGGCTGTTGCTTCAAGGCGTCTTCATTTTCGGTCAGGAACTTATCGTAGGTGGCATAGGCATGCTCTTCCACCAGCTCCATAAAGTGGTACGCCGACTTGGGCGTTACGATATATAGCCCCACCACAATCCAGTAGTAGATCAACGCCGCTGACCGAGCCAAGATGCGATCACCCCAGAAAGCGCTGCCCCCCAACTCTTCCATAATCAGCAGGTGGTGCAGCTCATTCCACGACTCGGCGAAATGTACCTTCAGCCAATCGGCACGCCGCCACCAGCCAAGGGTTTCGTACAGGTGCAGCACCGACATGTAGGCAAAGTATGGCACCCGCGCCACCGTCTCCAGCACATAAAACCGGGGATAGGGGCGATCACGGTAAATACCGTTAATAACAAAAACTAAAATTCCAACGAGGACACGAATCATATCCAATCTCCTACTGCGAACGGGCAGTGAATAACAACCACTAGCCGTGTGGAACCTGCATTTTCAAGCAAGGTTGGCAGCCACTATTTAAATTTCAAAAAATTGAATTCGAAAAAATACAGAGCTTTTAATTCAGATTCCAAAAGGCTAAAAGCGCAAATCGAAGTTAGGGAGCAGCGACGGACAATGACCGGGTTGGGTAAGGATGGGGGTTAACCCGATCAGGGTTGAAGGGTATTCCGTCGCTGCTGTTTTGATTCTGTCCTAAGAGCCAGGAAAGTGGGGAGGACTTTTAAAGTCTCTACACATTTCGTTGGGGTTTAATGACAGGAGACCACTGGTAATGTGTCTCATTGCTTCCCTTACTTTTATGGGCATCGCAAGGAGCCGCCCCGTAGAGCCTTAGCAGCACAGCATTTGGTATTCAAAGGCGATCGCCTCCCCATCTCTCGGCGACCACAGATGATACACATTCACCTGATCCACGATCGCCTCATCGGGGGGGAAAATCTGCACGGCGATGCGCTCTTCTCCCAGGATGAGGGTTTTCATGGTTTGAAAGTCTCCCCAATTGCCAACGGGTTCCCGATCTTGGCGCTCAATAATTAGGCGGTCTACGCAGCGATCGCCCCGCCACTGCTCGCACCAGTAAATAAAGTAGCTCTCCCAAGAAAACGCCTTAACCAAATCAGGATATTGGCGATCCCAATCCACACTGATTTCGACAGGTTGTGCAGCAGATTTAGCCTCAGACCAGTCTTCATCAATCCAAGCATCTTCTACTTGGTTTTGATCGTCGGCGATCGCCCCATCTATATTGCTCATACCCCTCCGTCGGTCCCGTCTCCACCAAAATGATCCTATCCCGTTCCCATCATCACCCAGCACAACATTCCTTAACTTGAAGCGAAGTATCTGATCGACCGTGGGCGCTAGATGGCGATCGCCCTTTTCAAGTCCCTGCTGTCAATCAATTTTCATCTGCGTCCCAGATCAAAAGGAGCCCCCAGACCCTGATTTCACAAGGGTTACAGACCCCAAAATATTTTTTGATCCCAAGGCGACGTTCCCCCTTGGCGCGGTTGCCAAAAACAACAGAAAGCCCCTTCCCAGTTCGAAACTAAAGTTACCGTCTTCCTAAAGATAAAGCTGACCTGAAATTAAACGAGCTTCAAGGGCAATAATGATGTTAATTCAGGGCAAACTTAGTCACAAATGGCACCTGCAAAAAGCCTCGACAGCTTAAGCAGTTTTCCCAGGCATCATCAGCTATATTTCTACCCGACACAACTGGGCTGGGCACATCTTTGATCGAGATGTTTCTTCCGGTGATGCATCAATAGAGACGTATTGATAAATAGCTCTTTTAATAACAATGATTGACCTAGATAAAACCGCCCTCGTCCTGATCGGATTTCAAAATGACTATTTCGCCGATAGCGGGCTAGTTCATTCAGTTATTGACGACCCCTGCCGGTATACACAGGTTATAAATCACACAACAACCTTAATTGAGCACTGGATTGGGACCCCCGCCACTATCATCGCCACCCCCATTACCTTCACTCCCACCTATGAAGAGCTGGTTGATCCCGTTGGCATATTGAAAATGGTTCAAGATCTCAACGCCTTTCAGAAAGGAACACCAGGGGCAGCGATCATTAAAGAGCTGGCGCCATTTCGCGAGCATATTGTGGAAGTCACCGGAAAACGTGGCTTAAATGCTTTCGCTGATACTGAGCTCGATGCAGTGCTACAGCAGAAGGGAATTCAATCCGTGGTACTAGCTGGAGCCGTCACCTCAATCTGTATTGATTCCACAGGTCGTTCAGCCCACGAGCGAGGCTATCAGGTCAGTATTCTAAAAGATTGCATTATTTCCCGAACGACCTTGGAGCAAGAATTCTACGTGGAAAATATTTTTCCGCTATACGCCACAGTCGCTGAATCTTCACAGCTCTTCTAATGTCTAGGGAAGATCACAGTAAAGTTGGAGGTTCCCCGCAATCCAAAGCGGACTCAAGTAACGAGTTACAAACTCAAATTCACTACCGCTTAATTGAAAAGCTTACTGAGTCTGAACAGCGTTACCGGCATCTTATCGAAACCCTAAGAGAAATCGTTTTTGAATGTGATGCCTCTGGAAAGTTTACGTTGCTAAACCGTGCCTGGACCGTCACCCTGGGATATCCAATTCAAAGAAGCCTTGGAGCAACTCCAGAGGAGTTTTTAGTTTCTGAAGATATGGCTATTTGGCATCAGGCAATGGAAACATCCACTGATGTTAAAGGGCTTCACAGTGAGCTTAGATTTCTGCATCAAGACGGGAAAATTGTTTGGCTAGAGCTATCACTGACTTGCAAACTTCACTATGGGAAAAAGATATTTTCTGGCTCCCTAATTGATATCACTGATCGCAAGAAAGCCGCTTCAGATTTACAGTCCATTAATACAGCTCTGGAGAGTCGGGTACAACAAAGAACTCAGGCTTTGACCCAATCCAATGAACGGCTTCAGACAGCCCTTGATGAGTTGAAAGAAACTCAAGATCAATTGGTGCAGGCAGAAAAGATGTCAAGCTTGGGAAAACTCGTTGGTGGTTTGGCGCACGAAATTAATAATCCCACTCATTTTATCCATGGCAATATGATCCATTTGGAAAGATATTGCCGAGATATTTTAAAAGTTATCTCCCTTTACCAAGAACATTATCCCCAGCCGCCCTTGGAGATAGAAGACGCTATTGAAGAAACAGAGCTCGATTTTTTGCGTGAAGACTTGCCTGGCATCGTCCAGTCCGTTCAGAAAGGAGCTAATCACATCAGCAGAATTATCCTTTCTCTACAGCAATTTTCTAAAGCCAGCACCATTAATTTGTATCCCATTGACATTAATAATGAGTTGGAAAACGCACTATCAATAGTCAATAATCGCTTTGATTGTGATATCGGCCTAGCGCCATACAAAGTAAAAGTTGTTCGAAATTATGGCAAGGTTCCCAATATTCAAGGAAATGCGCATTATCTTAGCGAAGCTTTGATCAATATTCTTTCTAATGCGATCGAATCTTTTGAAAATCCCACAGTTGAAAACTCAATCATTCAAGACAGTGCCCCAGAGGATTTCCATGCAAGGAAGATTGTGATTGAAACGAAGTCTGCTGATTCTCAATGGATCGAAGTTGTTATTTCTGATAATGGATCAGGAATTCCCAAAAAGTTTCAATCGAGGGTTTTTGACCCATTTTTCACAACTAAACCTGTTGGGCAGGGGATTGGAATGGGTATGGCGATTAGCTATCAAATTGTGACTGAACATCACCAGGGTCAGCTAACCTGCCAATCGGAAGAGGGGAAAGGAACGAAGTTTATTATTTGCCTACCGGCTTCTGATGTTCAATAGTTCCCCTGTGGATCCAAACTTCACAGCCCTAAATTTCACAGCCCTAAGTTTTAAAGCCCTAAAACTCAAAGATCTGAATTCACAGCTCCAGATAGTGACGGATAGGGTCTAAATCCAGATATTCTTCCAACAGAACGGCCATAGCATCGTAAAGCTGCTGTTGATGGTCGGTCCAGGATATTGTCCCCCGCTGATAGCCGGGAATTTTCGCTATGGCAGCTAGCTGTTTCCGCAAGGTGCCTGACTCAAATAGCCCGTGGAGGTAGGTGCCCCAAACGTTGTTGAATTTCACCCCTTCAGGGTGGCGATCGCCCGTTGGTCTGGTTATCGTCACCAGGGGCTGTCCCCGTTCCTCCGCGGTTAACGGCCCGTGAAAGTCAGTTTGTCCCATGTGAATTTCGTAAGCGTTCCAGGTTTCGCCATTGTCGCTATGGGCTTGGGCCTGGGTTACAGACTTAGTCGCCTCAAACTGGGTCACCATGGGGAGCAGCCCCAGCCCCGACTCTTCACCCACTTCGCCGCCACCGCCGGTAGGATCGACAATACGATTTCCCAGCATTTGGTAGCCGCCGCAAATTCCTACCACCGGCACTCGCTGAGCTGCCAGTCGCTGGATCTCGGCGGCTAATCCCGATTCCTTTAGCCAGCGCAGATCTGCCAAGGTATTTTTACTGCCGGGAAGAACGATCGCCCGAGGATTCGCTGCCCGTAGTTCGCCCACCGATTTTACCCACACCGTGCGCACTCCCTGGTCCAGTTGCCATGGCTGACTGTCTTGGGAATTGGACACGAACGGAAAGCGAATCCAGGCGATCGCTGCCCCAGATCCTCCCTCCTCTGCCTCGCGGCACAGGCTGTCTTCGCTTTCCGGTTGCAGGTTATCGCGATAAGGCAGGGTTCCTAAATAAGGCAGGTGTGGCAAGTGCTCCCGGAAATATTTACCTGCGGTGGAGAACAGACTTAAATCACCGCGAAATTTATTGACGATTAGCCCTAGCCCCAGCGATCGCGCCTCCGGGGGCATCAGGTTTGCCGTACCCACCGCCTGGGCAAAGACACCACCTTTTTCAATATCCGCCACCAGCAGCCAACGCCCTTGGAGATGCACGATGGGGCGCAGATTTACTAAGTCCCGGTGCATTAGGTTTAGCTCCACCGGACTGCCAGCCCCTTCCAGCAGCAGCACATCGGTGCGCGACTCCCAAAATTCCAGCGTCTCCGCCACCGTCTCCCAGAGGGTTTCAATATGTTGGTAATAATCCCGCGCGGCGATATGTTCTTTGGCTTGCCCGAGTAAAACGAGCTGGGATGTGGAATTTCCGGCGGGTTTAAGCAAAATAGGATTCATTTCGGCAATTCCTCGCAGGCCACATGCCGTAGCCTGAGCCCCTTGGGCCCGCCCAATTTCGCCGCCTTCCAGAGTCACAAAGGAATTGTTGGACATATTTTGAGCTTTAAACGGTGCCACCCGCACGCCTTGACGCCGCAGCCATGCCCCCAGCGCCGCCACCGTCCAGCTTTTGCCCACATTTGACGCCGTGCCCAGTACGGAAATTGCTTTCATATCCCTGCAATATGACCTGTGAATGTCCCTTTCTGAGTTGCCCGTTTTTGAGTTGTCCGCTTAACGACTTTAACCCCGGGTGCTTCTAATTTTCAGGACTTACGCAAAGCCCTCTTACCGAGGGGTTGGGGGGTTCCCATACCCTCCACCTCGTCATCCCAACTTCAAACAAAATGCTTGAGGTAAAGGATCCCCCTCAGTCCCCCCTTGGTAAGAGAGAAAGCGATGCAGCGTTGGTTCTTGGGCTCAAACAGCATGCCTTGCGTAAGCCTTGATTTTGAGTATCCATCCTGGATATTTATTGTTGCCTACCTTTGGCGAGAAACCGGACGATCCTTAACGGGATAGGATAAAAATAACGATCACGCCCAACCTATGGCTGACCCTTCCATTTCTTCAGAATCCCCTGACCCCGTTGATCCCAAGGTGCCTCAAAAAGACTTTGAGATGAACAGCTTTGGCGAAAACGGTATTGACAAAAACGGTTTTAGCGAGGACGGGTCTGGGCAGAATGGCCATGGTGATATGCCCTTGCAGGCAGCGGGGGAGGAAATTGATCTAGAGGCGGAGAAGGAGTTTGAAGGGAGTGGCTTTCCCTGGTTGATTGTGGGGGGAGCGATCGCCCTAGTAGCCTTAACGGGGGGAGCCCTATGGTGGCAGCAATCCCAGGCGGACGGAGAGCGCGGAGCCATAACAGCCAGCACCGATAAGCCGCCGGTGGGAGTGTCGATTGTGCCCGTGCGCTCCGCAACAGTGGCAGACACGTCGGATTTTGTGGGCACATTGCGGGCGGTCAATCGGGTTACTTTCCGAGCAGAAACCGAGGGGCGCATTGTGCGTATTTTGACGCGGTCGGGACAGCCAATCCGCATCAACCAGCCCCTATTTCAAATTGAGCCCCGGGAGCAAGAAGCGGCTTTTGGCGGTGCCCAGGCAAATATTGCTAGCGTCCAGGCGGCGGTGCAGGCAGCCCAGGCGGCCGCGGCCCAGGAGCGGGCAGCAGTGGCAGCGGCGGAGTCGGAAGTGCGGGCATTGGAGCGCGATCGCCAGGCTAAGGTGGCTGAGGCGAAGTTGGCGGAGCAGGAATTAGGGCGCGTTGAGGGACTGGTGGAAGAGGGGGTATTGGCGGCGCAATTGCTGGATCGGGCTGTAGGGGATCGGGATCGCACGGTGGCGGAGTTGCGGGCGATCGCCGAGCGGATTCAGGGGGCGCTGCGGGAACGGGACGGGGCAAAGCTACGGGAAACGGAGGCGATCGCTCGACTGCGCCAGGCGGAGGCGGAATTGGGGCGAGCCCAAGCCTCCGCGGTGGTGGAGCGAGAACGGCTGCGGGAAACCCAGGTGCGATCGTCCCTGGATGGTGTGATTGGTGATATCCCGGTGAAGGTGGGGGATTTTGTCACCGAGAACGATGTACTAGCAACGGGGTTTGAAAATCAGCTTTTGGAGCTGCGCCTCAGCATTCCGGTGGAGCAAGCTGCCCAGTTGCGTCCAGGGGCACCGGTACAAATTAGCAACAGTAATCAGCAGGTGTTGGGCACAGGGCGGGTCAGCTTTATTTCGCCCACCACCGAGGGAGAGTCCCAAACGGTGCTGATCAAAGTGGGGGTGCCCAACCAAAATGGAAGTCTACGGGATGGGCAGTTTGTGTCGGCGCGAGTGCTGTGGGGACAGCGCCAGGACCAAGCGGTGGTGCCAGCGTCAGCGATCGCCCGCCAAGGCAAGGAACAGTTTGTGTACGTGGTGCAGCGCAACGGCGAGGAGCTAGTGGCGAAAAAACAGGTGGTGGAGGTAGGTCGCCAGCAGGGGGATTTTGTGGAGGTGCGATCGGGGCTTCAGCCGGGCGTATCCGTGGTCAGCGCTGGGCTACAACGACTGCAAGATGGCGATCTCATCAAGGAACTCGGAGCCCCCGAATAAAGGCTCCCCTTAAACTCACCCTTTTGTGACTGTGTCGTCCATCCACTGGCGAATGATTTGGTCCACTTCCTTGGGGGATTCATCGTGGGGACAATGCCCAGCGCCGAGGAAATGCTCTGTCAGGGTGGGATAGTATTGGCGGAATTTGGCTGAGCGATCGCCCGTGTTCATCCACGGGTCGCCTTGTCCCCAAATGGTCAATAGCGGGCATTCCATTTGTTCCAACAGCACGTCCAGCGTATCGCCCCGGGGAGATTTAAAGACCGATGCGAATACCCTTGATGCACCGCGATCGCAAGAGGGACGGTAAATGTCCTCCACTAGCTGATCCGTCACCGCCGACTGATCCACATAAACTCGCTGAAGGGTTTTGCGAATGGTGGATTTACGACGGGCATTTTGAAAGATCAAATAGCTGGGCAGGGGCTGGAGCAGCACCGACCGAAAAACCTTACCGATAAACGCCTTTACCGGGTTGGGCTTCTGCACCCGAGGATCGTCAGAAAAGGGACCGGCGCTATTCAGTAACACCAAACCGCGCACCGATTGGGGCTCCCCCGCCGCCACACACAAGGACGCGTAGCCCCCCAGGGAATTCCCTGCCAGCACTGCCGGTTCGCCAATCACCTCAGTAATAAAATCGTGAAGCTGCTCCCGCCAAAGTTCACCGCTGTAAACCCGATCCGCTTTTTCAGAGCGCCCAAATCCCAATAGATCGATCGCCCACACATCAAAATCCGCCGCCAAATCCGCAACGTTTTTCCGCCAATGATCCGTTGACGCGCCAAACCCGTGCACCAAAAGCAACGGGGGGCGATCGCTGCGAGGCTCCCCGGCATGGACGTAGTAAATCTCGTGTCCCTGCCACTGCCAGTATTGACCAGGTTTAGCGGGGGCATCGGCTAGAGAAATCGTGGCAGTCATGGCGTCGACAAAAGTATTTAGGGCGAAAACATTTGGGCTGTTGACGTCAGTTCGACGAAAAGCCCCCCTTGGTAAGGGGGGTTGGGGGGATCCTCCCAGGTTCAAGCTCGTAGCCAAAGATTCTGATACTAGGACATGGGGTAAGGATCCCCCCTCAGTCCCCCCTTGATAAGGGGGGAAGCGAATCTCAGCTTTTTGGGGCGTCGAACTGAAGTTGTTGGCTTGCCTTCAAATGTAACGCAACGTAAAGCTCAGAACAGGGCGGTTTTTGCCCTACCGTTCCACCTGGAGACGGCGGGTGACGATGGTGGTGCCATTGCCGGACACAAGCACAGCCGAAATCCAGCGGGGTCCTTCTTCATCGGGGGCGGTGCCGGTTTTAAATAAGCCCCCCGCCGATAGGGTTTCCAGTTGCCAATCTCCAGGAGCACGGTAGCCTTGGGCGGTCACCGGCTCATCGATCGCCGCCCCCGCCAATAGGTCATCGTTTAGGGGCTCCTGGACAATGGCATCAAAATTAAACTCATCCCCCGGTCGCACCGTATCCGGCAGGCGCACCCACACCGTCGGCGGCGCATCGCCTCGCTTAATTTCCGTTTCCTCTGCCAGCACCGTGGTGCCCACAATCACCCCATCGCGAATAGTTTGACGCGTGGTGACCGTAGCCTTGAGCCGAGGCTGGTTAGCATTGCCGTCATTGGCCGAGCTGGTTACTTCCGTCACCGTTTCCACCACAAAGCCGCCCCCAGCTCGCTCCCAATTTTGCAAGGTGGTTTGATAGGTCAAACCAGGAAATGTTTCCCACAGCTCAAACAGCGATCGCCCCAGCATTTCCCGCGTCACCCCGTCATCAGAGCGAAAATTTGCCCCGTAATAATCCACCACCGCTTCCAAATCTTGAGCACTGGCGGCAGCATCCAACTCCGATAGCCAGCTTGTTAATTCGGCAGGAGCGGTATCAGGAGATCGCGCCATTAACACCCTAGAACTAGCGAGGGCAGGCATCTGGGCGCTCACGGGCAAACCTATCACCGTCGTCAGTCCCAACAGCAGGGAGGCAGAAAAGCGGGGAATAAACCGGCGATCGCGCAGAACTTGGGGCATGGGATGATAGCTTGGTTTACGAAATTTCTTGTGGCTAATTGTAGCGCTCACTAGACTGCGCTCCGTCCTTTTACAGACGGTGTTAACGGTCAGCGGCAAACACTGGCTAACTTCTAGTCATACGCTCACTTACACGCTAGTTCAGCGAAAAGCCCCCCTTACTAAGGGGGATCCTCCAAGACCCAAGCCCACAGCCAAAAATTCCGGCAGTGGTTTATGGGGCAAGGATCCCCCCTCAATCCCTCCTTACTAGTGGGGGAAGCTGGTTCAAGCTAATTTTGCGTCACTAAATTGGCGTATTTTATTGTTTCCACCTCCTTGTCAGGTTGTCTTTAATCTGTGTCCAAGCGTCTTTTAATTGCAGCCAGCGGCACCGGCGGTCATATTTTTCCCGCCCTCGCCGTCGCGCAGCACCTGTCTCAGCCCCACACCCCAGAGACCTCCACCTGGTCCATTGAATGGTTGGGGGTGCCCGATCGCCTGGAAACAGAGCTAGTCCACAGCTACCCTCTCCACACCATCGGCGTTGGCGGCTTTCAGGGGCGACCAGGGCTGCGCACCATTAAAACGGGGCTGAATCTGATAAAAGGCATTTGGCAAACGCGCAAGATTCTAAAGCAAGGCAATTTTGATGGCGTGTTTACCACCGGCGGCTACATTGCGGGACCGGCAATTTTGGCGGCGCGTTCCCTAGGCTTACCGGTGGTTCTCCACGAGTCCAACGCCATGCCCGGCAAAGTGACCCGCTGGTTTGGTCCCTGGTGCGATTCTGTGGCGATCGGCTTCCCCAGCGCCGCCCAGCACCTGACCAAAAGCCAAACCCAATGGACCGGCACCCCCGTCCGCGCCAACTTCTGGCAGCCGGATCCCCTAGACCTGCCGATCCCCGACACCGTGCCGTTAATCGTTGTGGTGGGCGGCAGCCAGGGAGCCGTGCGGGTGAATCAATTGGTGCGCGACGCAGCCCCCGCCTGGTTCGACGCCGGAGCCTGGGTGGTGCATCTCACCGGTAACCGGGACTCCGACGCCAATCAGCTCAACCATTCCCAGTACATCGCCCTGCCGTTCTACAACAATATGGCGGCGCTGCTAAAGCGGGCAGACCTAGCCATTAGCCGCGCTGGTGCTGGCACCCTTACGGAACTAGCCGCCTCCCACACCCCGGCAATCCTAATCCCCTATCCCACCGCCGCCGACGATCACCAAACCTACAATGCCCGATCATTTGTAGATGCGGGAGCGGCGCGACTGTATCCTCAGGGCGATTTGGATGGTCCGACCTTACAGGGGCTGGTGATGGAGCTGCTGAACGATGGCGATCGCCGGTTACGTATGACCCGCAATGCCGCAGCCGCTGCCGTTCCCGACAGTGGCGATCGCCTGGCAGATCTAATCGAAACCACCTTCGCCGGCCACTCCCAGTGACCCAGTTAGTGAGGCAAAAATCCTGGCAGCGATGGATTTTACCTGAGCCAGCACAGGTCACGCGGCGGGAATGGTGGTTTTGGCTGGCCCTAAGTTTGGCATTCTCCGCAAGCTTCGGCTGGCTCGCTTATCAACAGGGCACCGCCGGTCCCTATGTGGTCCAAGACGACGCCCGCCAACATGTTTTCTGGATGCAGCGCTATTTGGATCCCGCTCTGTTCCCCGACGACCCCATCGCCGACTATTTTCAGGGTGTGGCTCCCGTGGGCTATCGCGGACTTTACTGGGGAATTGCCAAGCTAGGCATAAGCCCCCTGGACGCCGTGAAATGGTTGCCCATTTTTCTGGGATTAATTACCACGTTTTTAATGTTCAACTGGGTAACGTTTCTGTTGCCAATCCCCACCGTCGGATTCGTGGGGGCACTGCTTTTAGACCAAACCCTTTGGACCCAAGATGATTTAGCATCGGGCACCCCAAGGGCATTTTTATTTGCCCTCTTTCTGGCGGTTTTAAACTGTCTAGTGCGACAAAAAAAGCTGGCGTTAGCCGTTTCTTTGGTTCTACTGGGCTGTTTTTATCCACAGTATTTATTGGTGGCAGCGGGAGTGTTAATCGTCCGCCTGGCTGGAGCTTTCATCGGTGGAGAAAAAGGGAATAAATTTAAGCCATTAAAGTCCCAAAAGATTGCAATTTTTGGGCTCGCTGTGGCGATCGCCACCCTAACTTTCTATGCCCTGCAATCTTCCGACTACGGTCCCGTTGTTGATCGCAATTTAGCCTTAACTCTGCCAGAATTTTCCCCCGACGGCCGTGCCAATTACTTCGACAACGACTGGGGCGATTTCTGGTTATTGGGCAAACGCAGCAGCTTAATGCCACGGGGATTTCTAACCCCGATTCCATTAGTATTGGGACTTCTGTTACCCCTGGGAACCGTCCCTGGCATTAAACGCTGGATTCAACAACGATGGGAGCGATCGCCCATTTACAAAGGCATTCACCCTGAAATCCACACCCTAAGCCACTGGTGCATCGCCTCATTGGGACTATTTTTCCTGGCCCACGCTTTAATTTTCCGCCTGCACCTACCAGGACGCTACACCCAACACGGGCTAACCATGCTGATGCCCACCGCTGCGGCGATCGCCTGGGGCCTATTAACAGACCAGCTTTTCACCTGGAATAACCAACACAAACAACCGGCAAAGGCACGACTAAAAACAGCAATCACGTTGGCCATATCCGTCAGCTTTACTGTTTTGCTCCTTATTTATCCTGCCACCCTAGGGCGATATCCAAAAGCCAATTACGTCACTGGAGAAACGCCTATTCTCTATGAGTTCTTTAAGCTTTTACCTAACACAATAAAAATTGCAGGTATCGCTGACGAATTAGACAATATCCCCACCTTTTCTGCCCGTTCCGTATACACTGCCCGCGAATACGGCATTCCTTACCACTGGGGTTACTATCGAGGGTTTCGCGATCGCACCATCGCCACTATGGAGGCACTTTATTCCCCCGACGTCAGCGTTTTAAAGCAGTTTAATAATCAGGCAAAAATTAATTTTTGGCTCGTCGATCAAGACACTTTTACGGTGGACTATTTAGAAGGTCGCGATCGCCGTGCCAACGACTGGCTAAAGCAATATCAGCCCACCCAGAGCACAATCATCCAAAAGCTTCAGCGGGGCGAGCAACCGGCAATGGTTTCCCTAATTCCGAAGTGCACCGTTTTGGACACCGGACGATATGTGGTGATTGACGCAAACTGCTTAAATGCCGACAGCTAGCGGCGATTCCCCAGCAGTTGTAGAGGGAGGGAAGCGGAAACGGGCGTAAAAATTATTACCGGGTCAGAAAACCGTTCAATATGGGGAAAACTATTATTACAAGCAGCGTTGAGCTTCGTTGCAGGGAGAAGTCATAACTTATGTTTACAACTTATGAGCGATCGCCTTAAAAGCAGTGGCCGTTCCTGGTAAGTTTTACGGAACAATGGAACAAGCACCAGGGACGACGTCCAATGGGGCTTATTTTTCATCGAAACACACACGAATGCACACCAAATAATTAACGGAGGCAAAGGACGTGGGTTGGCGAGTCCGGGCAGTTCGCGGTGCTACAACCGTTTCCGAAAATACCGTTACCGCAATGCGAGAAGCGGTGCATGAATTACTGGATGAGCTGGAGGCTTACAATTCTTTGGATATGGAAGAAGTGGTTAGCGTTACCTTCTCCGTCACCCCTGATTTGGACGCCATCTTTCCCGCTGCGATCGCCCGAGAGCGTCCTAACTGGAACACCGTGCCCCTAATTGACGTGCAGCATATGGCGGTAGCCGGCAGCCTGCAAAAGTGCATTCGTTTTTTAATTCACTTCAACACCCCCAACCCTAACCAGTCCATCCACCATCCCTACATGCGTGGTGCTCGCCACCTGCGCCCCGACTGGGTTTCTGCCCAAACTGCAGCGTTGAAAGCCACCGCCAGCGCCACCACCGATGCCGCTCGCAAAATTCCCCTCGCTGATGGGGCAGCGATCGGCGGATGACCTCTGGATCCTTTTCTTTAGAGGCTTTGCTGGCTCAACTACCCCCGCCGTTATTTGATCCTGAACCTCTACAACAGTGTGTTGAAACGTTGGAAGAAGAGCAAGGGATCGCCACCCTTTCCCAGCTAGTTGAGCTGTACTTGAAGGATGCCCCCACCTATCGAGACCAGGTTTTCCAAGGCATTGCGGAGGAAAATGACAGCCTCCTGCGCCAGGCAGCCCATACGTTGAAATCCAGCAGTCGTTCCTTAGGGGCGGTGGGCTTAGGCAAAGTGTGTGAAGCCATGGAGAAGAATGCGATCGCTAAGCGATTTGCCATTGCGTCGCTGCAAAAAGGTAAGTTTGCAAAAACCTTTGATGAATCCATCAAAATTCTGACCCAGTTCAGCGGAAATCTACGGCAATAGATACAGTGCCATTGATTATCTAATTTGATAGTTTAAAACGGATTCAAATAAGCCCAAAAGAACGTTTCTATTCAAAATTTATTTATTAACACTCTTATAAACCATGAGCACCGTTGGACAAATTGAGGCTTTAGCTGCTGATATTGGTGAAATTGTATATATCGATGTGGCAAAGTGGCATTTGTATCTGAGCACCGCAAAGCTGCATACTCCCTTGGCAGAGGCTATCTACCCGTTGGCGATCGCCGGTGACATTAGCCGAGCAGGAATCACCGATATTTTGAAAGATATGAAAATAAGTTTGGGAGACGGCAAGCTTGAGGTCGATCTATTGGATTTAGTTCCTGCGCGATGTCAAAGTGATTTGATGGATTTTCTTGAGGACTATCAGCGTAGCCTTTGATTTAATAATTTCTTGATGGTTTTTAGTTCGATAGTCCTTGATTGAATCGCCTTTTAGGCATTAAGAGCTAATTTATAAAGTAAATCTTAATTAGCTAACCTGCGCATCATCAAGT
>ERZ1740067.1141-NODE-1141-length-18961-cov-7.402782_pt1 | contig 18961 bp, 17 predicted proteins | sample MGYA00581736_ERZ1740067 | MGnify/ENA primary metagenome ERZ1740067 (study PRJEB43018, sample SAMN04849236) | marine metagenome | isolation source: floating plastic debris | place: Pacific Ocean | collected 2008-08-27 | study: EMG produced TPA metagenomics... | reverse complement strand
ATTGGCAAGCTCGACGGGGTCGAGACCATCGCGGCGCAATCGGGTGTGAATGATGTCGAGCTGTGGAACGGCTTGTTCGTTACCAAGGGCACACCACAAGAGGTGATCGACACCATCGCCGCAGTGGCGGAGCAGACGATGGCGTCTGAGGCGGCACAGCAGCTGATGGCCGAGACCGGTGCCGCCGTCTATTGGCAGGGACAGGATGAGGCGCAGGCGCGCATCGAGGCCGACCGCGCGAAATCCGCCGAGATCAACGAGATCCTCGGGCGCTGAACCGATCGGGGGGCGTCCGCGCCCCCTGACTTGCATGGGGTGATGATGGGACGTCTGAAGCTGGGACTACTACAGGTGAACCACGACCGGTCGGTCGAGGTCGGCGATGCGTTCCCGGATGACAGCCACCGGTTCCGCGACCTCTTTGATGCGCAGGATCAACGCTTTAGCTACCGGGTCTACATGACCATCGGGGGTGAGGTGCCGCGCGATGTGGACGAACAGGACGCCTATCTGATCACGGGCTCACCGCTGAGCGTGCTGGATGATCTGGCCTTTCTGCCCGCACTCTATGAATTCATCCGGGCCTGTGACGCGGCGCAAAAGCCGCTGCTGGGGGCGTGTTTCGGCCATCAGGCGATTGCCGTTGCTTTGGGCGGGACGGTCACGCGGCAGCATTGGAACATCGGGATCGATCATGTGCGAATGGATGGCGCGCTGCCCTGGATGCAACCGGCAGTCCCGGCGCTGGACCTGTATCAGTTTCACCACGATGCCGTGACGGCGCTGGCAGGGGAATGTGTGCCCTATGCCAGCTCGGACGCATGCGCGATTGCGGGGTTTTCCAAGGGGCATCATATCTTTACCACACAGGCGCATCCTGAGTTTACCGACCCGTTCATGCGCTGTGTCCTCGACGCCACCCGCCCGCATCTGAGTGCCGCGGAGGTGGCGCAGGCCGAAGCAACGCTAAGCCGGACAGCGCAAGGCCATGTCTTTGCCGATTGGGCGACCCGGTTTTTCGGAGGCGCGCCGTGAAGAACCTCGCCGATCACGACAGCTTTGTAGCCGGGGTGCCGCACGAGACGTTTGCGCGGATGCGCCGCGATGCGCCGCTGCATTGGACGGAAGCGTACGGCGGCGACAAGGGCTTTTGGTCGCTGACGCGCTATGCCGACATCATGGCCGCACAGCGCGACCCGGAGATGTTTTCCAGCGCGCAAGGGATCCGGATCGAGGATCAGAGCCGCGAAGAATATCTGGCCCGCCGCACCTTTCAGGAGACGGACCCGCCAGAGCACACCGCAACCCGGCGCACCGTGAACCCGGCTTTTGCCAAACCCGTCGTGGCGCAGTTCGAGCCGCTGATCCGCGATCTGGCCCGCGAAATCGTTAGCACCGCCCTTGATCACGCCGAGTTTGACGGCGTCGAACACATCGCCAAGCGGCTGCCCATGCTGATGCTGGGCCGCATTCTCGGCGTGCCCGATGATGACCTCGACTGGCTGGTCGAGCGCGGTGACGCGTTGATCGGGAACACCGATCCCGACTTTACCGATACCGTTCTCGACAAGGTCGATACGGGCGCCTACCGGATGATGCCGTTTCGCTCACCCGCCGGAGTGGAACTATATGACTACGCCGAAGACATCCTGAACGGCGCGCGCGGGGTGGACCCGGATGGCATTCTGGCACGCGTGCTGAACAGCCCCGAGGAGCGGATGGCCGGGCAGGATTTCAAAAACTTCTTTTGCCTGCTGGTGGCGGCGGGGAACGACACCACGCGCTACTCCATCGCCATGGCGCTGTGGCTTCTGGCGCAGGACAATCGGCTGCTGGAGGTGTTGGGATCGGGCAAGGTTTGGGGGACGGCGGCGGATGAGATCATCCGCCTGGCCTCGCCCACGTTGCATTTCCGGCGAACCGCGACCCGGGATGTGACGATGCATGGCAATACGATCCGCGCAGGCGACAAGGTGCTGATGTGGTTCGTGTCGGGCAACCGGGACGCCGAGGCGTTTGAGGCGCCCGACACCGTGATGCTGGACCGCAGCCCGAACCGGCACTTGGCCTTTGGTCAGGGTGGGCCGCATGTGTGCCTGGGCATGTGGCTGGCCAAGCTCGAGGTGACGGCGGTGCTGCAGGAGCTGTCGGCGCGGTTGGCGGGGCTCGAGGCGATGGCGCCGCCCACCTGGACCCGTTCAAATTTTATCTGCGGGGTCAAAGCCTTGACCCTGCGCCCCAAGCTGAAGTGACATCCCATGACGACCCGCACGCGCGCCCTATTCTGTGATCTGCTGAACCTGCCGCGGGGCAAATACGTCCCCTCCGAGGTGGCTGCGGGGGGCAGTATCGGCTTTGCCCGCGGGGTGTTTGGAACGACGTTCGACCGTGATCTGATCCCGGTGCCGGGGGCAGGTGTGTTTGACGGGCTGCCGGATATGGAGCTGGTGTTGGATACAGTGCGCCGCCCGGATTGGCAGGAGGGGACAGAGATCGCGCTGGGGACCTTGCACGGCAATGGGGCGGTGCTGCCGCTCTGTGCACGCGGGCGGCTGCAGGCGACGGTGGGGGCATGGCAGGCGCGGGGACTGACGCCGAAGGTCGGGCTGGAGCTGGAGGCCTATGTGTTTCAGCAGGACGCTGAGGGTGTTTGGCGGCCCTACGACACGCCCGGGGCGTTTGTCTATGGAACGGGCCCGCAGAACGATCCGGCCGGGTTGATGGATGCGATCTGGCGCAGGGCGGAGGCGGTGGACTTGCCCGTGGAGTCGATGAATGGCGAATATGACAACGGTCAATTCGAGCTGACCCTGCGTTTTGGCGACGCGCTGGCGGCATGTGACAATGCGTTTCTGTTCAAGACGATGGCGCGCGAGGTGGCGGCCGGTATGGGCTTGCTGCTGACGTTTTTGCCCAAACCGATCCCGGAGCGGGGCGGATCCGGCCTGCATGTGAATTTCAGCTTCGAAGATGCGCAGGGGGCCAACGTGATTGCGCCCGACGGCGCGCTGTCGGATGTGGCCAAAGCGGCCATGGCTGGGCTGCTCCAGCACCATGAGGGCCTGGCGGGGCTGCTGGCCACGCCGGTGAACCGCTATGCACGCTTGGGGCCTGCGTCGATGGCGGGGTATTGGGCCAACTGGGCCAATGATCACCGGTTGGTCACGACCCGGTCGAGCGTGGCGTCGCCACGGTCCGCCCGTCTGGAACACCGGATGGCGGACTGTGCGACGAACCCGTATCTGGCGGTGACGGCGGTGCTGCAGGCCGCGCTGCTGGGTGTGTCAGAGGGCTACGCGCTGGATCCGGCGGAAGATCTGGACGGGCTCGAGAACGTGCGGGCGACGCGGCATGTCCCGTCGGCCCTGGACAAGGCGCTGGATGCGCTGGATGCGGACAAGCCGTTGCGGATGGCCGTGGGCGAAGGGATGTGCGACGCGCTGATCTTTCTCAAGCAAGACGAGTGGAAGCGGCTGAAGGACAAATCGGTGGATGAAGTGCGCGACTTTTACCTGCCGTTTGTATGATCGGTGAGGTGCGGTGGGTGCTGGCCCTTTTTTCGTTACGTTTGACGTGCCCAAGGCAGGGCACACGTGGGACAGCGGTGTGCGCATTTGCACGCGGTGATCCCGATGACGCTGCGCGACGACATTATTTTGGCCAGTGCGGGTGGGTCGATGTTGGCGTCAGGTGGGGCGGTTGGCGCGCCGTTGCTGTCGCGCCTGTTAATTTCCGTATTTGAAAAGAGAAGAAGACGTCAGAGCGGGGGGAGGCCGACAAGGGCCCGTTCCTCGTTCGTCTTGAGGGTGAAGTCGGTGCCGCTATAGGGATCACCTTGGGGGCCCATGAGGACGGCGATCGCCTGACCGACCCATTCGGGGGGGATGTGTTTGCCCCAATCGAGCTGGCTGACCGGATTGATGCCGGAGGCCTTGATCTCGCGCTGCATATCCGTCGCGACGGTGCCCGGCGAAAGGCCCATCACGCGGATGCCTTTGACATGCATTTCCTTGTGCGTGACTTTTGTGAGCGACAAGACCGCCGCCTTGGTGGCGCAGTAGTGGCTCCACCCTTCGAGCGCGCCGGTGGCCGCACCGGAGGAGATGTTGATGATGGTGCCGGCGCCTTGGGTCACCATGCGGGGCAGGGCGGCGCGGATGCCGTGGTAGACGCCCTTGACGTTCACGTCGACCACCGTGCCCCAGGCGCTTGGGTCGCTGTCCTCGAGCCGTGCGATCGGATCGATGAGCCCTGCGTTGTTGACGAGCACATCGATGGTGTCTGCCGCGTCCATCAGTGCCTCGACCTGAGCGTAGTCGGAGACGTCACAAGGGACGGCAATGCCACCGGTTTCCGCCGCCAACGCGTTGAGCGCTTCTGCGGAGCGGGCGGCGAGGACAACCCGCGCGCCGTGCTGTGCGAGGACGCGGGCGGTGGCGGCACCGATGCCCTTGCTCGCGCCGGTGATCACCACCGTCTTGCCGTTCACATGATCCATTGTCAGCGCCCCCAATTGCACGGGATGTTGTTTGCTGATGCGTTTGTGCAGTGCACAAGGTCAAAGTGCAAATCCACATCGACGCTGGGGCCCGTGGGGCTGTCTAGAAACGCGATGAAATCCATACCATGATCGAGGCGGAGGATCTCGCCGGTCGCTTCGAACCCGACCACGCGCACCTCGTCGTAGCCCGGTATGAAGTCGGGGTAGGTCCGGTCGCGCACCATCCTGAAGTCAAGTGTGACAGGCGCGGTGCCGCCGCGCAGGGTCAGGTCGCCATGGAGCTTGCCGGAGGTGGGCGTCAGCATCTGGATGTCAGTGGAAGTAAAGGTGATCTGCGGGTTGGTTTCGGCATCAAGATAGTCGCCGTTGCGCAGATGTGCGTCGCGAGGGCCGTGATTGCTGTCGATGCTGGCCGCATCGATCACGAACGTGATCTGCGAGGCCGCCGGGTTCGCCTCGTCGATGAGGAAGGTGCCGTCGAACGTGTTGAACCGGCCGACAGTGCGGCTCAGGCCCATATGGTCAATTTCCCAGCCGATATGGGCGTGGCCCAGATCCAGGGTCCATTCGGTGGGGGCGGCTGGCGCCTGGGTCGCCGTCAGCAGCAGCGCTGCAAGGGGCAGGGTGCGTGTCATGGGTGGGGTCTCCTTTGGGTGTGGCATCTGTTTAATCCGTGCGATTTTTGCAAAACAGGCTTTTACTTGCGTCAGTGCCGTGCAAAATTTGCATGAATGGAGATCAATGCCCTCAGGACCGTGCAGTTGGTGGCGCAGCATGGCAGCTTTGCTGCCGTGGCGCGCGTGATGGGGGTTGATCCGTCTTCGGTGAGCCGGACCGCGGCCGCTGTTGAGGCGGAGTTGGGCCTGAGATTGTTTCAACGCTCCACACGACAATTGCGGATGACGGAGGCGGGGGCTATTTATCTGGGCCGGCTTGGTCCCCTGCTGGATGACCTCGATCTGGCGCGGGATGCAGCGGCAGAGATCGGGACGGCGCCCACGGGCAGGGTGCGGATCACAGCCTCGGTGGCGTTTGGTCATGATGTGTTGGTGCCGGCGCTGGGGGCGCTGCGGGCGACGTTGCCGGGGATCGAGCTGGAGTTGATTCTGAGCGATCAGAATGTGGATCTGGTGGCGGGGCAGGTCGACCTGGCGATCCGCCTGGCGCCCGCACCCAAGGGCGATCTGATCAGCATGCGGTTGCGATCCACCTGCTATCGCGTGGTGGCGTCACCGGACTATGTGGCAACGCATGGGGTGCCGGCGCTGCCTGCAGATCTTGCCCGCCATGACGTGCTGCGGATGACGCTGCCGGAATATCGGACTGAGTGGCACTTTCGAGGGGGCGGGACAGAGATACAGACGGTGCCGGTGTCGGGGCGGCTTCTGATCTCGAACGCGTTGGCGCTGCGCGCGGCTGCCCTTGCCGGTCTCGGGCCAGCCCTGCTGGCGGACTGGATGATCGACACGGATATTGCGGCGGGGCGGCTCGTTGATCTGTTCCCCGATCATGACGTGACAGCGACCACGTTCGAGACGGCCGCCTGGCTGCTCTATCCCAGCCGTGCCTATCTGCCGACCAAGGTGCGGGCCGTCATCGATGCCTTGCGGTATCATCTGAGGTAACGTTGGCCGGTGCCGCCTGGACCCGTTTTCTTACTTCAAGAAAACGCCGCGTCAGGTGTCGTAGTCGCTGACAAGCAGATGGCTGGGCGCCGTGTCCTCTTCAATGTCGGAAAAACGCCCGATGGGCTCGGCAAAGATATTGTCGGTGAGGTCGTCGTTTACGGTCGAGACCTCGTGGATCAGGCAATCGCCGCCCTCGCCCCAGAACGCGTGCCATGTGGTCGGCGTCAGGGTGACGGAGGCACCGACAGGCAGTTTCAGATGCCCGCCCGCGGGCAGGGTGATCGGCACGCCGTCGGTCATGACCTCGACGTCGGCCTTGCGGTCGATGCCGCCATCATGCGCGCGGGTGAACAGCTCCAGCACCAGAGTGGCACCTCCGCGGTTGATGATATCCTCGGTCTTGAGCACGTGGCGGTGCATCGGCGACAGCTGATCCTGGCGCGAGATCATCAGCTTTTCAGCGTAAAGCATAGCGCCTTGCTGCCCCATCTCGCCCAGATCGCCGTTGCGCATGGTAAAGAGGAACAGGCCCATGTCGTCAAACCGGCCTTGGCCGTAATCCGTGATGTCCCAGCCGAGGCGGCGGTTTCGGATATGTGCGGCCTTGTCCGAGCGCATGTCGTCCGGGCTCCAACCCGCGAACGGCGGCAGGGACCAGCCATGTGTGGCAAAGAACGCGGCACCTTCGTCGAGGATGTCGTTCACGCGGGATCGTTTCATGCGGTGGCCTCCAGTTCATGTGCCCAGGGTGGGTTGGCGCCGGCGCGCGACACGGTGACGGCAGCGACGCTTGCGGCATAGTCCAGCATGTCTTTCAGCGCCGCTTCGTCGAGGTCGTGCAGTGCTGCGGGTGACAGGGCACCGGCGCGGCGCAGCGCCATCAGGCAGCCTGCGTTGAACGTATCGCCCGCGCCGACGGTGTCGATCACGGCGACCTTTTGTGCCGCCGCACGGACGGACAGGCCGCCGCGCAGATAAGCGGTCGCGCCCGCGCCACCTTCGGTCAGCAGCAGCATCTTGGGGCCACGGTCGAGCAGGGCCTGGGCCTTGGCTGCCATGTCGCCCTCGGGGATGAGCCAGCTGATGTCGTCATCCGACAGTTTGGCGATGTCGACACGGCCCAGCAAGCGGTTGAGGCGGTCGCGATACGCGGCCTGGTCGCGGGCAAAGCCGGGGCGGATGTTCGGATCGGCCATCACGAGCGTGTTGGCGGACACGCCAAGCGCCATGTTGGTCAGGCTGTCGGCGACCGGCGGATTGCACAGCGATATACCGCCGAAAAACACCGCCTCCGTGCCCGCAGGGACAGCCGGCAGGTCGGCGGGTTGGATGGCGCTGGTCGCGGTTTCCGCGTCGTAGAACGTGTAGGTGGCGTTGCCCTGGTCGAGGTGGACAAAGGCCAGCGTGGTGTTGCGGTTGCTGCGCACCGCATGGGACGTATCGACATGGCTCGCGTGCAGGTGGTCTGCGATCATCTGGCCGAACGGATCGGACGACAGGCCGGTCACCAGGCTCGCGGGCGCGCCAAGCCGCCCCAGCGCGACGGCGGTGTTGAGCACGGCGCCGCCCACATGAGGGGCGTAGGCGCCGGTTTCGTCGGGGATCATGTCGATCAGGGCTTCGCCTGCGCACAGGATCATGTCGGGGCCTCGTTCAGCGTGATGTCTGCGGGCGTACTGCCGGTCAGAACGGTTTCAATGTTCAGCATGTCGTTTGTCTCGATCCAGGCCTCCGCCTCTGCGCGTGTCTTGCCGTGGGTGTCCCAGCGGTGCAAGAGGCGGGTGCGCAGAATGTCCCGCGGTGGGTGCAGCGCGATGCTCAGACCCCAATGCGGTCGCAACTCGGTCCAGGGCGCTCGGTCGAGCAGCAGATAGTTCCCTTCGACCAGAACAGTGCGGCAGGTGGCGGGCAAGCGGCCTGCGCCCGCGATGGCCATTTCGCGGCTGCGGTCGAAGATCGGGAAAACGATGTCCTGTGGCGCCTGCAGGGCCGCGATCAGGCGGACGAGGCCCGCGGCATCGAACGTGTGTGGCGCACCCTTGCGCGCGCGCGTCCCGTCCTCCGCCAGCAGGCGGTCGTCGAGGTGAAACCCGTCCATCGGGATCACACGGGCTGCGGTGCCGACCTGCGTCAACGCATCCGCCAGCGTATGGGCGAGCGTGGACTTGCCGCTGGCCGGGGGGCCGACGACCGCAACAACGCGGCGGTGGGGGGACGCGGGCAGCGCCGCGATCCGCGCGACAAGGCCCGCCACTGTGGTGTCAGGCGGCAAGGTCCGGCTCCGCCGCGCCGGTCATGTAGGCCACGGCGTCGGACATGGAGTGTTCCTTGGGGTCGATGACGCACAGACGTTTGCCCAACCGGTGCACGTGGATGCGGTCGGCGACCTCGAACACGTGCGGCATGTTGTGGCTGATCAGGATGATCGGAATGCCACGGGATTTCACGTCCTGGATCAGCTCGAGCACCCGGCGGCTTTCCTTGACGCCAAGCGCGGCAGTCGGCTCATCGAGGATGATGACCTTGGAGCCGAAGGCGGCCGCACGCGCCACGGCAACACCCTGGCGTTGGCCGCCCGAAAGCGTCTCGACCGCCTGATTTATGTTCTGGATGGTCATCAGGCCCAGTTCGGACAGCTTTTCGCGGGCGATCTCTTGCATCTTGCGCTTGTCGAGCTGGTGAAACAGCGTGCCCATGATCCCCGGTTTCTTCAGCTCGCGGCCCATGAACATGTTGTCGGCGATGGACAGGGCAGGCGACATGGCGAGGGTCTGGTACACCGTTTCGATGCCCGCGTCGCGCGCGTCGATGGGCGAGCGAAAGTGCACCTGTCGACCGTCAAGAAAGACCTCGCCCTGATCAGGTTGCACCGCACCGGACAGCGCCTTGATCAGGGATGACTTGCCAGCGCCGTTGTCGCCGATCACGGCGAGAATTTCGCCGGGATAAAGCTCGAAGTCACAATGATCGAGTGCTGTGACCTTGCCGTAGCGTTTGACCAGATTGGTGGCGTGCAGGATGGGTTTCATGCCGAGACCTTTCGTATCCACTGGTCGACCGCAACGGCGGCGATGATGAGCATGCCGATCAGCATGAAGGTCCATTGCGGGTCGGCGCCCTGCATGCGCAGGCCCATTTCGAACACGCCGACGATCAGCGCGCCAAAGAAGGCGCCAAAGATCGATCCGCGCCCGCCAAAGAGGGAGATGCCGCCGATCACCACCGCCGTGATGGCCTGGATATTGCCGATCACCCCGGTGGAGGCCGAGGGTGAGACCGAGCTGAACCGCCCGATCATGACCCAGCCCGCGACGGCGCAGATCAGACCGGTCAGGATATAGACGGACATCAGCGTGCGGTGCACGTTGACACCGGCCAGCTGTGCGGCCTCGGGATCGTCACCCACAGCATAGACGTGCCGGCCCCACGCGGTGGAGCGCAGGGCGTAGGCCAGGCCAATGACGATCAGGATCATCAGGATCACGCCGAAGGTGAAATTCGCCCCGCCAATGGACACCTTGTTGCCCAGGAACAGGAGCGTCGGCGCCTCTTCCCGCAGCTGGCTCGACCGCAGGGTTTCATTGCGGGAGAAAAGGTAGGTCGAGGCGAGCACGATCTGCCACATGCCCAGCGTTACGATGAAGGGCGGGATCTTGATCCGGCTCACCAGAAAGCCGCTGATGGCGCCGATCCCGGCACCAAAGGCGATCCCGATGAGCAGGCTCAGCTCGGCGGGCAAGCCGTAGCGAAAGGTGAACTGGCCCATGATCACGGTGCACAGCACGGCGATGGCGCCCACCGACAGGTCGATGCCTGCTGTCAGGATAACAAGGGTTTGCGCCGCCGCCAGCACGCCCACGATCTGCACCTGTTGCAGGATCAGGGTCAGGGTGCCCGCCGAGAAAAAGCGTTGCCCGATCAGAATGCCAAAGAGCGATATTGCAAAGACGAGGATGATGAGCGGCACGAGCGCGGGGTTGACGTGCAGGGCGTGCTGGACCTTGCCCAGCAGTCCCTTGTGGTCGTCATCGAAATGCGCGACCTCCTCGGCTGCCGGCGCTTTCACGACGGTTTCATAGTCCTGGCTGTCTGCCATCTTACCCCCCTGCGGTGCGATGTGGGGCGGGCCGCGATGCTTCGGCCCGCTCCGATCCTGGACGCTTAGGCGATCAGCCCCAGCAGCGGTCGGTGCCTTCGGCGACCGAGATGCTGTCGACGCCATCCGCAGGCGCATCGGTCACCAGCGACACACCGGTGTCGAGGAAATCCTTGCCTTCGGTGTTGGCGGGCAGGGTGCCGTCCTTGGCGAACTGGGCAATCGCCTCGATGCCGAGCGAGGCCATGAGCAGCGGGTATTGCTGCGAGGTGGCGCCGATGACGCCGTCCGCCACGTTCTGCACGCCGGGGCAACCGCCATCGACGGACACGATCAGCACGTCATTCTCGCGCCCGATGGCAGCCAGCGCCTCATACGCGCCCGCGGCGGCGGGTTCGTTGATTGTGTAGACCACGTTGATGTCGGGATCGCGGGCGAGGCAGTTTTCCATCGCGGTGCGCCCGCCTTCTTCGTTGCCGGCGGTGACCTCGTTGCAGATGATGCGTTCGTCATCCTCGTCGCCCCAGCGGTTCACATCTTTGACGTCGATGCCAAAACCGGTAAGGAAACCCTGGTCGCGCAGCACGCCCACGGTGGGTTGGCTGATTGCGAGGTCGAGCATGGCGATCTTGGCGTCTGCAGCAGCGTCGCCGAGGGTGGCGGCGGCCCATTGGCCGATCAGCTCACCAGCCAGGAAGTTGTCGGTGGCAAAGGTCGCATCTGCGGCATCGATGGGCTCGAGCGGGGTATCGAGTGCGATGACCAGCAGCCCGGCCTCGCGCGCCTGTTCGACCGATGGCACGATGGCGGCGGTGTCGGACGCGGTGAGCAGGATGCCCGACGCGCCGTTGGCGATGCAGGTTTCGATCGCGGCCACTTGCGCCTCGTTGTCCCCGTCGACCTGACCGGCGTAGGAGTTCAGGGACACGCCCAGCTCTTCGGCTTTGGCGGCCGCACCTTCGCGCATTTTGACAAAGAACGGGTTGGTGTCCGTCTTGGTGATCAGGCACGCCGACGTGCTGTGCGCATCAGCCCAGGCCGAGCCCGCAGTGATGGTCAGGGCAGCGGTTGTGCCCAGGAACAGTTTCTTCATGGTATCCTCCCAATATGTGCACGCCCCCCTTTTCTCGAGAGCACGCGCTGACGCTAAGGAAACGCGATTCTGGGTGACTGTCAATTAATAATTCAACTTGATTTATTAATTGACGGGCGTAAAAATTGCGCCGTGAGGAGGCGGTGCGATGACACTGGACCACGTGCGCAGCCTGTCCGGCGGGATCAATCAGATCGGGGTGCGGGCCTATAACGAACGGCTGCTGCTTTCGGTGATGCAGCGCAATGGCGGGCTGTCGGGCGGTGAGTTGGCGCGGCGCACCGGACTGTCACCACAGACGACATCGGTGATCCTGCGCAAGCTGGAACGCGATGGGCTGCTGCTGCGCGGCAAGCCTGTCAAGGGCAAGGTGGGTAAACCGTCGGTGCCGTTTTCCCTGCATCCGGATGGGGCATTTTCCGTTGGGCTCAAGTTGGGGCGGCGCAGCGCGGATCTGGTGGTGCTGGATCTGGCGGGGCAGGTCCGCCAGCAATTGCGCGAGACCTATGACTATCCGCGGCCCGGCCCGGTGCTGACCTTCCTGCAATCGGGCTTTGATGCGCTGACGGGCGAGATGTCCCATGATATGTCGGCGCGCTTGAGCGGCTTGGGCATCGCGGCGCCGTTTGAGCTGTGGAACTGGCACGAGGTGCTGGGCGCGTCGGCCGATGATTTTGCCGCGTGGAAGGACGCGGACATGGTCGGCGCGGCGGCAGAGATCACCGGCTTGCCGGTGCGCATGGTCAACGACGCGACCGCCGCGTGCCGGGCCGAGCATATCTTTGGCATCGGGCGGGAATATCGCGACTACGTCTATTTCTTTGTCGGTGCGTTCATCGGGGGTGGCATCGTGCTGGATCACGCCGTGTTCGAGGGCAATCAGCAGAACGCGGGCGCCTTCGGGTCGTTGATGGTGCCGGACCGTGCGGGCCGGGCATGCCCGCTGATCGATCTGGCGTCGATCCGGTCATTGGAAAAGCGGCTCGAAGCGGCGGGGTTGGACGCCCGCCAACTGTGGGAGGCGCCGCAGGACTGGAGCCACCTTGAGGCCCATGTGGGCCCGTGGGTCGAAGAGACGGCACATGCGCTGGCAGCAGCCAGCGTCGCGGCAAGTGCCGTGATCGACGTCGAAGCGGTGGTGATCGACGGCGGCATGCCCGAAGGCATACGGTCGCGTCTGGTCGCGCTGGCCGCAGAGCAGCTGCGCGGGATGGACACGCGCGGTTTGATCGCGCCGGTGCTGGCGGAGGGTCAGATCGGCGGCAATGCCCGGGGCATCGGGGCCGCGGTCGGGCCGATCATCAACCAATATCTGTTGGATCGGCCCGCAACGCTGTTCGAACAGGCCTAGCGGTAGTAAAGCGACTTGCCGTCGGCAAAAAGCTGCACCTTCTCCGGTGCCGCGGTCACCGTCACGGTCTGGCCGCGCAGGCCGGGATGGATGCCCGCCATCTTGGCAAGCACGGGGTCCTTGCCGTCTTCGGCCTTGAAGTAGAGGATCGTGACCTCACCCAGCGCTTCGGTAAAGTCGACCTGTCCCTTATAGATCCCGCCGCCATCCGTGGCGACGAAATCCTCGGGCCGGACACCGACATTCACCTTGAGGCCCATATCCGCATCCGTGGTCGGGCAGGCGGACACCGCTGTGAGGCCCGTGGCCATCTTGATCGTCGTCTGCGCGCCGGTGCCCACGATCTCGCCCGGCAGCAGGTTCATCGCCGGGGAGCCGATGAATTGCGCGACAAACTCGTTTTCGGGCCGCTCGTACAGCTCGAGCGGTGTGCCGACCTGCGCGATCCCCTTGTTGGCCAGCACCACGATCCGCGAGGCGAGCGTCATCGCCTCCACCTGGTCGTGGGTCACATAGATCATCGTGCTGTCGGGCATGCTTTCCTTCAGCTGCGCAATCTCGATCCGCGTCGCAACCCGCAGTGCCGCATCGAGGTTCGAAAGCGGTTCGTCGAACAGGTACACCTTGGGGTCACGCACGATCGACCGGCCAATGGCCACGCGCTGGCGCTGCCCGCCCGACAACGCCTTGGGCAGGCGGTCGAGATAGGGTTCGAGTTGCAGGATGCGCGCGGCCTTGTCGACGGCGGCGTCAATCTCTGCAGGGGATTTCTTGGCCAGCTTCAGCGCAAAGGTCATGTTGTCCCGCACGGTCATGTGCGGATACAGCGCGTAGGACTGGAACACCATCGCGATGCCCCGCTGCGCAGGCGGCACGTCATTGACCAGCGTGCCGTCGATCTCGAGCGCGCCGTCGCTGATCTTTTCCAGCCCCGCAATCATCCGGAGCAGCGTGGACTTGCCGCAGCCTGACGGGCCGACAAAGACGATCAACTCGCCCTTGTCGATGTCGAGGTTGATGTCCTTGAGCACGTTGACGGTGCCGCCATATGTCTTGCCGACATCGGTGAGTTTCAAATCTGCCATTGCTATCGTCCCCTCCCCGGACGGGCGCGCCTTGGATCGGCGCGCCTTTGTTTTATGCCTTGATCGCGAGCGCCACTTGCCACGGCCCCAGATGCAGGTCGCCATCCGGGCCGGGGCCGATGCTGCCCAGCTCTGCGCCGATGTTCATCCACTGGCCTGCGGGTAAGCTGTGGCTGACGGGCACATCGCTCAGATTGAATGCGCAATAAATCACCTCGTCCCCATGCGAGCGGGAGAAGTGCAGCACAGTGCCCTCGGCCACGACATTCTCGTGGGCGCCCTTGATCAGCGCGGAATGTGCGCGCCGGAACGCCAGCACCTTGCGGTAGTGATGCAGCAGGGCGGCCGGGTCATCCTCCTGGACCGCGGCGGCGGCATGCAGATGTTCGGTGCTGATGGGCAGCCAGGGCCGCGCATCGCTGAAACCCGCATGAGCGTTGGATGCCTCCCACACCATGGGCGTGCGGCAGCCATCGCGGCCCTTGAACTCGGGCCAGAACTCGATGCCGTAGGGGTCTTGCAGATCCTCGAACGCGACATCCGCCTCCCCCAGGCCCAGCTCTTCGCCCTGGTAGATGCAGACCGAGCCGCGCAGGGTCATCAAGAGTGTGGCGAGCGTCCGCTTGGCCGCGTCGGTCAGGCTCCATCGGGTGGCGTGCCGGATCACGTCATGATTGGAAAACGCCCAGCAGGCCCAGCCGTCCGAGACATGTTCATCCACGTCCGCCAACACCTTGGCAAACCGCTCTGCGGTGGGCGCGTGGCTCGACAGAAACTCGAAGCTGTAACACATGTGAACGCGGGTCTCGCCAGTGGTGTACTGGCCCATGATCTCGAGGCCCCTTTGCGCGTCGCCCACCTCACCCACGGCGGTGGTGGCCCCGTATTCGTCCATCACGGCGCGGAACCGTTCGAGGAACGCCAGGTTCTCGGGCTGGTTCTTGGAATGCACATGCAGCTGGTGGTTGTAGGGGTTCACACGGGGCGCGATGCTGTCATCGCGCTGGTCCAACGGCAGGGCCGGGTTTGACCGCAATTCCTTGTCGTGGACGTAGAAGTTGATCGTGTCGAGGCGGAAGCCATCCACACCCCGGTCGAGCCAAAAGCGGACGACGTCCAGCAGGGCGTCCTGCACCTCCATGTTGTGGAAGTTCAGGTCGGGCTGTTCGACGAGGAAATTGTGCAAATAGTACTGCTCGCGCCGACTGTCCCATTGCCAGGCGGAGCCGCCAAAGATCGACAGCCAGTTGTTGGGTGGCGTGCCGTCCTCCTTGGGGTCGGACCAGACGAACCAGTCCGCCTTGGGGTTGTCGCGGTTCGCGCGGGATTCCGCGAACCAGGCGTGCTGATCGGAGGTGTGCGAGAGCACAAGGTCGATCATCACGCGCAGGCCAAGCTGGTGCGCCATATCCACGAGCGCGTCGAAATCGGCCAGCGTGCCGAACATCGGGTCGACGTCGCAATAGTCGCTCACGTCATAGCCAAAGTCCTTCATCGGCGACGTAAAGAAGGGCGAGATCCAGATCGCATCCACCCCCAGCGAGGCGACATAGGGCAGGCGGCTGGTGATCCCGTTGAGATCACCAATGCCGTCGCCATTGCTGTCCTGAAAGCTGCGGGGGTAGATCTGATAGATCACCGCCCCGCGCCACCAGTCTTTGTCGGCGCTTAACATCTTGGTCATGTCGGCACTCGCATGTGTGTTCATGTACGGGCTTTCCTATTTCACCGACCCGGCCAGCAGGCCGCGGACGAGGTATTTTTGCATGGCAAAGAAGACGCACAGCGGCACCGCGATGGATACGAACGCTGCGGTCGCGAGGATTTCCCAATTGCCGCCGCGTGTGCCGAGCAAGTTGACGATCTGGTCGGTCATCACCGTGGTCTGCCCCGTGGCGTCGATCAGGAACACCTTGGCCACCAGCAGGTCGTTCCAGGTCCACAGGAACTGGAAGATCGCAAAGGACGCCAAGGCGGGGAACGACAGAGGGAGGATGATCTTGGTGAAGATCTGGAAATCCGTCGCGCCGTCCACCTTGGCGTTTTCGATGATGTCGCGGGGCAGGCCAACCATGTAATTTCGCAAGAGGTATATCGCCAGTGGAAGGCCAAAGCCGGTATGGGCCAGCCACACCCCCAGGTAGCCTTTGCCAATGCCGATGCCGACATGCAGTTTCAGAAGCGGGATCAGCGCCAGCTGCAGCGGCACCACCAGCAGGCCCACCACCGCCGCAATCAGCAGCGCACGCCCGGGAAAGTCCATCCACGCCAGCGCATAGGCGGCAAAGGCCGCGACGACGATGGGGATGATCGTGGCGGGGATGGTGACCGTGAGCGTGTTGAAGAACGCCTTGGCCATGTTATCGGTGTCATTCCCGCTGGTCATGATGTTCACGTAGTTTTCCACCGTGAATTCCGGTGGCGTCACAGCCGTGACAAAGGCGCGTTGGCCGCGCCCGCTGATCTGCTCATCGTTGCCCGACCAGACATAGCTGCCGTCGGCGCCGATGCTGAAGGTTTCGCCATCGCCAAGGTCCGCCACATCACCCGCCTGATAGGCATCGACGGCGCGCGACGAGGTGCCCCAGCTTTGAATGTCGCCGCTTGCGTCGTTCTCTTCGAAAAAGTTGCCCTCGACCACGAACAGATCGCCACGTTGCACCCGGTTTTCATCCGGATCGGCCACGCGATACCGCTCGGTCTGCTCGGAGGGGAACAAAGCCGCCCACCAGCCCGAGCCGGTGATCTGGTCCGCGGTGCGGAAGGACGACACCAGCAACCCGAATGTGGGAAAGACCCACAGGGCGACCAGCAGCACGACGCAGATATTGACGACCCAGGTCAGCGAGGATTTGGAGCCTGCGATGCCTTCCGTCGACTCCTTGGCCTTGCCAAAGAGACCGCGGCGCACTTGGGCGGTGGGTTTGGCAAGTGCACCGCCCTGAATGTTCTCCTCTTGCATGGCCATCACTTCATCTCCTTGCGCGCGTTGTAGATGTTCCAGACCAGGATCGGGGTGACGAGCAGCATGATGATCATGGCGCTGGCCGAGCCGACGCCCCAGTCGTTGGCGCGGAACATCTTGTCGTACATGTAATTGGCCATCACTTGGGTTTCCCACTGGCCGTTGGTCATCGCGAACACGATGTCAAAGACCTTGAGGACGGTGATGGTGATGGTTGTCCAGACCACCACGATGGTGCCCATGATCTGGGGCACCTTGATCTTGAAGAAGATGGTAAAGGGGTTGGCGCCGTCGACGATGGCCGCCTCGACCGTTTCCTCAGGGATGCCGCGCAGGGCGGCGGACAGGATCACCATGGCAAATCCGGTCTGGATCCAGATCAGCACCACCATCAAGAGGAAGCTGTTCCAGAACGGAATGGTCAGCCAAGTCTGCGGCTCACCGTAGGGATAGTCATGGGTAAAGACACCGACGAGCGAGGACAGCGACAGATACACCAGGTAGAGCGCCGCAACCGCAACGAAGAGGCGCAGGGGCACATATCCGGCGCCGCCGCCGCGCTCCCGGCTTTCTGCGATGGGACGCACGAAGATCCAGCCGACATAGGCGACGATCCCGGCAAAGGCCAACAGGATCAGCGCGGGAAGAACTTGCAGGAACAGAAAGGACCCGACGCCCCCCTCGAATTGCAGCCAGACGGCGTTGAGGATACCGATCTGGTTCTGGTCCGCGGGCCGCGCCTCGTACACGAGTTTGAAGATCACGCCCGCGCCCACGAACGAGATCGCCATGGGCATGAAGATCAGCGACTTGGCCACGGCCCCCCATTTGATCCGGTCGGTAAGTTGTGCCGCCAAAAGGCCGAACGCGGTCGAGGCGGCGGGCACGACGATGAGCCACAACAGGTTGTTGCGCAGCGCCTCCCAGAACTTCGGCTCCGCCATCATCTGGTTGTAGTTGGCGAGCCCGACAAAGGCGCCGCCCTGATCGCGGTCGGTGACCGATAGGCGCAGCGTTTCAAAGACCGGGTAGGCGAGGTAGAGTCCAAGCGCGAAGATCGCAGGAAAGAGGAACAGCCATGGTCGCACCATGTTGGCCTTGTTGATATTCTGACCGGCATTGGGGCCGGTGGCCGGAAAGATGACCCTGTCGAGGAACTGGTTCGACCCCCAGAAATACAGGACGCATCCGCCCACGCCGAGTGCAATGGTGATCAACCCAAGTAATGCGGGGTTCATGGCTTCCTCCCTGGAAACGAGGCCTCTTTCGGCCTTCGAGGCGCTGCGGTTTTTGCAGCTGCCTGTTTGGTGCCGCCCACACGCTGGCGCGCGGGCGGACCGTTCGCAATCGGGTGCGCGTTACTTCAGCGCGTCCCAGCTGGCCTGGATTTCGGAGGCGACAGTGGCCGCGTCCTTGCCGCCAGCATAGTCAACCATACCGGTCCAGAAGGTGCCCGCACCCACGCCGCCGGGCATCAGGTCAGAGCCGTCAAAGCGGAAGGTGGTGGCGCCCAGCAGAACCTCACCCAGCGCGCGCAGGGTGTCGTCCTTGTAGGCATCCAGGTTCACGCCGTTATGGGGCGTGAGAAAGCCTGTCTGCGCCATCATGATCTCGTGGCTGATCGGCAGCTGGAAGAACGCCATCAGTTCGTTGGTGGCATCGCTGGGGTTGGTGATCGCCATCAGCGTGCCGCCCCCCAGGACCGGGTCGCCCAGGTCCTTGTCCGCGTAGGACGGGAAGTAGAAGAAGTTGGTGTCGACACCAAATTCCACATCTTCGGGGAAGAAGGCCGGCACAAACGACGCCTGACGGTGCATGTAGCACTGCGGCGGCGAGGAGAAGAGGCCCTTGGGCGAGTCGCGGAAGTCGGTCGAGGCGACAGCACCGGACCCACCGGCAACCTTGGCGTCGTCACGGGCAAAGTGGCCGAACTCTTCGATTGCGGCGACGACGCGCGGATCATCGAACGGGATCTCGTTGGTGGTCCACTGGTCATACACGGCAGGCTCGACCGTGCGCAGCATCATGTCCTCGACCCAGTCGGTGGCGGGCCAACCCGTTGCCGCGCCGGACCCCAGACCGATGCACCAGGGCGTTTCGCCATCGGCCACGATCTGATCGGTCAGCGCCTTCAGCTCTTCCATGCTTTCGGGGATCTCGTAACCGGCATCCTCGAAGTTTTCGGGATTGTACCAGACCAGCGACTTGACGTTCACGTTGTAGAAAAAGCCGTACATCTGGT
>ERZ1740067.1140-NODE-1140-length-18982-cov-6.850055_pt1 | contig 18982 bp, 14 predicted proteins | sample MGYA00581736_ERZ1740067 | MGnify/ENA primary metagenome ERZ1740067 (study PRJEB43018, sample SAMN04849236) | marine metagenome | isolation source: floating plastic debris | place: Pacific Ocean | collected 2008-08-27 | study: EMG produced TPA metagenomics... | reverse complement strand
AATACTATCCCCTGCTATTTGACGCTGTAGAAAGCATCCAGGAAAATACCTTTATCCCCAATGAGATTGCCAGCATCATAGACAAATTTGGTGAAATACGGGACAATGCGTCGGTAGATTTAAAACGCATTCGACTGGATATCAATTCCGTAAGGGGTAAAATCAATCAAAGTTTTGGGGCGGCCCTTTCTAGGTACCAGTCTGTAGAGTTTTTGGATGATATCAAAGAATCTATCGTAGAAAATCGTAGGGTTCTGGCCGTAAAAGCCATGTACCGTCGTAAAGTGAAAGGTACGGTCATGGGCAACTCCAAAACGGGAAGTATTGTATATGTTGTTCCCGAAGCTACATTGCAATACAGTACTGAACTTAGCAATCTAGAGTTTGAGGAGAAAGAAGAGATTCGCCGTATACTGTTAGCACTGACCAACCATATTCGGCCTGAAGCCCCCCTATTTCAGACCTATCAGTATTTCTTGACCCATATCGATGTCACTGCCGCAAAAGCAAAGTATGCTTCCGAAATGAATGCCATACTGCCAAAAATCAATGAAGAGCGTACGATGTTTTTGAGGAATGCCTACCATCCGCTGCTCTATTTGACCAATACTGGGAAGAACGAAAAGACATGGCCGCAATCCATTGAATTGCAACAAAACAACCGTATTATCGTCATCTCCGGACCCAATGCCGGAGGGAAAAGTATCACCCTAAAGACGATAGGGTTACTTCAAGTAATGCTTCAATCAGGGCTCTTAATCCCCGTTCATGAAAGAAGTTCCGTTTGTTTTTTTGATAAAATTTTAACGGATATTGGAGACAATCAATCCATCGAAAATCATTTGAGTACGTATAGTTATCGTTTGAAGAATATGAATCAGTTTCTGAAACGATGCAACAACAATACCCTGTTTTTGATCGATGAGTTTGGTACCGGTTCAGATCCAGAATTGGGAGGGGCTTTGGCCGAAGCCTTTTTGGAGGTCTTTTACGAACGGGAAGCCTTTGGGGTGATCACCACCCACTATGCCAACTTGAAATTATTGGCAAATGAGCTTCCGTATATGACCAATGCCAATATGCAGTTTGACAATCGAACGCTGGAACCTACTTTTAAATTGGTTTTGGGCGAAGCAGGAAGTTCGTTTACGTTTGAGGTTGCCCAAAAGAACGGTATCCCCTACTCTTTAATCAATAAGGCCAAAAAGAAGATTGATCGAGGTAAAGTGCGTTTTGATGCTACGATATCGAAGTTGCAAAAAGAGCGTAACAAAATGTCGAAAACAGAATCTCGACTACAGGATGAAGAAACCCGTGCCAAAGAAGAAGCTGCCAAGCTGGAAAAACTTAATGCCAAGATAAAATCAAAGTTGGAGAACTATCAGGAACTCTATGACCACAACCAACGTATGATTCATCTGGGTAACAAGGTCAATGATAGTGCAGAACGCTATTTTCACGACAAAAAGAAACGCATGCTGATTTCAGAACTCCTTCGTATCGTAGAAACCGAAAACAGCAAACGAAAAAAATCCTCTGCCAAAGAAGCCAAAGCGAAGAAAGCTGTCAAAAAGCAGACTGCCAATGAACTGGAACAGAAAATCGTAAAAGTCCGAAAGGATAAGGAGGTTAAAAAGAAAAAGGCAGTTCAAGCCGAAAAGGCTAAACCCAAACCTGTATTCAAAATCGGTGACCGCGTACGCATGCACGATGGCAAGGCGGTGGGCAGTATCGATATTTTAGAGAAAGGGAAGGCTGTGGTCAATTATGGTATGTTTACTACCAACGTCAGCGTGGATTTGTTGGAATTGGTCGAAGCAAAAAAATAACACCTACCTTGGGATTCATGAAAAATTCGTATACCCTTTATCAAAAAAAGGGCTATGTGGACTCAACAGATATCTTTTTTCATAATGAAAAGATATGTATCCGAGACTCAAGTTCTGGCGGAGAACATCTGATGTATATTTCCAACCAGTCTGAAATTGCTTTATTAAAAGCTTTAGGTCCGAAGAATGGGTGGTTATGGGCGTTGAACAAATTCGTTGGAAAACCGGTTAGTAGGGAACGGACACTTCAACTCATTGCACAAAAATTCACAACTAAAGACAACAGTCCTTATGTAGCTATTCAGCATTTTCTCAAAAAGAATGACATAAAATATACCTCAGAATATTGGCCTGATTCTGATAGATTTTAAAAGTGGTTATTAAAATAACAGCCGGCATCAGATTGTTGAATCCACAACCTGAGCGGCCGACTGTATCTAAAAGACAACGTAAGTGTTTTAATTACAGCTTACAGGTTCTATTGTTATTTGGAAGACGCCGTCCGCCTTAAAGCAACGTTCACTTCGTAGGTATCCCAAATCAAAATCGCCCAATCTCCTCCAAACGAATGCATCTTGGAATTCAAATTCAAGCTCCACATCGTGAGCGCCATTTGGGGGACTTTCAATTTCTATTTTATTTTGACTTACTTCATACGTCCTTGTCGATGTACTATTGTTCGTACCTGCGCTTTTATAGACGAACTTAAAACGTATATCATAAATAGATTTATTTTCAACTTTTACATTTTCATGGTCAAAATTAAAGGTTCGACAGTTTTCGACTCGATAATCTGTAGTATACCCCATTTTAGCTAAAGTATTATCCTTTAAATACCGAATAGTATAAGCAATGGGCACCCCAGGATTATTACGGCTGTACACTGCGTTTTCACCGGTAATTACACTGTTAAGGGCGCCGAAACCCGAATCAATATTGGCCAGATTGATAGCTTCAGAAGCTGCTTCCGCGTTTCCGCCAATGGTGACGACGGTAATGCTTGATTCCCGCAAAATCTCATCATATTGTGAGTTGACCGTTCCAACACCACTAACACCACCGGCATATTCCAGTACGGCATCTAAATTGATCTCGGTGTCCGTATTTGTCGTTTCCATTCGCACCATTATTATTCTGCCGTAAGATACTGAGCTTATATATGCCGGTGGCGTAGTTGTACCGATAGCAGATTTGACTTGGGCGTTTGTAACGGAAGAATCAAAAACACTCCCTGGACTATCTGGAGTATCCATTGTAACAGTATAAAATACCTGCTTGAAGACCAATCCTGCAAATCGTCGTTCGGTGGAGCTTTCGTAATCAAATTGAGAGGCCAAAGAACCTGTTGCCCACTCAACATTTAAGCCTACGTCTAAACTAAATTGCTTTGAAGAATAAGAAGTTGTTGCTTGATAAGAAGAATTGGCTGCATTCACATAACCCTCTTGGTACGCATTTGAATTCCACCACTCCAAAGCATTATCGATACCAGTTTGTACCGCCGAATTCGATGATGGGTCGTCGACAACAATTGTACCCTGTTCCCCGATACCAGGTAGATCAAGGCGCAATGTCGCTGCAGACCGGCCAATACTTAAAGGGTCAGGTGCACCATCCAACAGTCCGTCATTACCAATTACCAGCGCTCCAGGAAATACCACTCCGTTTGTAGGCCGCAGTATGGCAACATCGTCAAAATTAGATTCCAAACTATAATCTTCTGTGCGACACTCCAGTATTTTGCCTTGTGTTGGACCTGAATTGGTATTGTTCTCATCAGTTAGGGTTCGCTCGGAGGCGGCACCACCAGTATCTTGAACGTTGAGCATATCATCAGCGTCATAAGATAACTCGGCTATGGTTGAGTTGATGGCATCCAAATCATCATTTTCAGAATTTCCATCGTCATTCCCATTATTATCACCGTCGCTATCCCCACCATTTTCAATAGGCGGTTCTGGTGCTGAACTTTCATCTTTACTACAAGAGTAAACTGTTAATAAGGTCAAGCATAATAGCATAACGAACCATGGGCTAACTTTTTGAATAATTGATTTCATAACTTTTGGTTTTTAAGATTCAACAGCCCGAAAGTATTTTGCAATCAAGCCCATACCTAAAAATGTCCATGGACAAACCATGGACGAAATTGTCACAAAAGCCCAGTTTCACTAATAGACCATATTATATCTGCCGTACCCAAAATATTATTTAACTAATTGTATATTAAATACTTAAAATTTTATTTTATATCATGAGTCCTTATTACAGTATGGACAAACTATGGACAAGACGTTTTGGTAAAATTTATGGTCTACCTTGTGAATATGTACAATAAAAAGTATCAATTACATTCCTTTAGGACAGTGATGTTCTTATGTTTTCTATCCATTACCCTGGTGAACGCACAAGACGAAAACCAAAAAGAAGTAGACAGTCTTCTGAATAGCTATAAAACTGCTGCGGATATAGAATCAAGAGTGGAAATATTGGATGATATTATTGACCTTTTGATTTATAATGACTCGGAAAAAGCCAAAGCTTACATTCAAGAGATGCGAAAAATTTCAAAGGAAGAAAAATACCAACATGGCATTCTTCAAGGTGATTTCAATCTTGGCTACCATTACTTCAACCTGCAACAAATGGATTCTGCTAAGCACTATTTTGACAAGACCTTGGTGAGATCAGAAATTGATAAGGATGACTCCTTTGTTAGGAGTACCCTTAAAAACTTATCCATCCTGCAGGCCCATGAAGGAAATTATTCGGAAGCTATTCGATTAATGGATAGTGTCGCAAAAATAAGTCTTGTTGATCAAGACTACCTCAGATACGGGTCGGCCTTAAGTGATAATGGGGTAAATTATTATGAAATAGGAAACTATCCAAAAGCGATGGCTTTTTACAAAAAAGCCATGGAAACTTACGACACCTTGGAAATAAAAACCTACCACAAAGCAGATTTATACAGAAATCTTGGGAAATTACAAAGTGTACAAAGTAACATTAGTAGTGCCCTCACGTATTTTGAACAGGCGGTCAAAGTATATCGAGAACTTGGTGACAATATGTTTCTGGCCAACACACTTTCGGATATGGGCAATGTTCATTCCGGGATGGGTCAACATCAAAAGGCAATAAAAAAATATAAGGAATGTCTTGAAGTAGCTATTGCCAACAATTTTCCATCACCAGAAATTATCGCCTACGGAAATCTGGGGAGTGAATATTTAACTATGGGACAAAACCAAGAGGCCATTAAATTCCTTGAAAAGGCTTTACAGATGGGGCGACAAACCTCTGCTGATAACAACTTGATAACCGACATGTCCAATTTAGGCTTGGCGTATACCAACAACCAAGATTTTAATAGAGGACTAGAACTACTTAACCAAGCCATAACTAAAGCGGATTCCATTGGGGTGGCCAACGAATTGCAGTCTGCACTTTTTAACAGGGCATTGGCGTATGAAAAAAATGGAATGCCCTTACAAGCAATAGCAGACCACAAACGTTCAAGGATAATCAACGATAGTCTGTTTGCAATCACCAATACCAGGCAAATCAATGAGCTACAGACCATTTATGAAACCGAAAAAAAAGAAGCTGAAATTGCGTTACAGCATGAAGAAATCAATACCCTAAATGAAAAAGCAAAAGTAGATAAGTTGACCAAAAGCCTATTCGCAGGTGGCATGTTCACTTTTATAGCCGTATCTGGATTGTTGTTCTTCGGATTTCGACAACGAATCAAAAGAAATCGAGCAGAAAGGCAAAAACAAGAGGAAATTTATAAAAAGGAAATCGAACACAAACAGAAAGAGTTGGCAAGTCAAACGTTGCATTTGGTACAGAAAAACACCTTTATCCAAGAGTTGATGCATAACTTGGAGAAAATCAAAAAAGCACCTGAAACCTTCAAGATGGAGTTCAGGCGTATTGTAATGTTACTGAAGAAAGAAAACGCTTCCGATAAGGACTGGGAGGTATTCAAAACCTATTTTGCTGATGTGCACAATGATTTTGACCAGAAGCTAAAAACATTGGACCATGACATCTCGGAAAAAGAGATTCGATTGGCAGCCTTCCTGAGAATGAACCTAACCACCAAGGAAATTGCAGCCACAATGAACGTGTTGCCGGAAAGTATCCTTAAATCCAAATACCGATTAAAGAAGAAATTAGGGCTTGATAAAGCAACGGATTTGACAGGCTTTTTGAACACCCTCTAAGTACTTTTGAAAAAAGCCGCAGTCTGAACCGCGGCTTTTTAGCAGCTATTCATTCGAAGTGTTTGCCAACATGGCCTTAAGTTTTTCGAGGGCTTGGGTATAATAGGCATTATAAGCCGCTACATTTTCTTCCGTTGGGTTCTCTAATACCTCCTGTAGATAGGGCATTTGCGAAAATTGGAAATACTCACTTTTAGTATCTTCCTGTATCATTAAAGAACTCAATTGTGCAAACTTGTCTTTGGCCGTCCCATTGTTGTCGATACCATATTGCTGCAATACCAATTCTTGTATCGATTTTGATGTTGTCACTTTGGTGTTTGTAGAAACGGAGACCGTTTCCACGTCAAAATAATCAGGCACATAATTCGGGGTCGCCTGAACCAAAGCTTCTTGCATTTTATTTAACAGAACTTGCATCTGCACCATTTCCTGTACCAAATCATTGGTATTGATTCCTACGGCTGTATTGATGAATGAAAATAATTCGTTCCCGTGATATTCATCCCAAGCGATACCAACAATTCTTTTGTAATCGTTTACACGCATCTGTTCTGGGTGTACCGCTATGGCCATTCCATCGCCATTTCCGGAAGGAAGAATATAATCCCCTTTGTTTACCTCACCAAGGACTTTGACCGGCACTTGCCCTATAAACGCCACACGCTTGTACAGGTGTTCTTCATTTTCTTTGGGCATTGCCCCTGAAACAATAGGGTTCTTGGAAATGACCATAAATTTTTCGGCGTCCATAAATGTGGTGGAAATTTCGCCTGCCCGTACTCCAACCACATCACCGTAGGCAAGGGTTTCTTGCTCATCATACTTTTTTAGCCATTCTGCATAGTCCGCACCGCCAGATTCAAAGGCAGTACCCCTGTTAATCTCATTATAGGCGACAACCAAGGAAATCTGTACACCTTGAACAAAAATGGAGAAGGCGGACCAAGCGGCATCATCGCAATCCCCAAAAACTGCAGCACCAGCAATACAAGCCCCTAGATTAAAACCAAAGGTCGCCGAGGCTTCCAATAAATCCATATATTCCAAAAGTAGGTTGAGGGTGTAATCATTGTTCAAATAAATATTAAACGCACCAGGTGCTGGGGCCGGAGGAGCCGTATCATCATCCTCCCGGTCTTTTGCATCATCTTCGGTGGGTTCATTCTCCAAAAGCACTTCAAGAATGAAGTTTTGACTCACGTCTGAAAATGCCTGAAAACCCTCAATACGACCGATGGGCTCGTTGTTGGAGTTCCAGAACGACATAAAGTTGTTTTCCCTTGTGGGTGTTGCTCTATTGAGTTTTATGGCCATACCGTGATTACTGCCTTGGAGCAGTAAAGGATACGCATCTATATCAGATTGGTTGGTTTCCGTCAAAGTAGCATCGATAATTACCCTGTCAAAAAAATTAGCCTGATCATCGACGCTTAACACTTGGTTAATGGCAACATCACCACTAAATCTGGCGGTACTTTGGTTGTTGACATACAAGTCACTGTTCAAATCCGTTGTACCGTCCGCAATCAAATTCCGATGTCGAACATAGGGTACATAGGTTAGGGGTTGGCTACTGAACGGACTAATATTGGTGCCTGCTTCCAAGTCGATATCTACCGTGAGGGTTTTTGCTCCATCCCAATTGATTTGGTCAAAACTTCCTACACCCTGACCGGTGACACTACCTTCGCCAATGGTGAGGTTAATAGTGCCATAGGCATCGGTCTGTGTACTTTGAGTTTCCTGATATTCCACATCACCAGAAAGGTCTAAAATAGTAAAACGGATACTCAATTCTTGATTGGGTATATTGTTTGAGGGCACGTCTATCCCCGGGATCTCATCTGGATTGTTATCTACCAAAACCGCTTGGTACGTAATTCCTTCGGTTTGCCCCATGGACAGTATGGGAACCAATAACAACAAATACATACAGGTGTACATCTTTTTCATTTTAAAAATTTCTAAAGGCACAGTTACATCCAGGAAGTTGGATGATAATACCAATCCCAATATTGTGCATGTTAATATTTAGCGTTTCATTGTCTTGTGGACTCGCATTTACAAGTGAAAAACTGCGTCCATAATGATAAGTAAGGTATAATGCGGCCTTATTTGATACGGGATATTGTAGGCCTAGCCCAATTCGCGGAACTAAAAGGAAATTATCAAACTCGTCTTCCCCTGAAAGATTGAATACTTGATTGTTTAAGGTTTGGGTGCCTCGGACTAAGTATTCCAATGAGATGGTCGGTTTAATAAAAAACTGAAAGGCCTTTGAACGGGCGAAATAATAGGATAGTCCGGTTTGTAATCCTGCATAGCTGACATCCCACTCAAAAAAATTATCCAATAGGGCATCACTCGCAACGGCCCCATAGCTATTGAAAACACCTCCAAGGACGATAGAGGCCTTCTCCCCTTTGAGTTGAAAGTGATATCCAGCACTGAGATAGGTAGCACTTTTGGATTGTAAGTTCTCCAAAGTACCCCCAGCTGAATTTTTATAATCAAAACTTGAAATAGTCTGGCCCCATTCGGCATACAGCGACTGTGCGCTCGTCAACTCTGAGAACAAAAACATCAATACTAAAAGAACAAGCTTCTTCATCGTTTCAACAATTGCTTGACCGTTTGCTGCCTCCCTGTTGTTAGTTTTAGGAAATAAGCACCTTGTGGAAGACCAAATAGAGGTATCTCCAATTGATTGTCACTGTCAAAACGTTGGGTCGAAATCAACCGTCCCCCTATATCAAACAACTCCATGACAATCTCTTCCTCAATACCCTGCTCCACGGTAACCACTACCCCATTTACAAAAGAATTGGGGTAAACAACGACCTCCAGTTCATTGGGATCTCCGCCCAATACAATAGCAGGAAGCGGTTGTATGTATCCTTGCCGTAACATATTGGCTTCGGCGCTAAAAGTGTTGATTACACTATGTTGACCGATACTCTGTTGCAAGAAATAATTGCCTGCATTCGTTTCGACTAACTGACTATTTCCTGCTAATGCCAATGTCTGCCGCTTTAGTGTTTGGGAAGTCGTTAATAGTGGAATCAAAAAAAGTAAGGGTAAAAGTATTTTCATATTATCCGCGATTGATAGTTGATTTCATTCTTTTCGGTTTTGAACCAACTTTGCTTCGAAATTATCTGGGAATCAAGTATCAACCTAATTTTGTCCATGGACAAAGCATGGACATATGGCAATGGACTGCTTCAAACCTAGCATGGACAGCACATTGTTATTCAAAGCTTAGAACATAATTAATTATTTCATTTTCAATTATTTATGAAAATATATTAAATAACCACAAGAGTTTTTTGTTATACTGAGTATGGACAGGATGATTTTTTTGAGTAAAAAGAGACCTTCTTCTTAAACTATGGATTTGTATCTTGAAGCAACAAACATGTTGCAATGAAAATACCTAGCCCTAATCTTAAAATCAGATTGCTACTCATTATTGTATGGAGTCCACTTTTTGGAAAAGCCCAAACCAACCCTTTCAGCGAGGACTCCACAGCGTATTATTCCCAGCGTTTCGACAGCGTTGTGACTAAAAATCCTGAAACTGCCCTTGTCCTGTTGAAACGATTAAAGGCATACGCTGAGCAGCATAGTGATTCGTATGCCCTTTCTGAGTACCAACTTCAAAAAGGACGCTACTTTTTAGATAAAGGTATAACCGATTCTGCGCGTTATCATTTTAATCAAGCTAGAGATGGTTTTCAAATCAAAGACAGTATTTTCAAGGTGAACATAACTAATTACCATATTGCCCGATTGGAAAATTTAAAGGCAAACTACCCCGAAGCGCAACGGTTAATCTCCAATGGCATTGACGTTGCCACTAGCAGTAGGAAAGACTCCCTATTATTACTTCGCTATATCAATTTAAATGCGACGGTCTACTCCAATTTAGATAACCAAAAACGAAGTATTGAGGAAGGCCTAAAAGCATTGGATTTAGCAGTTGCCATGAAAGACAAACCTCTTGAGGCTGCTGCACTAAAAGCTTTGGGGAGTAGTTATCACTATGCCTCCAACCATCTAAGGGCGTTGGAATACAAGAAAAAGGCGCTTACGGCCTATGAAGCTATCAATGATATGCCCATGGTCGGGGTGATGTTAAACAATATCGGAAATGGGGTTTCCGTAATGGGTGATGAACAAGGTGCAGTACCCTATTTCAAAAGAAGTTTGGCCATTTCTGAAAAGTACAAGAACAACAATATGGTAGCCATCACCTCTTTCTGTTTGGGAAGAAGTTATGTACGATTGGGCGAACCACAAAAAGGTGTTCCTTATTTTGAAAAGTCGTTACATATCTCAAAGAATATCACCAAGGCCCCAAAAACTGAGATGTGGGCCTTAAATGGTCTGGCAAACGCCTACAACAAATTGGATAAGCCCAAAAACGCCATTCCACTATTGGATCGTACCATTAAGATTTCAGATTCCATCAATAGAAAAGCGGACAAAGCCGTAGCCTATGATTATAGGTCTAAATCTTATGAACACATTGGGCAATGGGAAAAGTCGTTAGCCGATGCCCGTATGTTTAAAATCGTTTCCGATTCCATCGCCGAATTGGAACGCCTAGAAGAAATCGAACGTTTGACCGTTATTTACGAAACGGAGAAAAAGGAAGCGGAGATTGCCCTTCAGGAAGAAGAAATCAATACTTTAAATGAGAAAGTCAGGGCCGACAACCTACAAAAAGGACTCTATGCCGGAGGGATGGCCTCTGCCCTAGCCTTGTTTGGGCTTTCAGTCTTTGGGTATCGGCAACGTATCAAAAAGAACCGTATTGCAAGGGAAAAGCAAGAGGAAATCTATAAAAAGGAAATCGAACACAAGCAAAAGGAGCTTGCGAGTCAGACCTTGCATTTGGTCCAGAAGAATACCTTTATCCATGAGCTGAAAGAAAACTTAATACACCTAAAGAATTCCCCAGAAAAGTTCAAAGCTGAGTTTAGACGTATTGTAATGCTTTTAAAAAAGGAAAATGCTTCGGATAAAGATTGGGAGGTCTTTAAAACCTACTTTGCCGATGTGCACAATGACTTTGACCAAAAGTTGAAGACACTCTATACCAACATTTCTGAAAAGGAAATCCGCCTGGCTGCTTTTTTACGGATGAATTTGACCACCAAGGAAATTGCTGCCACAATGAATGTTTTACCCGATAGTATTTTGAAGTCAAAATACCGTCTTAAAAAGAAGTTGGGCTTAGATAAACAAACTGATTTGAACCAATTTTTGAATGCATTATGAGAACCATTTTTAAACTTGTCCTACTTGTTGGTTTTCTTTTTAGTCAACTTCTAAAAGCGCAAGAATATAAAAACGTTGATAGTTTACTACTGGAGTATGAGAAACAGCCCATTGACACCACCAAAATCTACTTAGGATCGCTCATCTTTCAGAATTTAAGCTTTACCAATCCCGAAGAAGCCTACAAATACGCCCAGAAATCGGTTGTCATATCCAAACAAATAAAGAATGAAAAAGGCCTTGGGCAAGCCTACAACAATCTAAGTTTTTATTTCTTGAATAAAGATGCGCTCGATTCCTCACTCTACTACAAGCAATCGGCCTTGAATATCGCCAAGAAACTCCAAAATATCAGGGGTGTTCTTACCGTCAATATGGGATTGGCCGTGTTGTACAATAAAAAAAATGAATTCGATAGGGCGAAAGAATTTCTTTATACCAATATTAACATCTTTCAAAACAAGGATACTATTAAAAACGCAAGGGAGGTGGATTTTAAATATATGGGATCCACTTATCATGCCCTTGGTGATATAAATGTAAAAGAAGGGCAATACAACCTCGCACTAAAAAATCAATTGAAAGCGCTAGAATTATACAAAACACAAACTAAAGATTCCCTATTCATTGCGGATGCCTATAATGCCTTGGGGCAGACGGAAATGAAACTGGAAAATTATGGTCAAAGCTTGCGTTATCTTAAGCAAGCCCTACAGGTATACCAGGATTTTAAAGATTTGCTTTGGGAAAGTGACGTACTGAAGTTGATTGGGGAAAACCTTGTGCTACAGCATAAACCAAACGAAGCTGTGCCTTATTTGATTCGTTGCGCCCAAATGGCAAAGGAAAATGAGTTTCAACTTACGGAAGCCAGCGCCCATACTATATTAGGGAAGGCCTATAGCCAGTTAAATCGTTCGGAAGAAGCATTATCGAGTTATAATAAAGCCATCAAGGTATATGGGACCATGGAAAACCCTACGGAAGTCAATGAGGTCTATAGCAACTTAGGTCAATTTTATAATGATTCGGGGAGCTACGAAGATGCTACCTCCTACTTTGACAAAGCCATTGCCATTTCCGATAGTATCGGAGCCCTTCCCGAGGCAGCAAACGCCTACCTGCAACGATCAAAATCCCTTAGGGCTTTAAATTTCTATGAAGCATCCATAAAGGACCTGGAAATGCACAATAGGTTAAAGGATAGCATCTATTCCATTAAGAAATCGCAACAGATTGAAGAAATGCGCACCTTGTTTGAATTGGAACAACGAGAGGCTGAAATAGCGCTTCAGGAAAAAGAAATCCAAACCCTGAACCAAGAGGTTGAAATTAGTAATCTTAAAAAAGGCTTGTTCGCAGGAGGTATGGCCTCTGCCCTAGCCTTATTCGGCCTTTCCGTTTTTGGATACCGACAGCGCATCAAAAAGAGCCGTATCGCTCAAGAGAAGCAAGAGGAAATCTACAAGCAAGAAATCGCGCATAAGAAAAAGGAACTGGCCAGTCAGACACTTCATTTAGTGCAAAAGAATACGTTCTTGGAAGAACTCAAGGAAAACCTGGAAAGTCTTAAAAATTCCCCAGAAAAATTTAAGATGGAGTTTCGCCGCATTGTGATGCTGTTGAAAAAGGAAAAGGCCTCCGACAAGGATTGGGAGACCTTTAAAACCTACTTTTCCGAGGTGCACAACGACTTTGACCAAAAGCTCAAGACACTTTATGCTGACATTTCTGAAAAGGAAATCCGTTTAGCTGCTTTTTTACGAATGAACCTCACCACTAAAGAGATTGCTGCGACCTTAAATGTCTTGCCCGATAGTATTTTGAAGTCTAAATATCGTCTAAAAAAGAAATTGGGGTTGGACAAGGAAACGGATTTGACCACTTTCTTAAATACATTATAAAATCTAGGTTCTCCCCGGCGCCTTGTGGTATCTTTACATTGTGGAAAACAATAAAAAAATCATTCTTTTTGATGGGGTATGCAACCTATGCAATGGGGTTATCCAATTTATCATCAAACGTGATAAAAAAGATGTTTTTCGTTATGCTGCCCTACAAAGCGAGTTAGGGTTACAATTGATTGCAGAGAGGGGCATTGATACCGCAAGAATAGATTCCATCATATTAATAGAACCCGGTATGGCGTATTATATCAAGTCAGACGCTGCATTGGAAATTGCTGGACACCTGAAAGGGTTATGGCCCATTTTCAAGATTTTTAAATGGGTTCCCACCTCCTTCCGTAATGTCATTTACGATTTTGTGGCCCGAAATCGTTACCGCTGGTTTGGTCGTAAAGACCAGTGTATGATTCCTACACCAGAATTACAGGCCAAGTTTTTGGGGTAGCTCTTACATAGCTATTTTCCCAGAAGCGGATATCCTGTTGTATTATAAACAAAACAATCATATCTGTTAATTTCTTAAAATAGCTTGGATTATGCTTTTGAGTGCTGATAGCAATACGTAATTTTAACAATATTTCGTGAACACTAACCGTATCCACCAATCGAAGACCAATTACCCATAAAAATACCAAATGAACCAACAATTTTCAGCATACATCAAAAAGTTTCAGGAAACCTTGCGAACAGTGTTTCATGAGCGCTATGACATCGATGAATTTAGTAAAGAAAGAGGGTTACCCCCAGTCGTCTTAAGGGATATTATGGCCGACAACCCGCTATCGGTAGGTATTCCAAATGAATATGGCGGACGAGGGGTACAGGTCAAAGAGTGTTTGGATGTACTGGCAGCAGCATCTTACGAATCACTTCCCTTATCCCTTACGTTTGGGATTAACATCGCCCTATTTTTAGAGCCTGTGGCCAAATATGCCAATGATAAGGTCAAATCTGGAATTTTTAAGCGGTTTTTGGAGCAGCAGAATATGGGCGGCTTAATGATTACAGAACCAGCCTATGGCAGTGACGCATTGAATATGCAGACCTACAATGAAAAATCCGGTGACACCTATAAAGTAACTGGTACCAAGCACTGGCAGGGACTGACGGGAATGGCAGATTATTGGTTGATTACGTCAAGGGCCAAAAAGGAAGATGGACGTCTTAATAGGGATATTGATTTCTTTATCTGTGATGTGACCCAACCCAACCAAAAAATCATTGTCGAGGAATATTACGATAATATTGGGCTCTACATGATACCGTACGGTAAAAATAAAATCAATATCGAAGTCCCTGCTGCCTTTAAAATGGAACCAAAATCTTCTGGGGTCAAAATGTTGTTGGATACCCTTCATCGAAGTCGCATGCAATTTCCGGGCATGGCGGTGGGTTTCATAAAACGAATGTTGGATGAATGTTTAAAACATTGTAACGAGCGGATTGTAGCGGGCAAGAAACTCATTGCCCTAGACCAAATACAATATCAAATATCAAGGGTACAAAGCGCCTTTACCTTGGCTTCCGCTATGTGTTTTCGGAGCGCTTCGACCAGTGGTATCCAACATGATCTGGCCAATGCGGGTATCGAAGCCAACACCATGAAAGCTTTCGTTACCGATCTCATGCAAGAAGCGGCACAGACCGTGACGCAATTGTTGGGCTCAAAGGGATATATTATGGAAAGTATTGGTGGCCGTGGTATTATGGACAGCCGTGCTTTTCAAATTTTTGAAGGCTCCAATGAAATGCTCTATACGCAGATTACGGAGTACATTGGAAAGTTGATGAAAATGAAAAAGGAATTCAACGTATATGAATTCTTAAAGGACTTTCACCTTACGGATAAGGCCAGTGACTATTTTAAAAAGGAACTAAACTTTGATTTTACCAGCGGTCTGAATCAACGTAAGTTGATTGATTTGGGCAGGGTGTTTTCCCGAGTTATATCGTTCAACTATGTGTTGGACATGAACGAGGCCGGATTTCGGAAAGATTTAGTAGACAGTTGTGCCCAAATCCTGAAATTGGAAGTAAGTCAATTTATAAACTTATTCCAATCCACCAATACCGTTATTCCCGTTGAGGCCTATCACGAAAAAGGGGCGTGGCAACAATTTATCTGATAACCACATAAAACTTGTAGGCTTTTTAGGCACCCCAATAAGGGCCGCTCGACACATGTGATGTAAAAAAGGTTTGGCTCACCCAAACCGCCTATTCCCTAACCCAAGCAAAACCGTTGCTTACTGTTGATTTTATGATGGGATATTATAGCGGAAGTTTGAGGGTAACTCTTAAAACTGACGGTTATGAAAAATCTAATTGTACTCTTTGTCCTTATCCCTACTGTTCTCTTTTCCAATGACAAAAAAGTCCCTTCAAACATAAAGGAAGTGACCGTTTATTTAAGCGGTGCCCAGATCACTAGAACTGCCAAAATTGAATTGAAAGAAGGCTCCAATGAAATTATATTTACTGGGCTTTCCCATAAAATTGACGAAAGTAGTATTCAAGTTTCTGGGTTGAATGCGGTTTCTATACTATCCATAGCATATGACCTGAATTATTTGGAGAAATCGGAAAGCAACCCAAGGTTAAAGGAATGGGAGCATCAACTCGAAAGTTTAGAGCATAAAATCACGTTACTAAAAAATACCATTTATGGTCTTGAGGAAGAAGAAAAAGTCATCACCACCAATAGAATGGTCAGCACCGACAATCAAGCGTTGAATTTGGAAAAGGTAAAAGAAATAAGCCAGTATTACAGAGAACGATTGACGGCCATTAAAAATGAAATCTTTGAAACCAATCTAAAGATCAACGAACTAAAGAAAGAAACCAAAGGTTTACAACTTCAAATGGCCGAAGTTAACAATGCCCCAGAACAAGAACAGGGCGAGATTACCATAAAATTTGACACCCCTATAGCAACCCAACTCCATTTAACTTTCAAATACTTGGTCAGCGATGCTGGTTGGGTACCCAACTACGATATTAAATCAACCCAATTGAATGCTCCGCTAAATATGGCGTATAAAGCCAATGTATATCAAAATACAGGAAAGGATTGGAATAATATCGATGTAATATTATCGACCGGTAGCCCAGATTACAATATCAGCAAGCCGGATGTAGAAACGCATTTTTTAAACTTTACCTCGGCCTAATCCAAACGCTATTCCCCAATAAAAAAGAAAAAGGGATATGCCTTTAACCCAAATGTCAAAAAAGTAGTTGGTACCATAACTGATAGCTCAGGATTGCCCTTGCCTGGCGTCAATATTGTTATAAAAGGAACCTCAAATGGCACCCAAAGTGACTTTGATGGGAACTATTCGATTGAGATACCCTTTGGCCAAGAGTTACAATACAACTATATCGGCCAAAGAAATGTTTCGATTCCCATTTATTCCTCAATTATGAATATTCGCATGGAAGAAGACGTTGAAGCCCTTGAAGAAGTTGTTGTAATGGGACATGGCAACTCTAATCCAAATGATTTCACAAGCGCAGTCTCATCGATAAGTCCAGAGCAGCACTTACAAGGTCGGGCTGTCGGAGTTCAAATTCGGGGGATTTCTTCAGTTAGAGCTCCTAGGGTGAAAGACAATGAGCCAAAACCACTTTACATCATAGACGGTGTTCCTATTGAAGGATTTAAGGAGGGCGATTTAGATGCCAACGAGATTCAGTCCTTAGATGTTTTAAAAGGAGCCGATACTAAAATCTACGGTAGCCGAGGGGCCAATGGTGTGGTGCTCATCACCACAGAAAAAAGCAGTACCAAAGAGGGAGCGACAAAAACCGAATTTGTCATCAAAAAGACCTATTCGATTCCCTCCGACGGAGATATTACCGCCATAGAAATCAATTCATTTAAAATTCCGGCCAATTACGAGTATTTCGCAGCCCCTATTATCAATGAAAATGTTTTCCTAACCGCTCGTTTTACCAACTGGGAGCGACACCAACTCTTACCCGGTGAAGCCAATATTTATTTTGAAGGCACTTATGCCGGTAAAACGGTATTGGATCCCTATACCACTAAAAAAGAGATGACCCTTTCTTTGGGCATTGACCCCAACATTACGATCACTCGCAATCAAGAACGTAATTTTAAAAGTAAATCCTTTACAGGTAGCAATCGGGTATTGGACCGGACATATACCCTTGAAGTCAAAAATAATAAGGGTGTAACTATTGATTTACGCCTGTTGGACAGAGTACCGAAATCACAGAACAAAGAAATTAAGGTTGATGACGTGGTGTTCAACACGGCAGACTATGATGCTAAAAAAGGCCTGTTGACATGGCAACTCAAGTTGGTCCCCAAAGAAAGTACGACCAAGACGTTTTCCTTTCAAGTAAAATACCCGAGGGGGAAATTTATTTCTTTATAACAATAAAAAAGGGGAGCGTTTAGCTTCCCCTTTCTTTTAGTTGTCAAACGACATCGGTTCGGTCAATGCCTTGATGACCTCTTCATCTCCTTCAAATTGTTTTTCAAAATTGTACGGTACCCGTTTATAAGGATTATACCCCAATTCGATAAACTTCTGTTGGGCCTTCAATTCCACATAACGATACATGCGAAAGGGCTTCGTGTCAGGAAAATCTTTCTGATAGTTTACGATATAAGGACTTATCTCCTTACGGATACCAAGCGCTGCCAGTACGGCGTCACGTGTGACCTCGTCATAACCCGGTGCTTGTTCCAATTCCTTGACTTTGGCTTCAGAAAATATCCATAGCTTGGTGAGTTCACCCCAACTGGGTAACCCATTTTCGGTAAAATCCTTTTCCACAGCTTCTGCCGTATCTGATTGATAAAAAATTCCAACGGACTTAATGTTCCCATCTTGAAGTAGTTCACTAGACATCAATGCGTAGTTGCCATTTCGATTGGGCTTGAAGATAATGTAGGTAGACGCATCGAAGCGTTTGATGATGTCAACTGTATCGATACGTGTAGGATATGGACTTTCTTCTTCTTGAACGTCCTCGTATAAAATAATATCCTTAAGCTCCGTTATTTGCGTTTTATCGCCTTCAAGACCAAAAGAGTACCAAATACTATTTTCTTGTCCGGTAACCAGAAAAGTGATTGAGAACAAAAAAACGAAAGGGAATATGCTATTTTTCATATTAGTACTGTTCTTATTTTAGGTGATTTAAGATAAAGTCCAATGTGGTGTTGGTGTTCCGTTTTTGTGCAAACGCATGTGTTTTATGTACAATTGGCTCCCAAAGGCCCTTCGAGCGACAGTAGTTCAACTCCTTTTCATATTCCAGGGCAACCTTTCCGGAGAGCAACACATCCATATTCTCTTCCCGACGATAACGCTTGTAAATCTTTCTTAAACCACTAAGATATAACCTGTCTTTGGTAAAGCCACCTCCGCGATGGGCACGAAGGGTAATCGCAAACGCTTCTTCCCTATTCAATTTATACTTACCGTAAATTAAATCAAAGGTATCTGCAAAGCTGTAACCCTTGATCAAACTATCTGAGGCCATTACGCGATACGCCAGTTCCTTTAAACGTTTTAAGGTCAGGGCGCCCCCCATATATTCGCTAAAAACCGCCAACCCTTCTTGAGTTTCTACATTTTTGGGCAGCCCATTTGAAAAGATCTTAAACGGTTGTAATAGACTGTTATTCGTCGTTACTTGATGTACCCCATTTTCGTGACTGGCGAGTGTCATTAATTGATTTTTA
>ERZ1740067.1138-NODE-1138-length-19001-cov-5.829304_pt1 | contig 19001 bp, 14 predicted proteins | sample MGYA00581736_ERZ1740067 | MGnify/ENA primary metagenome ERZ1740067 (study PRJEB43018, sample SAMN04849236) | marine metagenome | isolation source: floating plastic debris | place: Pacific Ocean | collected 2008-08-27 | study: EMG produced TPA metagenomics... | reverse complement strand
TGTGTTAGGCCTGCCGCCAGCGTTCGTTCTGAGCCAGGATCAAACTCTCAAGTTAGAGGTTGATCCGACTGTGCTCCGGAGGAAAATCCGGAGCCGACGCAATTTTAACATCAATGTTTTTCGAAGCTCAGCCGAAGCTGAACCCCGATCAACAGGGTATGTGTATAGAAAAACGTCTGACAGTCGATCGTTCTGTTTAAAGTCTCGCCTTCCCGGTCAGACCCGAAAGTCTGCTCGTTGGGTGAGACCCGCCAGGACGCCGCCGTCCACGTTTCTCTTTCTCAAACTACAATGTCAAAGAGCAGGAACTTCCGACCTTCAGCCCCTTGCGAAGCTCCGTTCTTGGTTCCGTCCGCAGCTGGGTTTCCCTCGCTGCGGGGGGCGGTTTAGACCCCAAACTCGCTGCCCAGTCAACCGGACTTTCGAGGTTTTTTTCAACTTTTTTGCGGTGGCCGAAAACTCAACCATCAAGCCGAAAAAATCCCTGCCTCCTTCGTCCGATCCTTAGATCAAACCAAAGGCTGCAAGCCCAACTCACTCAAACAGTGATCCCCAGAAGTGTCGTCCAAACTGCCCCTAAGAGCAAGAGATGCGGACGCGCCGTCCTGAGGAGCGCTGTTCTATGGCCCTGCCCCCCAACTGTCAACACGCAATTTCGCACAAATGTCACGTTTTTACGAAAACCAGTTGCAGCGCAACATTGGGCGCGTCAGGGCTGTTACATATGGGAAGCGGTTAGGGTTTGGTAAAGGCCTGTTAACCATTGAGAAACCCGTTTTGTCCCATACTGAGGCGTCGGAGTCTGTCTTGTGACAGGCGTCGACTGCATCGAATTGAAGCGCCGATTACGGCTGCCTCATGCGACGCATCGCAAAATGCCCGGATTTCCAAGGGTTTTGCGGTTGACAGAGAATGACCAGCCCGGCATCGTTCTTGCGGGGATTTGGGGTAGCAATTGGACTTGAATTGGGGGGCGCTCGTGACCCGTTGGGGACGTAGCGACAGCGATATCTCGCTGAGAAACCGTATTTTCGCAGACAAGGCAGGTCGTAGCGGCGATATATTCCGCGCTGCAACCGCTCATATGTCCGGATTTGTCGAATATTTGTTGCAGCGCACGTCATCGAGCGCGCTTCTGGTTCGCTCTCTTCCGGTCACGACAATTGCTGCCACTGGCGGTGTGGTCTTTAGCCTGGGTGTCGCAGCAGCTATTGCGCCGGCGGACGCGGACAGCACGCCCCGCGTTGCGAACGAATCCGCGTCAATCGTCCATGTTGCCAAGCTTCATACGGCCCCTGCCGGCGACGACAGCATTCCGGTGCAGGCCGCATTTCTGGCACTTCCGGCAGATACGGACGCAGACACCAACATTGTGACAGGGACTGTCGCAACCAATGTAACCCTACAAGCACCTGCGGACGCTCCGGTTACGGACGTTCTGCGCGGCAGCCTGTCGACCGACCCGGTATCTGACATCAACGCGTCTTTTTCCGCTGAACAGGAAGACACGCAAACAGCTGAATTGCTCGGGCCACCAAGCCCAGTGCGCCAGACCGTCAATCTTGAGATTGAAAGCGGCGACACGCTAGGCCGTGTACTGACAAACCTGGGCGTTGCCTCCGAAGATGCGCGCGCGGCCGTCAACGCGCTGGCTGAACACTTCAGTCCACGTGATCTCAAAATAGGTCAGGCGCTGGAGGTAGAACTTGAAACGCTGCCGGTGGAGGTTGCCGCTCTTGAAGAGGCGGACCTCGAAGCCCCAGCCCCTTCGCTGGTCTCCTTCAACCTGAAGGCCGACAGCGAACGGTCGCTACGCGTTACCTACAATGCGGAAACCTCTGACTTCGAGTCTCAGGAAATCTTCCGTGAACTGACGAAAGAGGTCGTCCGTGCCGAAGGCACCATCGAGGGCAGCCTGTTCGGATCAGCCGCCAAACTGGGTGTTCCCAATGCGGTCATGGTCAATTTCATGAAGCTCTATTCCTACTCGGTGGATTTCCAGCGCGAGATCCGAAAGGGCGACCGCTTCGAAATCTACTACACCCAGTACAATGACGAAGACGGCGAGCGCGTAAAGACAGGTGATATCCTGTTTGCGTCCCTGCAGACCGGTAAAAAGCCGATGCCCCTGTGGCGATTTGAAATTCCCGGTGAAGACACCGTTGATTACTTCGATGAGAACGGCCAGAGCACCAAGAAGTTCCTGATGCGGACGCCGGTTGATGGGGCCCGCATCTCATCCAGCTTCGGCATGCGCCGTCACCCGATCCTTGGCTACTCCAAGATGCATACGGGCACAGACTTCGCAGCCCCCACCGGCACACCGATCTACGCTGCCGGCAGCGGCACCATCGTCAAAGCCGGCTGGAACGGCGGCTACGGCAAATACGTCAAGATCCGTCATGCCAATGGCTACGCCACCGCCTATGCCCATATGAGCCGCATTGGCAAAGGCATCACGCCTGGTGCCCGGGTGACCCAAGGCCAGACCATCGGCCGCGTCGGCACGACGGGCCGCTCTACCGGCCCGCACTTGCATTACGAAGTGCATGTGAAGGGCAAGAAGGTGAACCCAATGACCATCCGCGTGCCGACCGGTCGCAAGTTGGAAGGCAAGGCACTATCAGCATTCAAGTCTGCCCGCGATGGCATGAATGCAGAAATGGCAAAGGTCGACCCGCTGAAGCCCGCCGTTAAAGCAGCTAGCGCGGAAACACCGGACGCAAACAATTCCGTCGAGTAGACCTCTCGGCACCAAACACAAAAAGGGCGGCTCCCACGAGCCGCCCTTTCTTTTTGTCTGACGATATCGCCGCTAGTGCACCACAGGCGCTTCCGGTTCGTCGCCGGCAGGTGGTGCCGTCGGCAGATCAGAGCCAAGTCCGCCAAAGTCCGCACTGACGTCGCGGCCATTGATGATGAGGCCGCCTTCGCCCGCATCCACTTTGACCGTCTCGCCATCATGGACGGCGCCTTCGAGCACAAGCTCAGCAAGCGGGTCCTGCAGGGCACGCTGGATGACGCGCTTGAGCGGACGCGCACCATAGGCCGGGTCGTACCCCTTCTCAGCCATCCACAGCTTGGCAGCATCTGTGAGGTCGAGCGTGATCTTGCGGCCTTCCAGCAGGCGCATGAGGCCACCCATCTGGACATCCACAATACCGGCCATCTGGTCACGCCCCAGACGATGGAAAAGGATGATCTCATCCAGCCGGTTGAGGAATTCAGGCCGGAAGTGCATCCGCACAGACCCCATCACCTGCTCCCGCACGGCTTCTGAGTCTTCACCATCCGCCTGAGCCACCAGATACTCCGCGCCCATATTGGACGTCATGATGATCAAGGTGTTGCGGAAATCCACTGTGCGACCCTGCCCGTCTGTCAGGCGCCCGTCATCGAGCACCTGCAGCAGGACATTGAACACGTCGGGATGCGCCTTCTCGATCTCGTCGAACAGAACGACCTGATAGGGCCGCCTGCGGACAGCTTCGGTCAGCGCGCCGCCTTCCTCATAGCCCACATACCCCGGAGGCGCCCCGATCAAACGGGCGACCGAGTGCTTCTCCATATACTCGGACATATCCATGCGCACGATGGCGCTGTCGTCATCAAAAAGGAAGCCTGCCAGAGCTTTTGTGAGCTCCGTCTTGCCGACACCCGTCGGCCCAAGGAACATGAAGGAACCGATAGGACGGTTAGGGTCCTGCAGACCGGCACGCGCACGGCGTACCGCGCGGCTGACAGCGGCAACGGCTTCCTTCTGACCAATCACGCGATTGCCCAGCGCTGTTTCCATCTGCAGCAGTTTTTCGCGCTCGCCTTCCAGCATCTTGTCAACGGGAATGCCGGTCCAGCGTGAAACGATGCCCGCCACATGCTCGTCCGTCACTTCCTCGTCCAGCATGGCGCCGGTGTCAGTGTCCTCAGGCTCTGCCAGCTTCTTCTCAAGCTCCGGGATGATGCCATATGCAAGCTCGCTGGCCTGTTCCAGATTGCCCGCACGCTGCGCTTTCTCGAGGTCACTGCGGGCATGGTCCAGCTGCTCTTTGAGCTTCTGGGAGCCTGCAAGCTTTTCCTTCTCGCCTTCCCAGCGCGCCGTCAGTTCAGACGCCCGCTGCTCAAGCTCAGCAAGATCCTTCTCTAGGGTTTCCAGACGATCCTTGGACGCATCGTCCGTTTCCTTCTTGAGCGCTTCGCGTTCGATCTTCAGCTGAATGACGCGTCGATCAAGCTCATCAAGCTCTTCAGGCTTGGAATCCACCTGCATCCGCAACCGGCTGGCCGCCTCGTCTACCAGGTCGATGGCCTTGTCCGGCAAAAACCGTTCGGTGATATAGCGGTCACTGAGCTGGGCCGCAGCCACAATGGCTGAATCAGTGATTCTCACCCCGTGATGCAGCTCATACTTTTCCTTCAGCCCACGGAGGATTGAGATCGTGTCTTCGATCGTCGGCTCATTGACCATCACGGGCTGGAACCGACGGGCCAGGGCTGCGTCCTTTTCAACGTGCTTGCGGTACTCGTCGAGCGTTGTCGCGCCCACGCAGTGCAGCTCACCGCGTGCGAGAGCGGGCTTCAGCAGATTGGAAGCATCCATCGCTCCATCTGTCTTACCTGCGCCCACGAGCGTATGCATCTCATCGATAAACAGAATGATCTGACCATCAGCGGACGTCACTTCGTTGAGAACACCCTTGAGGCGCTCTTCAAACTCGCCGCGGTATTTCGCCCCGGCAATGAGCGCGCCCATGTCCAGCGCCAGCAAGGACTTGTCCTTGAGGCTCTCGGGCACGTCCCCATTGACGATTCGCAGGGCGAGGCCTTCCGCAATTGCGGTCTTGCCCACACCCGGCTCACCAATGAGCACGGGATTGTTTTTGGTCCGGCGCGACAGAACCTGGATCGTGCGGCGAATTTCCTCGTCACGCCCGATCACCGGGTCAAGTTTGCCGTCACGCGCGACCTGCGTCAGATCACGAGCATACTTTTTGAGTGCGTCGTACTGGTCTTCGGCACCAGCGCTGTCAGCGGTACGCCCCTTACGCAGGTCCTGAATGGCGGTGTTGAGCCCGGACGGGGTAACGCCTGCCTCCTTCAGCGCTTTGCCTGCATCAGTCTGTGTTGCCATGACAAGCGCAAGAAGCACGCGTTCAGCGGTGACAAAGCTGTCGCCTTCTTTCTTGGAGATTTCTTCCGCTGTATCAAAAACGCGCGCGGTTTCCGGCGCGAGATACAGCTGTCCGGCACCGGCGCCTTCCACCTTGGGAAGCTTGTCGAGTGTCAGTTCAACTGCCTGCAGCGCCACATCAGGACGCCCACCGGCCTTGCGAATGAGATTGGCAGCCAGACCTTCCTCATCATCGAGGAGGACTTTGAGCATGTGCTCCGGCTTGAATTGTTGATGGCCTTCGCGAACGGCCAGCCCCTGCGCAGATTGCAGAAAGCCTTTCACGCGATCTGTATAGCTCTCGAGATTCATCGAGGTCCCTCTTTTCAGCCCTGATTGGCACTGTATGAAACGTCCCCATTCGGGCAACGTTCCGGAGTTATGTTTGAGGCAGGATCGCCCAAAAGAGGCACGTTCCTGCGCATTACATGTGGTGTGTTATATGCGCCACACAAGGGTTAGCAGGCCAAATGGAGCGGAAAATCCGCTGAGTTGACAAGCTAACCCATCAAGGTTGCCATCGCGTTCACACGAATCCGAAAGAGATTGCTGACCAATGGCTGATCCCCGCGTTACCGCGCTTTACCGTTTTCCTGTCAAAGGCCTGTCGCCGGAAGAACTGCACAACGTAAGCCTTGAGGCGGGAGGAACCATGCCATGGGATCGGGCATTTGCCATTGAGAATGGGACAGCGGACTTTGATCCCGAAGATCCGCAGTATTTCCACAAGACCAAATTCCTGATGCTCGCCAAGAACGAGCGGCTGGCAACGCTGGAAACATCATTCGACGATGACACCGGCATGCTGACAATTCTGCGGCGGGAAAAGAGCGGTAGGGCCAAGCAGGTGGCAAAGGGAGACATCACCTCACGCATCGGCCGCCAGCTCATTGAGCACTTTCTGACGAGCTATATGGAAGATGACCTGCGCGGCCCCCCGCGCCTTGTCACCGTGCCGCAGGGCAAGGGCGCAGGCTTCTCGTTTTCGGATGTCCCCATGAAGGTGTTATCGCTCATCAACCTGGAAAGCGTGCGCGACCTGGCACGTGTCACCGGCAAGCCCGTGGACCCGTTGCGGTTCAGGGGAAATGTCTATGTGGACGGACTGCCCGCCTGGAGTGAGCTTGAGTGGGAGAACAAGACGTTCTCGATTGGCTCACTGAAGGTCAAAGGCATCCTGCGGACACAGCGGTGCGCGGCGACAAACGTCAATCCTGAAACCGCCGAACGCGACATGAATGTCCCGCAGACCCTGAGGATCAGCTACGGGCATATGGATATGGGAATCTATTGCGAAGTGCTTGAGGCAGGTGAACTTGCCAGAGACGACATAGTTACGCCGCCCGCCGGCTAGGCAGGCTCAACAACCGCGTCATCGGAACCGCTTTCCGAAGAACCGTCGTCGACAGTGACGTCTGCGTCACCCTCAGGCTGCTTATTGGCATTGAGCTTAATGACCTCGGCTTCGCCCGTGTCGCTGTCACCGGCATCAGCATCACTGCTGCCCGCATCACTATTTGCGCTTTCGGCGTCGGCCTGGACCTTGTCCCTGCCGTTCTCCTGCACATTGTCGCGGCGACGGCGTCCCCGGCGGCGATTACCACCCTCGCGACCACCGTCAGCTTTTTCGCCGCGAGTGTCACCACTGTCCGCATCAGAGCCGCCTTCCGCCTCGGCAGCGGCGCGCTGCTGCTCGCGCTGTTCGCGCTGCTGCTGATTCTGCTGCTGGGTTTCCAGCACCAACCGATAGTAGTGCTCCGCATGCTGAAGGTAGTTTTCAGCGCCGATACGGTCACCACTGGCAGCCGCATCGCGCGCCAGCTGCTGGTACTTTTCGCTGATGTGGCTCGCATTGCCACGGATTTTTCACGTCTGGCCCATTGCTCTCAAAAGAACGATTGGCATTGTTGCCCGGCTTGCGCCCGCGGCCGCGTGATCTGTTGGGTTTATTCGCCACTGTGACTTCCCATTACGTGGTCAAAACATCTTTTTGCCAATCCGGCCACCCACATGCGGGGTGGCGGACTGTTTGAAACCTCAGACGGGCGATCTTGCAATCAGCACCATCATCTGTCGCCTTGCTGTTGGCTGTTTTTCAAGCGCGCCGGACCAAAACTCACTGCGTAAACTCAATGTGACTTGGCCGCGCCGCTTAGCATCTGCCGCAAAACTGCTGCTTCCCGTATATGACCCTGCGAGCCGCTGCCACCGCATCCGCCGGACATTCCGCCCGTGATTTCTCCCACGGACAAAACCCGGGCCCCTAACCGTTTTACAGACGTCACCCGCATTCGCTACAGGACTTAAGTCTACGGTCTGTGGTGGGCAGGAGAGCGCCTCAAAAGGCCGGAGCGCACATATGCGCGTATCCCCTTGGTTTCAACCTAGCGGTTCACTTCGCCCAATCCAAGCCCTTTTTGGTTAAGGCAAAAAACACCATGAATGAGACATCAATGGCGTGGCCCACGGGCAACAACCACCCTGGGCCGCCCTGCCATATCTCTGACCATACCCAGCCCCGGTCCTGACACCTGTACGCCGGCCCCATCCAGAATGCCCAACACTTGATCAGCCTGCCTATGGCCGGTTTCAAAGGCGAGAAGGGCATTTGGCCGTGCGATCAGATGCAAATGCCTGGCAATACGCCGATAAGGCTCAAGTCCGTCGGCACCGCCATCGAGCGCCCGTGTCGGGTCAAAGTCCCGCACCTCCCGCATCAACCCGGGCAGCTCACCGCGCGCAATATAGGGCGGATTGGACACGACAACATCTGCCAGCCGCGCCGGCACAAGGCCCCAGTCGGACATCAAGAATGCGGCCCGACTGCCGATCCCGGTCGCGCGCGCGTTACGACGCGCCATACAAATCGCCCCGAAGGAGAGGTCTGACCCCAGCCCGCGTGCGTCGGGTAGCGCCGAAAGGAGTGCGAGCAGGATGGCGCCACTGCCCGTCCCAAGGTCCCGGATGTATGGCCGCTGGTTACCGCCGAGCCGGCCGAGAACAGCTTCGACCAGCGTTTCAGTGTCCGCACGCGGATCAAGGGTGTCACCAGAGACACCAAGCGTCAGTCCCCAGAACTCCCGCTGCCCGATGATGCGCGACACCGGCTTGCCCTGCGCCCGCGCCTCAAGAAACAGCTGAAACAGATCAGCCGCATCTGCCTGCAGCGCATCCTCACCCTGCATCACCAGGGCTTCGTGACTGAGACCTGTTGCCGCCTGCAGGAGCAATCGGGCGTCCAGGGCAGCGGTATCAACATCACTTTCTTTGAGAAAAGCGCGCGCCGTCGCCAGCGTCTGCGACAGGGTGGCACCTGTCATAAGCGGCATCACGCGTCTTCAGGCTCGTTGATCGCCGCAAGCCTAGCCGCCTGATCCTCCGTGATCAGTGCATCGACCACTTCATCCAGCGCGTCGCCGGCAATCACATGATCCAGCTTGTAGAGCGTCAGATTGATCCGGTGATCGGTCACGCGACCTTGCGGAAAGTTGTAGGTCCGAATGCGTTCAGAGCGGTCACCTGACCCGACTTGGCCACGGCGCGCTTCGGCACGTTCCGCATCAACCTTGGCGCGCTCCGCGTCAAAAATCCGCGCCCGGAGAATCTTCATGCCCTTGGCGCGATTCTTGTGCTGGGACTTTTCATCCTGCTGCGAGACGACAATGCCGGTCGGAATGTGCGTAATGCGAACAGCACTGTCAGTCGTATTCACCGACTGACCACCAGGGCCCGACGCGCGAAACACATCAACGCGCAGGTCTTTTTCCTCGATTTGAACATCGACTTCTTCAGCTTCCGGCAATACAGCCACTGTCGCAGCAGATGTGTGAATACGGCCCGACCCTTCGGTCTCCGGCACGCGCTGAACCCGGTGCACACCGGATTCATACTTCATGCGCGCGAACACGCCTTCGCCCTTGATGCCGGCGATGATTTCTTTGTAGCCACCCACATCACCGTCCGACGCGGAGATGATTTCAAGCTTCCAACCATGAAGTTCAGCGTAGCGCTGATACATGCGAAACAGGCTGCCCGCAAAGAGCGCTGCTTCGTCGCCACCTGTGCCAGCACGCACTTCCAGAATGGCATCACGATCATCGGCCACGTCTTTGGGAAGCAACAGGATCGAGACCTCATGCTCTATCTCGGGAATATTGGCCTCAAGGGCCTGGCGTTCTTCTGTCGCCATCTCGCGCATATCCGCATCGAGATCCTTGTCCTCCAGCATTACCGTGAGGTCAGCCAGCTCAGACCGGGAGTCTTTCAACTTGCGGACAGCAGCGACCACCGGCTGAAGCTCTGAGAACTCCTTGGACAACGCCACATAGGCGTCCGGGTCCGGATTCTCGGACATCCTGGTTTCGATATCAGCCTGGCGGGCCAGCAATTGTTCGATTTTTTGCTCGGAGAGCATGGGAGCCAACGCTACTTGAGGAAACGGGAAACAGCGGATCTACAAACCGCGTACCGCTACTGCCCGGAAAGCGTGGCCGGATCAAGGGGCAAGTCAGCCAGCACCTCGCCGGCGCGACCAGCGGAACACGCCGGCAGACCATCTACAACGAGCTGCAAGGCCCCGGCATTGCGAGTTGCAAGCCCCAAGCCTTCCCGGTTTGGCGCGCGATAGCTCTCACCGGCGCGAAGCGTCCGGGACAACAGCACGTTGCCGGCTCCGTCCTCAACGCGCACCCAAGTCTGGGCATTGGCACGAATGAATATGCGGCTGTCATGGTTTTGCTGACCATAGACAAACCCTTCCCAAGCCCGCTCAGCCCCGGTCTCCAGAGGCGACACCTGATCCCCGGACGGAGTGGCAGATTGAACACCGGCTGTTTCAGCCTCTGCTTCGGCAGCCTGCGTAGCTATGGACGCCTCATCTGCAAGCAATGTGGTTTCGCCCACAACGGTCTCGACTGAAGTCTCTTCGCCCGCTGCATCCAGAGTGACTGACGTCGACACGTCATCGGCCTCAGTTGCAGTGGCTTGAGGGGGCTCCCCAGCTGGGCGCGCTTCATCGTCCCGCGTCGGCAATGCTGCAGCGTCTGCCGCTGCCGCTGGCCGCTCCACGGCGTCACGCGGCAGAGAAGCAGGAGGAACAATCGGCACAACACGTGTTTCAGGGATGACGCTTGGCGCACCAGACACCCGCTGTTCAACGGTGCGGTCCGCTGAAACCGTCAGAGACCAGATGCCATAGAGAGCAGCAATAGCGAGGATGCCGACAACGACAAAAGCGCCGCGCGGCATACGTGATTCTTCCTCCGCGTCCGGAAAGACCAATTCCGGCCCAGCACTCTTCGCTGCGTCAAACTCCGACTTGAATGCCGCCACCATCTCGACTTGATCAAGCCCAAGATACTCTGCATACGAACGAACAAATCCGATTGAGTAGGCCCGGCCAGGTAGCGCATCAAAGTCGCCACCTTCGATGGCTTCAATCTGGTCACGTCGAATGCGCAACTGGCCGGCAACATCGGAAATGTCTTCGCCCAGCGACAGCCGCGCCGCATGCATCTGTGCACCGGTGGTTCCGCGCGGCTCAGGGTTATCATCCTGAATATCACGCAAGTGCAGGCGTCGGGTAGGACCAACAGACGCGTCTTCCAGATTAAGTTTGGTCACTTTGCCCATGGTGCGGCCCGTGTATCCCCTTTTGCGCCTGAACATCTGCCCTACCAGAGCGTCCAGAGCGACCGAAATTAAATACGCATCGATCCTGCGCGCCGTCAGTGCACATTCAAATACGACCTCAGGGTCGCGCAGCCTGTAAAATGTTGCGCACAGAATGTCAGAAGGTGGTTACTAAACTAAAAACCGCTCGCAACTGCAATGGTTTACACGGATTTAGATCGGAATCTTATGGTCACGCGCATAAGCAGCAAGCTGTTCGCGCAGGCTCCGGTCGGGAAGTTTTAGCCGCTGCTCAATGAAGCCTGCCAACTCGCCCCCATTCAGCTCCAGGATCATCGCCTTTACTGGCCCCACCGCAGCGGGCGGAATAGAGAGTGTCCGGAAACCCAGCCCGACAAGCGTCATGGCTTCCAGCGGCCGGCCGGCCATCTCCCCACACAAGGAAACGGGCACATTCTGCGCATTACATTCAGCCACCACATGCTTCAAAAACGACAGAACTGCGGGACTTAGAAGGTCATATCGATCCCCAACACGGGTATTGCCCCGGTCACTGGCAAAGAAGAATTGCAAAAGGTCATTCGACCCAATTGATATGAAGTCCACCAATGGCAAGAGAGCGTCCAGTTGCCATGCCAGGGATGGCACTTCCAGCATCGAGCCGACCTTGATGCTGGCAGGCTTGTCGAGCCTCAGCCTGTCCAACCGCGCGATCTCCTTGTCCAGCAGCGCGCGGGCCGCCTGAAACTCGCTGACTTCCGCAACCATTGGGAACATCAAGCGCAAATCACGTCCCGTGGCCGCCTGCAGGAGTGCCCGCAACTGATAGCGCAGCAGACCCGGGCGATCGAGAGCAATCCGAATGGCGCGCCACCCCAGTGCCGGGTTCTCTTCCTTGGCATGAGCCAGATACGGCAACACCTTGTCGCCGCCTACATCCAGCGTGCGGAATGTAACCGGCTTGCCTTGCGCAGCATCCAGGACATCAGAATACAAAGTCCTCTGCTCGGACAATTTGGGCATCGCCGACGCAATAAGGAACTGAAGTTCGGTCCGGAACAGGCCGATACCGTCCGCCCCCGCTTCGTGCAGATGCGGCAGATCCACCATCAATCCCGCATTGATCGTGAGTGATACGTCGATACCATCCTGCGTGACGGCGGGCTTGCCATGTAGCTCGCGGAACTGGGCCTGCCTGCGCGCACGAAACCGAGCCTTCTCAGAATAAGCATCAACGATTTCCGATGACGGAAGGGCATAGACCTCGCCCGTATCCCCGTCCGCGATGACCGCATCACCGGACTCCAGCAGGTCCGTAATACCTGCGACCCGACCGATCATCGGGATACCCAATGCCCGCGCCACAATGGACACATGCGCCGTTGCCGACCCTTCTTCCAGCACCAGCGCGCGCAGCTTCTCGCTGTCATAGTCCAGCAGTTCGGCCGGTCCCATGTTGCGCGCAACAACAATGGCGTCCGTCGGCAAGTCATCACCGGCTGCTGTGAGCGGCACACCGGCGAGATGGCTCAACAGGCGGTTGGCCAGATCATCAAGGTCGTGCAGGCGTTCACGCAGATAAGGGTCCGTCTGCCGCATGAGGCGTGCCCGGGTTTCGTTCTGCACACGCTCAACGGCAGCTTCGGCCGTCAACCCGCTTTCAATGGCTTCGCGCAACCGGGCCAGCCAGCCGCGGTCATTGGCGAACATCCGGTAGGTCTCAAGGATTTCGCGATGTTCGCCGGCGCGCCCCAGATTGTCGCCGGATAGCATTGCATCAACCTGCGCCCGTAGCTGACTGACCGCCTCTTCAATGCGCTGAAGTTCATCGCTGCTATCCTCGGCAATGATGCGCGTTACGTGAAAACGTGGTTGATGCAGAACGGCATGCCCAAGAGCAATGCCTTCAGAGATGGCAACACCGTGATGGTGCATTGCCCTGTCATCGACCAACTCGGCCTGATGAAGGGCTGCGAGATTGACCAGGTCACCAGATGCCACCATCTCAGCAAGCACCATGGCAACGGTTTCCAACGCCTCCATTTCTTCCAGCTTGTAGGCACGGGTCGTGACATTTTGAACGGCGAGCACACCCAGCACGCGACCGGACCGCAAAAGCGGCACACCAAGATATGAGAGATACGGATCTTCGCCGGTCTCCGGCCTGTAAGCAAAGGCGGGGTGGCGCTGTGCGTGAGACAGGGCCAAGGGCCGTGCTGTCTGCGCCACTGTACCAACCAGCCCTTCGCCCAAAGCCAGGAAGGTGTTGTGGACGGCTTCTTCGCGTAGGCCTTCAGTTGCGAAAAGCTCAAGCCGGTTGTCTGGCTGCAGCAGATAGATCGAGCACACTTCCGCAACCATGTTGGAGGCGATCAGGCGCACGACGGTTTGCAGCCGGTCATCAGCTGACCCGGACTGTGCCATCACCTCCCGAAGGCTTCTCAACAATGTGCGCGGACCATGCGCGGTCTCTACCACCGGCAGTCAACCTCGTAAGTTGTGTGTCGTTAAGTCGGAAGCGTTGTGTACGCCCCCAGAGTGCACAAATGTGCAATTGCCATAAAATATGTGGCTCAAATTTGATCTTTTGGCAGATCAGAAGAATGCAGCCCTTATAGCACGGACAGACATGCCCGACTCGCTATTGACCTTACTAGGTCATGTACTTGTTTTTACCTGTGCTACGCAGCTTCCCCGTCAAGGCCATAGGCCGTGTGCAGTGCGCGTACTGCGAGTTCAGTATACTCGGCGTCGATCAACACGCTGACCTTGATCTCAGATGTTGAAATAACGTGGATGTTGATATTGCGGTCAGCAAGTGCCTTGAACATCTTTTGAGCAACGCCTGTGTGGCTTCGCATGCCAACACCGATGACTGAAATCTTCGACACATCACCGTCTGCCACAAGATACTGATACCCAATCTCGTCATTGGCGCCTTCAATCACCGCGCGGGCCTTTTCAAGCTCTGCATGACTGACCGTAAAGGTGAGGTCTGTCATGGAGCCGTCTTCGGAAACGTTCTGAACGATCATGTCCACATTAATGCCCGCATCCGCAAGCGGACCGAAGATGGCTGCCGACACGCCTGGCTTGTCAGCCACTTTCACCAGCGTGATCTTTGCCTCATCACGCGAATACGCGATTCCGGTCACAAGTTCCTGTTCCATAATTTCCTCCTCGTCACAGACGAGCGTTCCAGGCAACTCCGAGTTGCCGTTTGCAGCAGCCACAAGGTCCGGCGCACCGGGCTCGTCAAACGATGACCGCACAAGCACCCGAACCTGGTGGGTCATCGCCATGCCGACCGAGCGCGTCTGCAATACCTTGGCGCCCTGGCTGGCCATCTCCAGCATTTCTTCGTAGGTGATCTTTGAAAGCTTCCGGGCCCGCGGCGTCATGCGCGGGTCCGTCGTATAGACACCATCCACATCCGTATAGATGTCGCACCGGTCCGCATTCAATGCAGCCGCAAGCGCAACCGCGCTGGTATCCGACCCGCCGCGCCCAAGGGTCGCGATGCGGTTGTTGTCACCTAGTCCCTGAAAACCAGCGACGACAGCAACGCGGCCTTCACCGAACGCCTCCTCCAGTGCTTCCGTCTCAATAGAGTCGATACGGGCAGCACCGTGGACACCGCTCGTGCGGATGGGTATCTGCCACCCAAGCCAGGAGCGGGCGGGAACGCCCATGTCGCTGAGCGTAATCGCAAGAAGGCCCGACGTGATCTGTTCACCCGCCGACACCACGGCATCATATTCACGTGCATCGTGCAGCGGAGCGGCGTCTTTGCACCAATCCACAAGTTGGTTGGTTGTGCCGGCCATCGCCGAAACCACAACCGCGACTTCATTGCCCGCCTCTACTTCACGTTTGACATGCGCCGCCACAACCTGAATCCGCTCGAGATCAGCTACAGACGTCCCGCCAAATTTAAGCACCAGTCGCGCCATGTGACCTGTGAGCACACCAGCCAGCAAGTGCTGGACCAATTGGCACGGTGCGCCATATCCTCTTTAGAAACTGATAGATACACGCTCCCTGGGCGACCAGGGAAACGGACTGCATGAACCCGCAAAACGCGGCGTACACATACAGGCAGCGCCCCAGACCTGCAACCAGCCGCATCTGAAGGCCTTTAAACGCAAGGATACCCCGATGGCAGCCATGCCCGAGGCACAGGTGGAAACCTCAAATGAGACTGTTGATACGCAGGAAATAGCCAAATTCTCGGCTATGGCAGCCGAATGGTGGGATCCCCACGGCAAGTTCCGTCCCCTGCATAAATTCAACCCCACACGGCTGAAATACATACGCGAACAGGTCTCCACCCATTTTAGCCGCGATGAACAGGTCCAAAAGCCTTTGGAAGGACTGCGGTTGCTCGATATTGGATGCGGCGGCGGACTGCTGTCGGAGCCGATGACACGGCTGGGCGCAAAGGTCACTGGTGCGGATGCGGGCGAGAAGAACATCAAGACAGCCTCCGTCCACGCCGCTGAGCAGGGCCTCAAAATTGACTACCGGCACACTACGGCTGAAGCACTTGCCCAAGCCGGTGAACAGTTTGACGTCATCTTGAACATGGAAGTCATCGAGCACGTGGCGGACACACAGGCCTTCATGACGTCATGTGCCGGTTGCCTCAGGCCCGGCGGCTTGATGATCGTCGCCACACTGAACCGAACGGCAAAGGCCTTTGCGCTGGCTATCGTAGGCGCTGAATATGTCCTCGGCTGGCTGCCACGCGGCACCCATGAATGGAACAAGTTCATTACGCTCGATGAGATGCGCACCATGATGGAAAATGCTGATCTGATGCCCGGTCAATTGACGGGCGTCAGCTTCAACCCACTGTCTGACAAATGGTCCGTATCCGGAGATACCGCCGTCAACTACATGATGACAGCGACCAGACCCGCTTAGTTGCGCTTGCGGCGCGGCGCCGGAAGAGGTGCAACCGCCACACCGTCATCTATCAGGTCTCGGGCTTCTTCAAGCGTCGCCTCACCGTAGATCTGGCGTATCTCGGCTTCCTTGTTGTGGATGGCACGTGCTTCCTCGGCAAAGCTGTCACCCACATATTCGGCATTCGCTTCCACATGGGCGCGCACTTTTTCCATAACGGTTGCGAGCTCCTGTGCAGCCTTGACAGCCGCCCCGCCGTCCCCGTTGGCAGCAGGCACATGAGACTCATCCGTATTCTGATTGCTCTTACGGGCAATCGAGGGAGCCATAAGCGACTTTTGGACCTCGGCTGAACCACAGACAACGCATGACAAATGTCCCTGCGCTTCCAGCGTGTCATACGCGCTGCTTGAAGCAAACCAGGACTCGAACTCGTGCCCATTGGCACAGATAAGGCTGTAGCGGATCATGATGTCGGTAAATTTGCGCTGTTTTCAGTATTTGGCAACGCAAATTGGCGGTCATGCTGAAGGGAAGGAATCCGTGATCGGGCGTCGGCAACCTTTGCTGGATCAATATCCGCGGCCACAAAGCCGACACGCAGCCCACCGTCGGCTAGTACCTCACCCCACGGATCCACAATCAGACTGTGCCCATATGTCTTGCGGCCATTTTCATGCGTGCCCGACTGGGCTGCCGCAAACACATAGGCACCGGTCTCAATCGCCCGTGCACGCAACAGCACATGCCAGTGGGCTTCACCAGTCACCTGCGTGAAAGCCGACGGGACTGTCAGATAATCTGCACCTGCCTGCGCCAGCGATCGATAGAGCGCGGGAAAGCGAAGGTCATAACAAACAGTCAGGCCGATCGGCCCAAACTCCGTCGGCACCAAGACGGCAGCATCACCAGGCCGGTAGTTTTTTGATTCGTGATAACGCTCGCCATTGGGCAGCGACACATCGAACATGTGGATCTTGTCGTATCGGGCATGAATCTGCCCATCCGGACCCATCATGTAAGAGCGGTTAGCCACCTTATCGTCGCCCACCTTGATCGCCAGTGATCCGACGCTGAGCCAGATGCCCAAATCTGCAGCCAGCCGTGACAGCACCGACACTGCATTTGTATCGGCTTCAGGTTTGACGGCTTCGAAAAGATGCTTGCCGCCAGCTTCCATCAACAGCGTGTTTTCAGGCGTGCAGACAAGCCGCGCGCCATCTTTTGCAGCATCCTGGATGAAATCACTCGCCGCTTCGATGTTCGCACCGGGATCACGGCCGGAACGCAGCGTGATGCAGGCCGCGCGAAAGGGAGCGGCGGTCATGACCTAGCTGGCCAGCAGCGGATCAAGGGCACCTTTTGATTCAAGGGCATACAGCTCATCGCACCCGCCCACATGGGTATCACCGACAAAGATCTGCGGCACGCTGGTACGCCCCGTCAGGTCAATCATCTTGTCGCGCGCGCCCGGTGTGGCCATCACGTCCACTTCGTCATAGGTCACACCCTTGTCGCGCAGCAGGGCCTTGGCCCGATGGCAATAGGGGCAGATCTGGGTTGTGTAAATCTGGACTTTGCTCATGATTTCACCTGCGAACGCAGCCACTTAGCTGCTTGTCTGGAATGGCTCTTTGTTGGCCATCATATGGTGGCATCCTCCGGCCCTACAACCCGGGCCACGGTGAGAACATCAATCCGCCTTGCTCCAGCCCGTCGCAAGACCCCGGCACAGGCCTCAACCGTGGCGCCCGAAGTCAGCACATCGTCGATCAAAACAATGTGTTTGCCCGCAACTTTGGCCGCGGCGACGGCATCCGCGAGCCGGAATGCCCCACGCACATTGCGCCGCCGGCCGGCACGGCTTAGGCCCACCTGGCTCATCGTTGGCTTGATCCGCTGAAGCAAAGAGGGCGCGACCTCAATGCCCGCCCGCTCGCCTAGAGCCAACGACAGCAAGGCGGCTTGATTGAACCGCCGCCACATCAACCGCCGCCGATGCAGCGGCACTGGCACAAGGAGATCAGCACCTGCCAAAAAATCTTTACCGGCAATGCACATCCACCCTGCAAGCAGCGGGGCAAGGTCCATGCGATCACTGTATTTGAGCTGATGGACAAGACGTCGGGCCGCACCGTCATAAATCAAGGCAGCACGCGCATGGTCAAAGGCGGGCGTGCGGGCAATCGCCGCCGGGCTAATGGCTCCCTCACCGGCATCGCGCTCAAATGGCACACCTGAAATGGCGCATAATGGCCGCGTGATAAAGGCCAGCTGAGACCAAGCCTCAGGCGAGAGAGTACCGTGCTCCACCACCCGCTCACCGGTCAGCGGACAAACCGGTGGCAATGCAAAGGCCACAAGTCCCCTTGCAGCTGTCTTGGTAGCGCGTTGAAGCTCATGAAACGCTTTGCCCATCACCACAGGGTAAGCTATTTCAGCCCTGTGACCCACGCCAATCCACAGACACCGTTTGACACGAGCCTGATCCGCCAGCGGCGCGCGCGGGCGGCCTCCGGCTATGGTGAATTCGACTTTCTCAAGAAACTGGTGGCAGGCGAGATTGCCGAACGGCTACTGGATTCAAATCGGTCATTTGAGATCGGAGTGGATATAGGCAGCCATTCCGGCCAGCTGCGCGCGCCCTTGTTGGCAACCGAAAGACTGACGCACCTCATCCACGCAGACAGCGTGGACCCAATGGTCAGGCAAGCAGACGGCAGCCGCATCGTGATGGATGAAGAACACCTGGCCATCGGCGATGGCAAGATTGACTTTGCAACAAGCGCCCTGGCCCTCCACCGCCTGAACGACCTGCCTGGAGCTCTCATCCAGATACGCCGCGCCCTGAGGCCGGACGGGCTCTTCATTGGCGCGATGTTGGGTGGAGAGACTCTGATCGAGCTGCGGACGGCTTTCTCGGAAGCAGAATCCGACGTTGAAGGCGGCATAAGCCCACGGGTCGCGCCTTTCGCAGATGTGCGGGACATGGGGGGATTGATGCAGCGGGCAGGTTTTGCACTGCCTGTCGTCGATGCGGATCGACACACGGTAACCTATGAAACACCATTTTCCCTGCTGCGGGATCTGCGCGGCATGGGAGAAACCAACGCGCTGAATGCCCGGCGCAAGCAGCCTCTGCGCCGGGTAACGCTCATGCGCATGGCCGAGATCTACGCCCAGCGCTATGCAACGCCGGAGGGTCGAGTGTCCGCGACAATTCAGATTGTCTATATAGCGGGTTGGGCGCACCACGAGAGACAGCCACCACCCAAACATCGAGACAGAGCGAAGC
>ERZ1740067.1137-NODE-1137-length-19022-cov-6.786840_pt1 | contig 19022 bp, 16 predicted proteins | sample MGYA00581736_ERZ1740067 | MGnify/ENA primary metagenome ERZ1740067 (study PRJEB43018, sample SAMN04849236) | marine metagenome | isolation source: floating plastic debris | place: Pacific Ocean | collected 2008-08-27 | study: EMG produced TPA metagenomics... | reverse complement strand
TTTGAGTCCCTATAAAAATTAGTAAAAGTATACGTTGCTACCAATTTTCGTGTTCTTAAAGAGGGCTTAACTTTTAGCGTTAAGGAGTTTGGTAAGTATTTTAATAACTTCCTGAAAGCGTTGGATGTCGTGAGGCGACTGTCAAATGGCTTCCCCAAATGCCCTCCTCTCTATGGACTTTGAATCTCAAGATCAGAGTGTCAATACGACTCGGTTACTGAGGGTTGCGATCGCATTAGGGTTTCACTGCTTTCAGGATGAAAAGAACAACTGGCGAATTCAGCCTGGTGAATCGGTGGATGACTGGTACCTACAGCAGGAAGGGGAACGGTGGCTACTGATTGTCAATCAGGTTCCTCAAATTTTGCTCCGTATCGCTGAGGCGCTAGCATTCCTTCAGCGACAGACGACTGACGACAGCTCTGACAACCGCTCTGCAAGGGACTCGTAATAGGTTGCTGGTCGAATCATAAAGCTGAGTAAATGATATGGATGCGTTAAGGGAGCGTTAAAATACGAGCGCTGTAATGAATGCCTGCTCGTGGGCTCGCTCACTATGCTTCACGCTATTCGCGGATCTTTCTTAGATTTTATTGATGATCCTTTTTATCGGCCAGAGGCAGACTGTGTCCGTTATTTGCCTGATGGGCTGCTGGTGATAGAGCACGGGAACATAAAAGCGTTTGGCTCGTACGAGCATTTGAAAGAAGACTACGCTCAGGTGACAACCGTCTATTATCCCGACCGTATCATCACACCAGGATTTATTGATACGCATATTCACTACCCGCAAACTGAGATGATTGCGGCCTATGGCGAGCAGCTGCTGGAGTGGCTGGAGCGATATGCTTTCCCAACAGAGCTGAAATTTAAGGATAAAGGCTATGCCGCAAAGGTCGCAGATGTATTTTTGGATCAGCTACTGCGCAATGGAACAACGACTGCGCTGGTATTGGCGGCGGTGTTTCCAGAGTCTGTGGATGCTTTTTTTGAGGCAGCTGAGCGGCGAAACCTGTGTATGATTGCGGGTAAGGTAATGATGGATCGCAATGCGCCAGAAGACCTTTGTGATACGGCAGAATCTAGTTATGAGCAGACGAAGGCGCTGATCGAGAAGTGGCATAAGAAGGGACGGTTACACTATGCTGTAACGCCAAGATTTGCGATTACCTCTACTAACGAACAGTTGAAAAAAGCGGGTGAGCTGCTCGCTGAATTTCCAGATGTGTATCTGCACACCCATATTTCAGAGAATATGGATGAAGTGGCTTTGGTGCAACAGCTTTTCCCCAATAGTGATGGATATCTAGATGCATACGATCGGCCAGGGCTGGTAAGAGAGCGAGCGGTGTTTGCCCATGGGATACATTTAACAGATGCTGAGTTTCGTCGGCTGTCGGAGTGTGGGTGTGCGATCGCATTTTGCCCCACCTCTAATTTGTTCCTAGGCAGCGGTCTGTTTGATTTGGAAAAAGCTAAGTCGTCAGACCATTCAGTGAAGGTAGGACTTGCTACGGATGTAGGCGGTGGAACAAGTTTTTCGATGCTTCAAACAATGAATGAAGCTTACAAGGTGGCCCAGCTGAAACAACAGAAATTGTCTCCTTTTAAGGCGCTGTATTTAGCGACGCTAGGCGGTGCTAGGGCACTTTACTTGGAAGACTCTCTAGGAAATTTTGAGGTCGGGAAAGCAGCAGATTTTGTTGTGTTGAATCCGCGTGCTACGTCGTTAATGGCTTTTCGGAATGAAAAAGCGACGCCCAGTTCGGTCAATGAACTGGGCGATCTTGTTTTCTCTCTGATGATGCTGGGCGGTGAGCAAGCGATAGACGTTACCTATGTGATGGGGCATGCTTACAGTCAGTATCCCACTCAGCAGGATTAATGACTACCCAGATCGATGCCAATCACAATCGGGTCGTGGTCCGATGTGCGGAAGGGCGTTTGCCCATCAAAGAGAGAAGGGTCGCGCCCAAAATCGAGGTTGTAGTCGATGGCGTCGGGTTCATCGGCGTTGATGTGCCATTCTGTTGCACCTGTGATCTGGCTGCGTAGTGACTCATTTGCCATGGCGTAGTCGAGGGTGCCGAACTGGCCGTTGAAGACGAAGGAGTAGGCTGTGTCACCCAGGAAAGCTCTGGCGAGGTCGGTGTAGCCAAGCGCTTCAAGGGCAACGATGGGATCTTCTTTGGCATAGGCGTTAAGGTCGCCGAGAATGAGGAAATCTTCATCGTTGCTGCTAGTAGGATCGCTCTCTAGCCAAGTAGCGAGTGCCTGGGCACCCCTAAGGCGGGTGCCGTTGAAGTTACCTTGGCCGTCACCGGTGTCGGCGTTGTCGCCTGTGCCGTTGCCACCTTTGGATTTGAAGTGTGCGATCGCAACCGTAAACCGCTCACCGCTGCTGATCTCTTCAAACGTTACAGCCAACGGTGCTCTATTGGTACTGGAGCCATCAAAAATAGCCTCGCTGCTATCTATCCCGACCGCATCCAAATCTTCATCGGTCAGGGTTTCAACGGTAGAACCACTGGCAACTCGTACAGTTTGTGTTTTATAAATCGCACCAACTGAAATGGCATCGCCCGTATCAACAAAAGACTGCTGAGGTTCTACAAAGCCATAGGTGCCTGCGCCGACTCGTTCGTTGAGCGCGTCAATCAGCGTCCCGCTCGCAAAGCGACCATCGCCGTTGATATCTGCGAATTCATTTTCCAGCTCTACGAGACCAACAATATCCGCATCCATGGTGGCGAGTACGCTCACTAGCTTTTCTAGTTGACGCTCAAACTCAGCGGGCGTGTCTGCCCCACGAGGCGGCAAACTGCTAGGACCACTGCCTGGGTTGTTCTCCTGATCAAGGGTGGTGAAAAGGTTGAGTACGTTCAGGCCCACAAGTTTAAGAGAACCGCCTACATCGTTCGGTGTGAGTGGGCGTGGATTTGTCGGCTGAAAATCGATGCCTTGATTGGCGTGAATTCGATGGCTGTTGAAATCAAAGCTGAGAACACCGGTGAGGTCAGTGACGCTATCGCCGCCACGTAAAGGATTGGTGGCACTCAGTGGCTGACCACCTCTGCCAAAGAGAGTGTTAGGATTCTGTTCTGCCCTGCCGTCGTCTAGAATGATCTGTCGGCGGGCAACGAGGTGTTGGTAGGTGTTAAAGCCTTCAGCACTGGGTTCGTTGAACTGGGTGTATTGTTCAAGTCGCCCGTCGGTCCCTTCTGCATTTCCGGGGCCGTCGGAAGCGAGCCGGAGCTCTCCAAAGCGATCGAGGTTGAAGTATTCGGTGACATACAGCGTATCGGGAATCGTGACGCGCATCCCCTCGACTGTTTCTAGGGTTTCATCTGTTGATAAGGGGAAGTTGACCGTAGCGGGAGTGGGAAGTGTACGGTCGCTTGCAATAATATCAACACTGCGAATGTTGGTGAGTGCGGTGAGTGCATTAAAACGCTCTTCTACAGTGCCGCTTACGCGCACTTTATCGCCGACCGAGACATCCGTGCCTAGCGCCTCATCAAAGATAAATAATCCTTCAGAGGTTGCCGTGTTGTTATCGACATCACCATCTTCTTCTTGCACATAGAATCCGTTGAGGCCATCTTTCCCTTGAAAATCTCCTACCACGATCGCTTCTATGGTTACTTGGCTACCCTCGATCGGACTAGTGTTGCCTGTGCCCTGAATATCGCTAATCAAGGTGATGCTAGCCGTCTCCGGTGTGGTTTCAGGAGCGGCTTCTGGCGGTGATGTTTCTGGTACAGCGGGTTCTGTTATTTCCTCGGGCATTTCTACGATGGGCGTTGCCGATGGCGAAACGCTAAAAGACCTAGCCGGGAAAGGGAACGCAGCAACTGCATTATTGGCTGAACCGCTGAGTGAGCCAGGCAGACTGAAGATCCACTGGGAGCGACTAAATGTGCCATCGGCGGCGGTATTCGGCTGACGGTAGGCCCAGCCATCTGTGTATTCCCAAGGCTGACCTGTCCCATCCAGATCGGGCATGCCAAAAACGTCAATGACTGAGCCAGATTTGAAGAGTTCAATCGCATCGTCACCGTCGATATTGGAGGCTCTGTCCGTATCGCTGGGGGCGAAGCCAAAGAAGCTGGTGAAGTTGTCTATCTCACTGGAAATATATAGATAATCTCCGGCTCTTGCTGAACCAGAGAAGGTGTACTCTTGGCCATTAGAACCATTGCCATTGTTGGCCGAACCAAAGCCATAAATGCTTAAGTCCGGAATGTCATTGACAACATAAAACTCTATGGCTTTTGGCGTCCCACTGGCGAGAGGTCCGTCAATTACACCTGTCAAAATCAAATCGATCAAAATCTTGCACCCTCATGCATGAGATTAGCTTTCAGTAATCTCGAAATTCTCATGTGGTCAGCAGTTAATTTGGGGCGGTAAAGCTACTGAACGCCCACAAGCTAACATACACATTCACCATCCGGTTCAGTTATCTATAAGCCAAATTCCGTATCTTTCTATACCGTCCCAATTCATTGTTACTTAGAGTAATGTAGGCTCAGGTCAAATCACGAGTTACCACTAGCTCAAGAGGACACTGACAAGCCTCAAGCACAGGTAAAAAGTGGTCAAGTTCAGGCGTCGACATTTCTGGATCTTTGGCCAAGTCATCCCAAATGCGAAGCTGAACGGCGTCTTTCGCATAGGGCTGATTGATAAACACTCGGGCTTCCTCTTCTGAGAAAATGCCACCCTGTAGCTCTAGGCTGCGCTTGGAAGCAGGAGATAGGGTATCCCAGTACTCGTCGTCAATGACACATAGGTAACGCTTGGCATTGACATGTAGCCGCACTGGCTCGGTAACAGATTTGGGGAAAATGCCTTTCAGGTAGGGGAGTGCTCTTTCTTCGTGGCGATCGTTGATGCCTCGTTCGGCGGCGTCTTCTCCTAATGTGTGAACAAGGTGCCCAAAATCGTGAAGCAAACAGGCAGTCACCAATGAAGGCTCGGAATACGCACTTTGTGCAAGGGTGGCGCACTGTAAGGCATGCTGTTTTTGGGTGACCGCTTCGCGCCCGTATTGGGAGTGTCCGTGGGTCGATAGGGTATTAATAATTTCTGTAATAGATGCCATGACGAGTACCAAAATGAGAGCGATTTAATAGGGGTGAACAAGTAATCTTTAGGCAATTTTCTTTTTAACGGGTCTAGGCTACGCGCTTGCCTTGGCAAATGACACGGGTGGGACGGGGAATGTTGTTTTCGAGTTGGACGATGAGGAGATCGGCGCGCTTGTCAACTTCTAGGGTGCCGCGATCGCACCCCAACCCAATCGCCTCTGCTGGATTGACCGTAACGGGTCGCATTGCCTCATACACAGGCTTTTGCAGTTTTTGGGCAACAATGAAGATCGACAGCAACAGACTATGAGGCACATAGTCTGAGGAGATGAGATCAACCAAGTCGTATTCGGCAAGTTCCATGGCGGATACGTTGCCTGAATGAGACCCCCCTAGGACAAGATTGGGTGCACCCATGAGCACTTTTAGCTGATGCTGATGGGCTTCTTTGGCAGCATCTAGCGTGGTCGGAAACTCTGAGATAGTGACACCTTCTTCCACGGCCTGCTGTACATGTTCGACAGTGGCATCATCGTGACTAGCCATCGCTAAATTGTGCTTTGTGCCAAGGTTCACCAGAGCTGTGCGACTTTTGACGGCGTAGGCTTTTTGGGCAGCAATGCGATCGCGAATAAACGCTTCCACCTCTGCCTCACTCATGCCATGCTTGCCCATGTAATACTCTTGAAATTTTTCGAGTTGGGCAAACTGGCGCTGTCCGGGGGTATGGTCCATCAAGGAGATAAGAGAAAGTAGCGGATGCTCAGCGTATTCGCTGACGATATCGGCAACCGTTTCGTAGCCTAGCTCGCAGCGCAGGTGCAGACGGTGATCGATGGAAAAGTCTCCTTTTGCCTGCTTTTTAGAGATTTCACCAACCATGGACTCAAACTCGGTGATGCGAAGGGAGCGGGGAGTGACGTCGCCAACGGCGATCGCATCGCAAACTGTTGTAATTCCGGCAGCGGCCAAATCCCGGTCGTGGTGAGTGGCAGCGGCTTCTATAGGCCAGCGAACACCTGGGCGAGGCGATACGCAGCGCTCTAAATTGTCGGTGTGCAGCTCAATGAGCCCTGGCAGCAGGTATTCTCCTTCTCCGTTGATGCCGTGGTCTACAGTACCTGGCTGAATGTCAAAGATGCGGCCATCACGAACCACAAGTGTGCCGACAACTTCTTGGTCCGGCAGCTGGAGACGATAATTTGTATAAACTTGTTCATTCATGGGGACGCCTGGGTACTTCTACCTGATTAATGTTTAATAATGCTACTCAAAGGTTAAGGTTTGATTACAGACACGAGATTTTACGTCTTTATCGTGAAAAATGCCGACCAATCCGCAGCCCGTAGCCTTCTTTTCTTCAATCAGTTGGATAACGGCTTCTCTGTTTTTTTGATCTAAAGCAGCGGTGGGTTCATCCAAAAGGAGAATGGGGCGATCAACTGCAAAAGCCCTGGCAATATTGACTCGTTGCTTTTCGCCACCGGAAAATGTGGTGGGTGAAAGTGACCATAGCCTTTCTGGAAGATTGAGGCGTGTGAAGAGCGATCGCACCTTCTTTTCTGCTTCGTCTTTTTTGATACCGAGTTCCATCAAGGGTTCGGCAGCCACTTGCAGGGCAGGCACACGAGGAATGACTCGTAAAAACTGACTCACATAGCCGATGGTACGCTGACGAATGTCGATAAGTTCGTGGGATTCGCACTCGGCGAGATTGACCCACCTGCCATCATGCCTAATGTTGATGGTACCGCCGTCTACTCGGTAGTTGGCATAGAGCGATTTCATCAGGGTAGATTTGCCGGAGCCGGAGGGCCCTTGGAGCGCAACGCAGTCTCCGGGGTTCACGGTGAGAGACATGTGGTGTAGGACGTTGAGCTGGCGGTTGCCTTGGTTGTGGAGGGTGAAGGTTTTGGTAAGACTTTGGGCGTGGATGAGGGCAGTTTTGGGTGGGGGAGGGGGAAGGGGTAAAGGGGAAATCACGGGGCTTTCTATGGGATTAGGGTGGCGCTGACGAGTTGTTGGGTGTAAGGGTGGTGGGGGTCGTCAAGGACTTGATCGGTGAGCCCCTGTTCTACGACTTGGCCGTGCTGCATAACCATAAGGCGATGGGCGAGGAGACGGACGACACCAATGTCGTGGGTGACGAGGATGACGCTGAGTTGGAAGGTGCGTACTAAAGAACGAAGAAGATCTAACAAACGGGCTTGAACAGAAACGTCTAGGCCGCCTGTGGGTTCGTCCATGAGGACGAGTTTGGGCTGGGTGACGAGGACACGGGCAAGCTGGAGGCGCTGCTGCATTCCGCCAGAGAAGGTAGAGGGTAGGTTGTCTATGCGATCGCTTGGAATTTCGACCTGGGTGAGCCAGCGGCTGGCTTCGGTGCGGATGTTGCCGTAGTGGCGCTGGCCGATGTCCATAAGGCGTTCGCCGATGTTGGCCCCGGCGGTGACGTTCATGCGCAAGCCATCTCGGGGGTTTTGTTGTACAAAGCCCCATTCTGTTCGCATCAGGCGACGGCGATCGGGTTCGGGGAGGTCGCTGAGGTCAATGGTGTTGGAATCTTGCTCATTGACCTGTTTGTGATAGAGGATTTGGCCCTGGTCGATGGGGAGGCGGTGGGCGATCGCATTTAGCAAAGTCGTTTTACCAGAGCCGGATTCGCCAATGATGCCAAGGATTTGGCCGGGGTAGAGGGAAAGGGAGATGCGATCGCAGGCTTGGATGTTGCCGTAGGTTTTGGTGAGGTTTTCAACAGTTAGGATGGGTTGCATGATTTGGGAAACACACTTTGTTGCCGGTGGACAGTGTAATGCTGATTTGTAGGAGAATGGGAAAGGGGGAAACACAGTTTGCTTCCGGTGGACGGTGTAGTGCTGGCCTACATCGGAAAGGGGAAAGGTGGGAGAAATCAACTATGGCTAGTTAGTTAGCGTCCTGCTGCCCTCGCTCCTAAATCTGCTCTCTCTTTTTCCTGTTGTCGGTGAAGGTTCCTCACCTGGTTCTCTTGACAGTAATCCGTATCAGAACAAATCCACATTCGCCCGCCTTCGTTGTCGATGACAACTTCGTCTAAATAGCTATCTGTTGCGCCACAAAATTCACAGGGTTTGTCCCAAGTTTCTACAGAAAAAGGATGATCTTCAAAATCTAGACTTTTCACTTTTGTATGGGGCGGCACGGCGTAAAGCCTCTTCTCTCGCCCTGCGCCGAATAGCTGTAGGGCTGGGCTCATGTGCATTTTCGGATTGTCGAATCTAGGGATGGGGCTTGGTCGCATCATGTAGCGGTCGTTCACCATGACTGGATAATCGTAAGCGGTAGCGATGTGACCGTAGCGGGTAATGTCTTCGTAGAGTTTCACATACATGGAGCCGTATTCTTCTAGCGCGTGCATTTTGCGAGTTTCGGGTTCGGAGGGCTCAATCCAACGCAACGGCTCAGGAATGGGTACCTGATACACCATGATTTGCCCCTCACCGAGGGGAGTTTCGGGAATGCGATGGCGGGTTTGAATCAGGGTGGCTTCTGTTGTTTTTTCGGTGGTGGCCACGCCGCAGACCCGTTTGAAGAAACGCCGAATATTGACGGCGTTGGTGGTGTCGTCTGCGCCTTGATCGATGACCTTGAGAGTGTCGTCTGTGCCGATGACGGAGGCCGTGACCTGGATGCCGCCTGTGCCCCAGCCATAGGACATGGGCATTTCACGAGAGCTGAAAGGAATTTGATGGCCGGGAATGGCGACGGCTTTTAGCAGGCCCCGTCGGATGGAGCGTTTGGTTTGCTCGTCGAGATAAGCGAAGTTGTAGGTGAATGTCATACAAAAAACTCCATCCCTTTGTAGGGCTTTTTCTTGGTTGCCGCGATTCTGGACTGCCAATGTCCCACATGTAGCTCTAGCTTGTAGCCGTCGGGATCGAGAATGTAGAGGGACGCGACTTCGCTCTTGTTTTCTTTCCATTCACGGACGTTGGATGCTCGGCAGCGGGCTTGCCAAATGGGAAAGTCTTTTTCAGAAACGTTGAAGGCTAAATGGGTGTATTCGGGAGAGACGGTTCTGGCAAACAGTAAGCCCTGATAGAGTGTGAACCATAATTCGCCAGCTAGCAGATATGCGCCTTTGTCCCACTTTGCCAGGGGCTGGAAGCTCAGAATTTTGGTGTAGAAATCGAACGAGCGCTCGAGATCTAAGATTGAGAGTGTGACGTGATTTAATCCGGTGATCATGAGAGGGCTTCCTGCTTAAACAGACGCTAAACGCGGTCGAGTGGGCTGTGAGGTTCGGGTGGCTTTTTGATTTGAATGAGATCGCCGGGAAAGACTTCGCCGCTGGTGATGACAATACCCATCACACCAGCTTTTCTGATGAGATTACCCCCCTCATCTTTTGAGAGGGTGGCGGCCATGAGTCCGGGCTGTAGCTGGTCTAGCTGCTTGCAGGGATTTCTTAAGCCGGTAATTTCAACCACGGCATTCTCTCCAATGTGTAGCTGCGTACCCCGTGGCAATCCCAACAGATCGATGCCGTCGGTTGTAATGTTTTCTCCCATTTGCCCCGGCAGTAAAACAAATCCAGCTTGCTTAAGTTCGTTGTGTAGCTCGGTGTGAATGAGATGCACCTGACGTAGATTCGGCTGGGTAGGGTCTTTGGCAACTCGGGAGCGATGCTGGACCGTTTTACCCGCATGGGCGTCGTCTTGTACCCCTAAGCCTGCGATTAAGCGAATGCTGCTTTGATTCTCTTTGCTAAAGCTATGGTCCTTGCTGATGCTGACGGCTTTAACCATGCCGAGGCTAGCCGCTGATGACTTCGCGTGAGCGTATTCGGCGCGCATTTTGCGGACTAGATTCAGCTCAGCCTGGAAATCAATGTAGTGCGGCAGCTTGAGATGCTGTACAAATCCCTGCGCCTCAACGTTGTCTGAGTGGTAGAGCACAAACTCTTCTTCTTGGGCGGGGCCTTGAATCTTCTCGCCGAATTCCTTGGCGCGCAGTGAGCGGTCAACGAGGGCCATAGCCATGGCTTTGCGTTCGTTGTAACCGAAGGTAAGGCCATAGCCTCGGGTGAATTGGGGCGGTAGCTTTTTGTTCCCCTTGAACTGGGTGACCATTTGCACTTCGGTGACGGTAATGTCTGCGATCGCAATCTCAAACCCCAGTTCTTCCGGGCAAATGCACACCTCTACTTCACCCATGCGAATTTCACCCGCAAACGGGTGAGAGTTGCCATAGCCACGCTGGGTGGAATAGGCAAGCCCAAGCAAAAAGCCCTCATCCGCCCGCGCCAGATTTTGTAATCTCGCATCTCTGCCTGCAGGAAGTTCCAGCGGCTGGCGAGTCAGGTCAAAAATCTCCTCAGCGTGTATTTCTGGCCCAGATTCTGGCTCAGATTGAATTAAACCTTCGTGGTTCAAGGCATCAACGGCTCTGGGAACGCCTGGAGAAGCGTCTGCTTCGTCTGCTTTCGCACCTGGATATTGAGGTTGGTTGTCCTCTGCGGCTAGCTTAAAATCCAACAGTCTGTGGATGTAGTCGAAGGTTGGGCCGAGCCGCTGTCCGCCTGGAACATCTTTGTAAATAGAAGAAATACGTCGCCCGATTTCCATTTGGCTCGTATCCAGGGGTTCAGCGTAGTAAAAACGGGGCAGGGTTGTGCGGTACGCCCTGAGCAGGAAGGTAGCTTCTACCAAATCACCCCATGACTGTTTTATAGCTAGCGCTGCTAAGTCCGGATCATATAGGCTGCCCTCTGCCATAACACGGGCAATTGCTAAGCTCATCTGTTGCTTTATCTGTTCTAGGCTAAGCTCAGGAAGATTCTGGTCGCCTCTGCGTTTGGCCTGAAGTAACTTTTCAGCATTGAAGATAGCTTTTTCGCCACCTTTAACAGCTACATAAGACATGGTGTTATGCCCCCTCCTCAAACTGAACTTTTGTGCTTCGCGGTAGACCCATCACCTGGCGATCGCCAAGCAAGAAACAATCGACACCCCTGGGATAAGCGGCATGATTTTGCTGCCACATTTGCCAAAAAGTAGGCGGTACAGCCGGTGAAACGGTCCGTACGCCTAGAATGCCGGGACCTGAAAGAACAACCGGTTTTCCTGATTGCAACTGCTCCTGCTGTGCATTCAGCTGTACAAAGATTGTAGTGGAGTCCTCAGGGGCTTCTGCGCTGCCCCAGCAAAACTGAGAGAGTGTCACAGCCTCCAAATTGTTGACAATGGCAAACGTGGCCTGTGACGGTTCACTGGAGAAAGTGCAGCCTGTGTGAAACCGGAGCCAGTCAGCGACGGCACCTGGTAGCGTGGGGGGTAACCAAACGACGGTTTCAAAATCGATCAGCGTCAGGCAGGCTGCGCCGCAGGCAAGGGTAAGGCCCCCTGGAACAGTGAGCCGGGTCGGAATTTCTAGCAACTTTCCAGGTTCAGCAAGAGCCGTGAGAAAGACTCGAAAGGTCTTCTGTGAGTCTGCAGTGAGGTCTGTAAAGCCAGGAAGTGTGGTCGTGAGCATGGCAGTTATTCTCCCCGTAGCAGTGTAAAGAAGTCGACTTTGGTCGCGGCCGTCTGTTGCTGGTTCTGCTGGCTTTGCTGACGGATAATCGCTTGCAATGGCTCAATGATGTTTTCCTGCACCTGAGCGTGCCAATCCTGATGCTGCAAGAGCCCGTCACACAGGGCGGCCAGCTCCGCATGCCGATGAGATCGCCCCCCCACATAGCCAAACCCAGCAACAGTCTCCTCGTCTTCTACCTTGTCAAACAGCTGCACAACGCAGCGAGTCAGCGTCATCTCTCCCAAGTTGAAGGTTTGACCAACACCCCCTGCTCGTCCGCGCACCATGGTGAGCCCGGTTTCGGGGGCGCGTAGGAATTGGTAGGGAGGGAGCGAGTCCAGCTGGGCAACAAGCTGTTCGAGCGTTTGCAAGGGGGCTTTTGCTAGCGTCCCCATCCATTGCTGCCTAGCCGACTGTTGTTTGTTCATGACTGGTTCATTCATGAGTAAACACTTATGTGAAGATTAGACATCTAGACGTCTAGATGTCTATACAGCTAATGATATATCAGGATAATAAAACTAGCCATTTTATATTTCAAGTGTTGCTGACTACATATGCCTATGAGTGAGCCAGATTCTCCTCTGTATGTTCAAATTGCTGACCAGCTGCGTCGTCGTGTGCAGAAAGGACAGTATGCGGTGGGCGATCGCCTGCCTGCTGAAGGTCAGCTGGCTGAGCAGTTTAGTGTAAATCGACACACACTGCGACAGGCGGTGGGATTGCTGCGACAGGAAGGAACACTGCGGGTAGAAAGGGGGAAAGGCACTTTTGTGACGGCAGCACCGATTCGCTATGCCATTGGTAAGCGGGTGCGCTATAACGAGGCGCTGAAGGCGCAGGGGCATAGCATTCGGTATGAGCTGGTGCGATCGCTTGAAGTGTTGGCCGATGACACGCTCTCTGAAGCGCTGACTGTAGAGTTGAATGCAGCTGTTGCTTTAGTAGAGCGAGTGAGCTTTGTAGATGGGCAACCGCTTAGCGTGAGCTCTGGGTACTTTCCGCTGGCGCTGTTTCCGGATTTGTTGACGGCTGAGAGCCTTCAGCAGTTTGAGAAGATGGGGTCGGTTTCTAAATGGTTGCGCGATCGCTACTCAGTGGACCACATTCGTCTGCGTACCAGTGTGTCGGCTCGGCTAGTGCAGCCAAATGATGCGACGCTGTTGGCCCTACCGCTGAATCAGCCGATTTTGTTGGCAGAGTCGGTGAATGTCGATCAGTATGGGCGGGTGATTGAGTATGGGGTGACAAGGTTTAGGGGTGATCGCATGGAAATGGTGTTTGAAAATCAGTAAGCTTAAACCCAAGACGTTTCGTAGGTTCGCTTTATGGCGCATCGCAATCGATATGCAACGGCTCAGCGGATTGAAGCGCTGGATGCAGAAAAGGATGCGATCTCCATTTGTCACTTGCTAGCTGGCTATGAGTTTCCATGGGACATTACTCGCGCTCTAGAGGTTGCCCTGCTGCGGACTTTTTGTGTCCCGTCTATTTCTAGATTGCTGGACAAAACGGGTGAGTTTCACAACCATACGCAAAAGCGCTATGACGATACCGGCATTATTGTTTCTGAGCTGTTCAAGTGGGGGTATGAGCATCCTCGGGGGCAGGCGTTTTTGCAGCGAATGAATGCGATTCATGGCCGGTATGAAATCTCGAATGACGATTTTTTGTATGTGCTCTCTACGTTTATTTATGAGCCGGTGCGGTGGTGTGATCGATTTGGTTGGCGGCAGCTGAGTGAGCATGAAAAGCAGGCAATCTATTACTTCTGGAGAGAGGTGGGTAAGCGAATGGGGATTGATGGGATTCCGCCTTCCTATGAAGCGTTTGAAGCGTATAACCTGGAATACGAGAGCACTCACTTTACCTATCAGGAATCGAATCGACGGGTCGCCAATGCGACTAGAGAGATGTTATTGAGTTGGTTTCCCGCAAGTATAAGACCTGCTGCGGATACTGCTATTCCTGCATTACTCGATCCACCATTGTTGCAAGCATTGGACTGGCAACCTGCGCCCAAAAGACTCACAGCACTGCTGAGCAGACTCCTTCAGTTTCGTAGCCGTTTGCTACGGCAGCAACCACCCCGCACACTGCCAAATTTCTTTGCGGATCAGTCTATTCGTAGCTATCCCCAGAGCTATGAAGTTAGCAATATCGGTCCTCCCAGTTTGCTAAAGCAGCTCAACAACAGGCCGTTGAATAAGTAGCACATTGATCATGTCAGAATTGAGTAGCCAAATTGTGTTGCATTGCTGTCAATCTGACTCTTGTGCATTTGTGTGAAAATCAAGTTTTGGGAACTTTATGGGACGCCGATTACTAACGGTCTGCTTGGGGTTTTGTATTGCGATCGCAGCCGTTTTGCTGTGGCCATGGTATGCCTCTCATTCGCAGTCTAACGCTGGTAATGTCGCTACCGGAACTGGGGGAGCGGTCGCCAGTGTAGACGCCTTAGCAACGCAAGTTGGCATCGATGTCCTAAAAGAGGGCGGTAACGCAATAGATGCGGCGGTGGCCACAGCGGCGGTCCTCGGTGTTACAGAACCTTTCTCTGCTGGTATCGGTGGCGGTGGGTTCATGATGATTTATCGATCCAGTGGCTCCTCAGGCGTTTCCTCATCCCCTTTGTCTGAGGGCAAATTAGCTGCAAATGTCGTGACTTTAGATGGGCGGGAAGAAGCGCCTGCTGCGGTTCGGCCTGATCTCTTTGTTGATCCAGATAGTCAGACAGGAGAACTCCTGCCGTTTTTCCCTAATCGAATGAGCAGCGGTTTAGCTGTGGGTGTTCCAGGTACACCCCTGAACTGGGCGACAGCTGTTGAACGATATGGCACTAAGTCGCTTGCAGAACTCTTACAACCGGCCATAGCACTGGCCGAAACTGGCTTCACAGTCGATGAAACCTTTGCCAGTCAAGTAGCAAACAATCGAGTGCGATTCTCGGCGTTTGATAGTACGCGATCTCTCTACTTACCCAATGGAGAACCCCCTGCTGTCGGTAGTCAACTGCGCAATCCTGACTTGGCTAAAACCTATCGCCTTTTGGCAGAGGGCGGTGTGAATGCTTTTTATCGAGGAGAGATTGCAGAGGCGATCGCGCAAACCGTCCAAAAACCGCCCGTTGTTGCCAATCCTCCTTTCAAAGTGCTGCCCGGCAAAATGGCACGGACCGACCTGGATCGCTACGAAGTTCGCATTCGTCCAGCGGTAGAAAGCACCTACCGTGACTATCGCTTCTACGGCATGGGTTTGCCGAGCAGCGGTGGAACAACTATTGCCCAAACGCTAAATCTGCTAGAAGGATACGACTTGAGTGGCCTAGACCGTGCTGAAGCCCTACACTTGCTCATCGAAGCGGAGCGTTTAGCCTTCGCAGATCGCGGTGCGTACTTGGGCGACCCGGAATATGTAGATGTGCCCTTACCTGGATTGTTGAGCAAAGAATATGCACGCGCGCGTGGAGAACGCATACCGGCAGAAGCCCCTTCCAATGAAGCCGGCTTTCAAGCACCATCAGGTAATCCCCTACCCTTTCAACAAGATCCTAGCCCTAGTCTGACCACTGCATCAACCGTTACCTCCCCAGATGACGGCGGTCTTTCGACTACGCATTTAACTGTTGTCGATTCAAATGGGACTGTTGTTGCTTACACGCTAACTATAGAGTCTACAGGTGGCAGCGGCATTGTTGTACCGGGTTATGGGTTTATTTTGAACAATGAACTGACGGACTTTGACCCTGAAAGTCCACATCCTAATGTGCCTGAGCCAGGTAAAAGACCTCGCAGTAGTATGGCACCGACGATTGTCGAAACGCCAGATGGTGGTTTACTTGCGTTCGGCTCTCCAGGGGGCTCTACTATTATCACAACCGGGTTGAATATTGCGACCAATATTATTGACTTTGGCTTGGGGCTAGAAGATGCGATCGCCGCGCCGCGCCTCTCCCAGCGCAACAATGGTATCTCTCAAGTAGACCAAGGCTTTGAACAAACTGACCATGGAGAAGCACTGTTAGCCCTTGGACATCAGCTCGACCCGGTCGATGAAATTGGAGCCGCGACGGGTATCTCAATTAGGCCATCGGGCCAGATTACTGCCGTCGCAGAACCGAGTCGTAGAGGCGGCGGTAGCGCGATGACAACAGAGTAGTTGTGGGTGAGTGTTGTGTAGATTCGAGAGTGCGCTAAATTTTGCTCATCGATCGTTTTGGCCGAAAGCTGAGAATATAAGCTGCTGGAATGAAATAGAGTGCTAATAAGGTCGCACCGCCAAGTCCACCGGCGATCGAAATCGCCAGCGGCGGCCAAAAGCCAGTACTGTCCAACATCAGCGGCACAAAGCCAATAATAGTGGTGACGGTGGTTGCGGCGACATGTCGGGTGGCTTTTAACACGACCTGCACAGTGGCCTTTACATCACCTAGTCGAGCCAAGGGATCTTCTCGTAGGGCTGCAATCACAACAATTGAATCGTTGATGGCTAGACCAATGAGTCCCAGGGTTCCAAGAATTGCGGTAAATCCGAAAATGGAATTGAACAACCAGAGTGCCATAGCGGCGAGTCCAACAGCGCAGAGTGCAACTACGCCGAGCAGAGCAGCGATCGCAAATGAATTAAAAGAGAGTACTAGTGTCGCTACCATCAAAATGGCCAACACGCCCACCGAAGCCAACAAGTTCCCCACCGCGCTTCCTCTGGCATCGGCCTCACCGCCATACTCAATGCGGTAGCCAGTAGGCAAGGCAAAATCATTGTCTGTCAACTGTTCTTGAAAGCGCTTGAGTACGGTATCGGGAAGTGCACCCGCCGTTAAAAAGGCCTGTACGTTGTTCACTCGCTGACTGTTGTAATGGGTGATAGTGGCCGTGTCAGGGACAAGGTTGATATTGGCGACAGCAGAGAGCGGCACCGGGTCTGCGCTGTTGGTACCTAGCAAATCTGTTGAGGCAATTGCCCTTAGGTCTCCGCGATCTGCCTCGCCTACTCGCACGCGCACAGGCAAATCTTCGGTATCTTCTAGCAGTGAGCCGCCTACGCTTCCTTCTAGGGTGGCATTGAGCTGAGCTGCGATCGCACCATTGTTCAATCCTGTGCGCCGAGCGGTAATTTCATCGACTTGCAGTGCTAACTTGGGCTGCACTTCAGTCAGATCAGCACGGGTGTGAATAACGCTAGGAATTTGGGCGAGCTGTCCCCGCAACTGGTTCCCCAGTTCACGCAGCTGGTTCATATCAGAGCCATACAGCCGCAGTTCAATCGGTGCGGGGAAAGGCGGACCTTGCTCTAGCTGCCTCACCAACACTTGGGCTTGGGGAAAAGCCTCATCTAGCTGTTGTTGCAAAGCTGCGATGGTGCCGCGTACATTGTCCGTACCATTCAGCTGCACGATACCCTGAGCATAGTCAGGCGCATTCTCTTTGGCAGAGACCACATTGTAGAAAAAGGAAGGCGCACTTTCACCCAGGAACCAATGCACGTCTTCAACGGCTGGATGCTCACGAATCAAGTCCCTTGCTGCCAGTACTTGCTGGCGTGTCAAGCTCAGCGCGCTCTGTGCGGGTAGCTCAAATTCTATTTGAAATTGGTCGCGGTTAGTGGGCGGGAAAAATTGTTGAGGTAAGCTGGCAAACTGAGCAAATCCGATAACTGGGAGTACGAGTGCGATCGCAATTCCTAGCACTGGACGACGAAACGTTGTTCTCAGACTCTTAGCATAGAGTCTCGTTAGCGCAGCATTAGAAACGCCCCCTTCCCACCAGCTGGTCGCATGCGCATCGGTTGGACTAGTGGTTGGACTGGGCCAACGCCGGTAAATCAAACCAATTAGCGCTGCGATAACCGTCAGCGAGAGGGCCAAGGAACTCAGCAGCGCCAAAATAACTGTTGCCCCAATGGTGCCAATAAACTCTCCAGTGCCGCCAGGAGAGGTAGCAATGGGCACGAAGGCCAATACAGTTGTTAGTGTGGAAGCGAGCAGCGGCACGGTTAAATGCTTTACAGTTTCACCGACTGCGGTCGCCGGACGCATCCCGTCTCTCAGTCGAATTTGAACTTCATCAACAACAACAATCGCGTTATCGATCAACAGTCCCAAAGCGATAATTAGACCCGTCACAGACATTTGGTGGAGCGGAATCTCTAGCGCTTTCATCGTGCCAAACACCATCAGCGTCGCGAGCGGCAAGGCTGACCCCACAATCAACGCTGACCGCCAGCCTAACATCAACAAAGAGACGGCGATTACCAGTGCAGAACTGAGCAACAAGTTCCCGATAACACCGTTTAACCGCTGTTGAACGTACAAACTTTGATCTAATACGGTGGTTAGCCCCAATCCATCAGAAAGCTCTGCCTCAAAGTCTGAGAGCACTTGTCGCGCCAGCTGCGCCCATGCATCGACACGAAAGCTAGACTCTACCTGCGCTGCCAACACTACAGCCGGCTTACCAGCGACCAGTGCGAGTTCATTTGCGGGTTCACGCACCGTCTTCGTGACCGTAGCAATATCGCCTAACAGCCGAACCTGACCGCCCTCACCTACCCGAATGGGGATTTCGCGGATTCTCTCTAGAGAGGTCAGCTCGCTGTCCACTTCTAGCAGGAGTTCATCAGTCTGCCCTTGCAGCGTACCGGCTGCCACCTTGGCGTCACTAGCTTGAACCTGTTGTGCGATCATGTCTGCAGTAAGCCCTAGCCGAGCGGCAACAGACTGTTCAATATTTACCTGAATTTCTTCATCAGCAATACCAAATAGATCTACCTTATCGGTGCCAGGAAGTGCTTCTAGCTGATCTTGCAATCCTTCTGCAATCCGCTGTAGCAGCGTAGCATTGACAGGTGTATCTAGCTCCCACTGCAAGCCTACAATCAGCGCGTTGGCAGAAACATCTGCATCTTCATAGCGTGGATCTAGCGCACCGGGCGGTAGTTCAGGCGTTACATCTTCTAGCTGACTGCGAATTCTTGCCCAGACGGGGGATACGTCAGCGACGGCATCCTTCAGTTCAATCGTAACTACGGAAATTCCCGGACTAGAGGTTGATTCAATATTGTCGATTTCTTCAACATCTGAGAATTCCTCTTCTATTTTGTCGGTTACCAGAGATTCCACTCTCTCGGCACTCGCGCCTGGAAAAATCGTGGTGATGGTTGAAACGCGCTGTACAATTTCAGGATCTTCTAGTCTGGGCAGGGTAAAAAACGCGGATGCGCCCCAAACTACAATCAGCGTGAGTGTCAGAAATAATAGCTGGCGATTGCGATAGAACAGATTCATAAATTCACTCTCCGGCTACTCTTAATTGTCTGGGCTTAATTGTCTGGGCTTAATTGTCTGGGCTTAATTGTCTGGGCTTAATTGTCTGG
>ERZ1740067.1135-NODE-1135-length-19050-cov-6.963833_pt1 | contig 19050 bp, 17 predicted proteins | sample MGYA00581736_ERZ1740067 | MGnify/ENA primary metagenome ERZ1740067 (study PRJEB43018, sample SAMN04849236) | marine metagenome | isolation source: floating plastic debris | place: Pacific Ocean | collected 2008-08-27 | study: EMG produced TPA metagenomics... | reverse complement strand
GCCGCTTGGCCTGCGTGGCGCGGTTGAACACAGAGTGCTGGTAGCTAAAGCCGCCCTGCATCGCGATCACACGGCCTGTGTTGACGTCCATCGCGACAAAGCCGCCCTGCACCTGCGGCACCTGCCGCAAGGACCAGCGCAGGAACGCTCCGTCGCTGTCGGCGGTCATGGCGCGCACATGCACCACGTCGCCCACTTCGAAATTGTCAAAGAAGTTGCCCTTGAGCCATTTGATGTCCTCGCGCGGGACCACGGCGGCGGGTTCGGCATCGGTCCAGCCCTCGATGCCCAGTTGCAGCTGTTGATCCTCGACCGCCAGCACGACGGCGGGCCGCCAGACACCGTTCAGGTCGATGTCACGTGGCACGGTGAGCTTGGGCAGTGCATCGGCCCAGTTCTCGAGGTCGTCGCCTTCGAGCTTTTTGCCGGTGCCACGCCAGGTGCCCAGAGCGCGGTCATAATCCTCGAGCTTGGTGCGCAACGCGCGCGCCGCCACCGGCTGCATCTCGGCATCGATCGTGGCGCGCACCGTGTAGCCGCCGGTGAAAAACTCGCCCTCGCCAAAGTCTTCGGACAGCTGACGGCGAATCTCGTCCGTGAAGTAGTCGCGCGGCGGCAGCTCCGCCTTGAAGCTTTCAAAGTCGCCATTCTGGACCGAGCGCAGCGGCATCGCCCGCTCTTCGTCGTAGCTGGCCTTGGTCAGGTAGCCGTTTTCATACATCTCCTTGAGCACGAAATTGCGGCGCGCCATGAGCCGGTCCTTACGCCGCACCGGATGATAGTCCGACGGCGCCTTGGGCAATGACGCGAGAAAGGCCGCCTCGTGCGGGGCAAGATCGCTGAGTTTCTTGTTGAAATAGGTCTGCGACGCGGCGGCAACGCCATAGGAGTTCTGCCCCAGAAAGATCTCGTTCATATACAGCTCGAGGATCTTTTCCTTGCTCAGCGCCTCTTCGACGCGGGCGGCCAGGATGATCTCCTTGATCTTGCGTTCGGCCTGCCGGTCGCCCGACAGCAAAAAGTTTTTCATCACCTGCTGGGTGATGGTCGACGCACCGCGCACATCGCGGCCGCGCGACTTGACCGCGTCAAAGGCGGCAGAGCCGATGCCGCGCAGGTCATAGCCATCGTGGGTGTAGAAATTCTTGTCCTCGGCGCTGATAAACGCCTGTTTCACCAGGTCCGGGATCGTCTCGGCCGGGGCGAAGAGGCGCCGTTCCTGCGCGAACTCGTCGATGATCTGCCCCTCGCCGGAATAGATGCGGCTAATCGTTGCGGGCTGATACTGTGCCAGGCTTTCGTGACTGGGCAGGTCACGCCCATACATCCAGAACACCGCCCCGATCGACAGGGCGACCATCATGGCCCCCATCGTAATCGTGGTGAAAATCCCACCAAAGAAGGAAAGTACGAACCGGAACATGGCCAACCGCCTGTGCATGAACTGCGTTTTTATTTGCGTGCCAACATACGCCAGTGCGCAAGCGCCGTCAAAAGGTTGCCCGTGCGGGATGCCGCCGATGTTACTGCCGGATCAGGGGCCGGGTCGCGGCGTCGGCATCGCGCCAGTTCAGGATGCCCTGCGCCAGCGCATCGACCATCATGGTGCGCCACACCGGATCCCGCAGATTGGCCAGATCACGGGCGTCCGACAGAAATCCGACCTCGACCAGAACCGATGGGATATCGGCACTTTTTAGCACGGAAAACCCCGCCTCGCGGCGCGGGCGCTTGTTCATTGGCCCGCCTGCGGCGCGCATCGCATCGATCAGCGCGGTGGCCAGCGTTTCGGTGCGCGGCATCGTTTCGGTCCGTGCGATCTCCATCAGCACGGTGGCCACCTCGTCGTCGGCACCGCTGAGGTCGATGCCCGCCAGAATATCGGCCCGGTCATGCTGTGCCGCCAGTTGGGCGGAGGCGGCATCGCTGGCCTCGTCCGACAGGGTATAGACGGTCGCGCCGCGCGCCTGCCCCTGGCTCAGCGCATCGGCGTGCAGCGACACAAACGCATCGGCGCCGACCTGATGCGCAAGGGCCACGCGGCCCGGCAGCGACACGAACACATCCTCGTCGCGGGTCATCACCACCTCGACCCCGCCCGCGCGGCGCAGCGCGTCGCGCAGGTCACGGCCGATGGCCAGCATCAACTCCTTTTCGCTGGTGCTTTCGCGCACCGCGCCGGGATCAATCCCGCCATGGCCGGGATCAATCACTATGACAAAGCTGTCCGGTGTTGGCGGTGCCGGCGCGGCCGCCGCCTGAACGCCCCAATCCGTATCGTCCGGCGCGCGCGCCTTGGACGAAAAATGTTCTGCATCAACGGCTTTCATGGTGATCTTCAACGCGGCACGACCGCTGGCCTGATCCACGGGCATGCCCACCTGCGCAGGCAGCATCGGCTCGGCCAGATCCAGCACAAGCCGCGACCAGCCGGGCCGGAACGGGCCAAAGCGCACGGCCGTCACGCGCCCCACCTCGGCCAACAGGTCGCTGGCGACGACCCCTTCGAAATCCACCTCGCGAAAATCGGCCACCAGACGCGCCGGGTTGTCGAGGGTAAAGACGCGGAACGGCACGCCCTGGCTCAGCGACAGGGTCAGGGTCGTGCGGCCAAACCAGCCATCCTCGATCCCGCTGCCTGCCGCATCCAGACGCGCGAGCCCGCTGAGGTCCTGCGCCATCGCGCAGGACGCTGTCAGCCAGATCAGGAAAGCTGTGAAAATCGCCCGCATCGGTGCCCGTTCGTTTTGCCCGCACCATAGGCCATCGCGCGGCACGGTGGAAACCCTAACGCGCCGCCATGAACGCTGCGAGGCGGCGCAGCCCTTCGGCGATATCCTCGGTGCTGCGCGCATAGGAAAATCGCAAGGTCTGATGACCCCGCACCGGATCGAAATCGAGGCCGGGCGTCACCGCAACACCGGCCCGGTCGAGGATATCGGCGGCAAAGGCGCGGCTGTCATCGGTCAGGCCCGACACATCGGCATAGACATAGAAGGCCCCGTCCGGTGGTGCGATCCTGTCGAACCCGGCCTTGGGGAGACCGTCAAGCATCAGGGCACGGTTGGCGCGGTAGACGGCCATGTTGGCCTCAAGCTCTTCGGTGGCATCCATGGCGGCAAGCGCCGCGACCTGGCTGGCGTGCGGCGCGCAGATGAACATGTTTTGCGCCAACCGTTCGATGATGCGCACGTGATCCGGCGGCACGACCATCCAACCCACGCGCCAGCCGGTCATCGAAAAGTATTTCGAGAACGAATTGATCACATAGACATCGTCGCTGACCTCGAGCGCCGAGACGGCCTTGGCCTCGTATTCGATGCCGTGGTAAATCTCATCGCTGATGAACGCAGCCCCTGCCCCCTGCGCGGCCTCGATCAGTGACGTCATCGCGGCGCGATCCAGCATCGTACCCGAAGGATTTGCGGGGGACGCAACCAGCAGCCCGGCCAGGTCCTGCCCCCGCAGATCACCGGCCACCGGTTGCAGCCGGTTTGCCGCCGCGGTTTGCAGATCGACGGGTGTGAACCCGAGCGCGCGCAGGATCTGGCGGTAGCTTGGATACCCCGGCGCGCCGATCCCCACCCGGTCACCGCTGTCAAAGAGCGCGTTGAAAGCCAGCAAGAAGCCCCCCGACGCGCCCGAGGTCACAACGACCCGGGCCGGATCCAGATCCAGCCCGTACCAATCGCTATATAGCCGCGCGATGCGCGCCCGCAGCGCCGGCAGACCCAGCGCCACGGTGTAGCCCAGCGGCCCTGCCGCCATCGCGTCACCCAATGCGCGGATCGCCGCCTGCGGCGCGCCCGTGCCCGGCTGACCCACCTCCATATGGATGATGTGGCGCCCTGCAGCCTCGGCGGTACGCGCGGCCTCCATCACATCCATCACGATGAAGGGATCGATGTCGCTTCGGCTTGAGCTTCGCATGGGGTCTCCTATGATCCGGTCATGACCTTTCATCGGCTTCTGTGGCAGGCGTCAATCCTGCTTTTGCTGTGTGCGCTGGCCCTGCCCGCGCGCGCGGTCACCCTGCTGCGCGATGCCGATATGGAATACGCGCTGGCGCAGGTTGCCGATCCGATCCTGAGGGCCGCAGGTCTGAGCGCGTCGGGCACCAAGATCCTCGTTGTGGACGATGCAACGCTCAATGCCTTTGTGATCGGCAACGACGCCATCTACATCCATTCGGGCCTGATCGCGCGGATGGATCGCGCGGCGATGCTGCAGGCGGTCATCGCTCACGAAGCGGCGCATATCGCCAATGGGCACATCACCCGCCGGATGACCAACCTTGGTGCGGCACGCAATGCCGCCGCCCTCGGCACGGCGTTGGCCGTGCTGGCCGGCGCTGCCACCGGCAACGGTCAGGCGGCCGCAGGCATCGCCATCGGGACGCAAAGCAGCGCGCAGCGCCAGTTCCTCGCCCATACCCGGGCCGAGGAAAGCTCGGCCGATCAATCCGGGTTGCGGTATATGCGCAGTGCCGGGGTGCCGGTGTCCGGGATGCTCGACGTCATGCAGCTCTTTCGCGGGCAAGAGGCGCTGTCGGCCGGTCGGCAGGACCCCTATGTGCGGTCCCATCCGCTGAGCCGTGACCGGTTGCGCGCGATCGAGGCGTTCGCGTCCGCCTCCGCCGGTGCGGAAACGGGCGCACCCACGGTGGCGGATTACTGGTTTCTGCGCGCCAAGGGCAAGCTGACGGCGTTCAAACGCCGGGGCAGCTGGACCCTGCGACGATTGGGCGAAAGCGGCGCACAGGACATTGCGTACATGCGCGAGGCTGTGGCGCGGCACCGCAACTCCGAGACGAACCGCGCGGTGTCAGCCATCAACAGCGCCATCGCGCTTCGCCCGCAGGACCCGTTCTATCACGACCTCAAGGGCCAGATCCTGATGGAATCGCGCCAGTTCAACGCTGCCGTCAACGCCCATGCCCAAGCAGTGAGGCTGCGCCCGCGCGACGGGCTGCTGCAGGCGGGCTATGGCCGCGCCCTGCTGGCCACGGGCAACGACCGTGCCGCCTTGCAGGCGCTCGAAGCCGCACGGCGTGTGGATTTCCGCGACGGCTCGATGCTGCGCGACCTCAGCGTGGCCTATGCCCGCACGGGTCAGCGTGGCATGGCCTCGCTTGTGACGGCCGAACGCTATGCCCTGCGCGGCAGGCTCGAGGATGCCGGAATTCACGCCAAACGGGCCACCGGGCTTCTGCCCACGGGGTCCGGACCTTGGCAACGGGCGCAGGATGTGCTCCTTGCGTCTGAACGCGCCGCCAAGAAACGGAGATAGACCGATGTTGCGTACCCTTCTTGCGACTGCTGCCCTGGGATGGAGCCTTGCGCTGCCGGCCGCCGCCCTCGACCTGAACCAGATGACCGACGAGGAGCGCGCGATCTTTCGCGAGGAAGTGCGCGCCTACCTCATGGACAATCCCGAGGTGATCATGGAGGCCGTCGCCGTGCTCGAAGCGCGCGAGGCCGCGGCGCAGGCACAGGCCGATCTGAGCCTTGTGTCGGACAATGCCGCCGACATCTTTGATGACGGGTTCAGCTGGGTGGGCGGCAATCCCGACGGGGACATCACGCTGGTCGAGTTCCTCGATTACCGCTGCGGGTTTTGCAAACGCGCGCATGGCGAAGTGGCCAAGCTGCTCGAGAATGACGGCAATATCCGCCTCATCGTGAAGGAATTCCCGATCCTGGGCGAGCAATCGCTGCTCGCGTCGCGCTTTGCCGTGGCGACCAAGCAGATCGCGGGCGATGAGGCCTACAAGGGCGTGAACGACGCGTTGATGGCCATGAATGGTGATGTCACAATGCGCACGCTGCGCCGTATGGCGTCGACCTTTGGCCTCGATGCGGACGCGATCGAGGCGCGCATGGACAACGACGCCGTGACGGACGAAATCCGCCGCACGCGCGCGCTGGCGCAGCGCCTGCAGATCACCGGCACGCCGACCTTTGTCCTTGAAGACGAGTTGCTGCGTGGGTTTCTGCCCTATGACGAGATGCAAGCCCTGATCGATGAGAAACGGGGCTGACGCTGCGCCTGCAAATTCTTGAAGAATTTGTCCTGAGCTTTTCTTGCAAGAAAAGCCCTACTCCGCGGCGGCCGTCTGCTCGGACGCTTCAAGTTCGGCCGCTTTCTTTTCGACTTGCTCGACGATGTGGGCGACCATCTTGTCATTGTCCATCGCGTGGCTCTTGGCCCCACCGAGATAGACCATACCCCGACCCGAGCCGCCGCCGGTCCAGCCGACATCGGTCATCAGCGCCTCACCTGGGCCGTTCACAACGCATCCTATGATGCTGAGGCTCATGGGCGTCTTGATATGCGCCAGTCGATCTTCCAGCACCTCGACCGTTTTGATCACGTCAAATCCCTGACGCGCGCAAGAGGGGCTAGAGATGATGTTGCCGCCCCGGTGCCGCACGCCCAGTGATTTGAGGATTTCGTAACGCCCTATCACCTCTTCGACCGGGTCCGCCGACAGCGACACGCGGATCGTGTCGCCAATCCCCATCCACAGCAGGTTGCCTAGGCCGATGGCCGATTTGATCGTGCCCGATGTCAGCCCGCCCGCCTCGGTGATGCCGAGGTGGATGGGCGCATCGGTCGCTTCGGCCAGCTGCTGGTAGGCGGCGGCGGCCATGAATACATCGGACGCCTTGCAGCTGATCTTGAAGTCGTGAAAATCATTGTCTTGCAGGATCTTGATGTGGTCCAGCCCGCTTTCCACCATCGCATCGGGCGTGGGCTCGCCGTATTTCTCCAGCAGATGTTTCTCGAGCGATCCGGCATTCACCCCGATCCGCATGGAGCAGTTGTTGTCGCGCGCGGCCTTGATCACCTCGCGCACGCGTGTCTCGTCGCCGATATTGCCCGGGTTGATGCGCAGGCATGCCGCGCCCGCCTCTGCCGCTTCGATCCCGCGTTTGTAGTGAAAATGGATGTCGGCCACGATCGGCACAGAGCATTCCGGCACGATCTCCTTCAAGGCCGCCGATGACGCCTCGTCCGGGACCGAGATGCGGACGATGTCCGCGCCCGCTTCCGCCGCCGCTTCGACCTGCGCGATGGTTGCCGCCACATCGGTGGTCAGCGTGTTGGTCATCGTCTGCACGGTGATGGGCGCACCGCCGCCCACGGGCACGTTGCCCACCATGATCTGACGGCTTTCCCGGCGATAGATGTTGCGCCAGGGACGGATGTGGTTCAGCGACATGGGGACCCCGTAAGCCGATCAGCGATTGTCACATAAAATAGACAGCCGCGCCCGATGCGGCAATGGGGTGCGGCGCTTAATCCGACCCTTGGGCAACTGATGCGGCCCGCGCCTCGGCATAGCGCACCAACCCTTCATCGGTGGACACATCGACGGGCAGGTATGTTTCCTTGAGGCCCGCAATCTCCAGCGGGAGGTTCGAGGTCACCTGCCCCGTATCACCTACGGGTCCATAAAACTTGTCGTTCATGGCGAAGTATATCGCGCCGCTCTCGCCGGTCCGCAGGGTTGGCGCCTCTTCGGTCAGGGGCGCGTCCCAGGTGTCGCCCGGCTGCATCGTCGCTTCGAAGATCACAGTGCCATCGGCGGCACGCACGCGTACCCAGCTAGGCCGGACGGCGACCATGGTCAGACCCGGCGTCACATCCTCGACCACACGGGGCACGGATGGTACCTCAAGCGCTTGCTGCAAGGTCGGATCGACGCGGGTGACGACCTGCGGTGCGACATCCGCGGGCGCTGCAAAGGTGCCGATATCGCGGGGATCCAGCGTTGCGATGGGCGCATCGCGAGCGACAAGCACCGGGACATCAAGCGCTTGCGGACGGTAAAGCCGGTCCAGCGCATCCGCGCGCGGCGTCTCGATGGTCGGGCCAGACGTGGAACCGGTGCTTGAAACGGTGTCGAGCGGGTCAAGGTCGGACAGCACCACCGGTGTCTGTTCAACCGGCGCGACCTGCACGCGCTGCACCTCTTGCAACACGGCATAGCCGCCCCACCCGATGCCACCGATCAGGGCCAGCAGGACCAGGGATGACCCGACCGCGCGCGGCTCAATATGGGACCAGACGGCCTCGGCGGCGGGCACAAACGGTGTCGCCGGGGCAGCAAAGATATCGGACCCCGGCCCCTTGCCCAGACGCTCTTCGCGGGAGGGTTTCTTGATGACGGACGCTTCGGCAGACATGCCGTGCGCAACCTCGAACCCGCTTTCCTGGCAAAATACCGCAAAGGCGTGGTCGGGATCCATGTTGAGGTAGCGTGCATAGGACCGGACGTAGCCTGCAATGAACCCCGGGGTGTCGAAGGCGCTGGGATCGCACCCTTCGATGGCTGCGATATAGCTCGCCTTGATCCGCAGCTCGCGTTGAACATCCAGAAGGGACTTGCCGAGGGTTGCGCGCTCACCGCGCATCACGTCGCCCAGGCGCAACTCGAAGTCGTCAAAGCCCTTAGGCTTGGCGACGTCAGCTATGTCGGTTGTATCGGCTCTCCGCCCGATCATTCCCGCTGCCCCATGTGTCCCTGGTTTTAGCTATCGCATGGACCGCGATTCGCTTCACCGTGTTTGTTAGACGTAGGTTAACACACCGCAAGGCGATTTGCGAATTTTAGCGGGTCAACCGGCGCTTTCTGCGCGGTTAAGCGCGCAATGTGACCAAAGTTGGTCCATGGCATGGACAAGCGCGTCAATCTCGGACGGGCCATGTACGGGTGACGGTGTGAACCGCAACCGTTCCGTGCCACGCGGGACGGTTGGGAAGTTGATCGGCTGCACGTAAATCCCGTGATCCTGCAGCAGCATGTCACTCAACATTTTGGTATGCACCGGGTTGCCCACCATGACGGGCACGATGTGGCTGCCATGGTCAATGATCGGCAGGCCCAGGCCCTTGAGCCGCAGCTTCAGCGCCTTGGCCTGCGCCTGATGATCGGCGCGCAGGTTCTCTGCTGTCTTGAGAAAGGCGACGGAGGCCGCCGCACCGGCTGCCACAGCAGGTGGCAAAGACGTGGTAAAGATAAACCCCGGCGCATAAGACCTTATGGCGTCACACATTTTTGCCGATGCAGCAATATAGCCACCCATCACCCCGTAGGCCTTGGCCAGCGTCCCGTTGATGATGTCGATGCGGCCCATCAGGCCGTCACGCTCAGCCACGCCCGCGCCGCGTGGTCCGTACATGCCCACCGCGTGAACCTCATCGATATAGGTCAGCGCGCCAAATTTAACGGCCAGATCGCAGATGGCCTCGATCGGGCCAAAGTCACCGTCCATCGAATAGATCGACTCGGACGCGATCAGCTTCGGCGCCTCCGGGTCATCGGCCTCCAGCAATTCGCGCAGATGCTCGACGTCATTGTGCCGGAAGATCCGCTTGACCCCGCCATTGCGCCGCACCCCTTCGATCATCGAGGCGTGATTGAGCGCGTCCGAATAAATAATGAGACCTGGGAACAGTTTGGGCAGCGTGCTTAATGTTGCATCATTGGCGATGTAAGCACTGGTAAAGAGCAGCGAGGCTTCCTTGCGGTGCAGGTCCGCCAGCTCCGCCTCGAGCCGCTTGTGGTACACCGTAGTGCCCGAGATGTTGCGCGTCCCGCCGGATCCCGCGCCCGTTGCATCAATCGCCTCGTGCATGGCCTGCAACACGATGGGGTTCTGGCCCATGCCCAGATAGTCATTGCCGCACCAAACCGTGATGGGCCGTGGGGTGCCGTCGGGCTGGGTCCAGGTTGCGTGGGGAAACTGCCCCTTTTGCCGCTCGATATCGATAAAGGTGCGGTAGCGCCCTTCGTCGTGCAGCCGTTGCAACGCGTGATCCAGTTGGCCGTCGTAATTCACCTCTGAGCTCCCCTCAGTCCCGTGCCCGCGACGCCATTCCACGCCCTGCGAGATCATTTAGAATGAATATAGATTGCCCGCGCCCCGTTCAATGCCAATGACATGCGCGTCATGTCGCAGGCTTGCGGTCGCAATTCTCCCATGTGCGCCATTCATTTCCGATACTTGGCGCCTGCGCGCGCCATCCGCGTTGATCCAGATCAACCGGGGGCTCTGGACACCACCGATTGCTCTGCGCACTCTGCACCGTGACCCATCCAAGGAGTGCCCATGACCCTCGACGCCGTTCTGTCTCGTATCGATGCCGACCTGCCTCACGCCACCGAACGGCTGCTGGAACTGTTGCGCATCCCGTCGATCTCGACCGACCCAGCCTATGCCGCGCATTGCCAGACCGCGGCGGACTGGCTGGTGGCGGATCTGACCAGCATCGGGATCGCGGCGGAAAAACGTCCCACACCGGGGCACCCCATGGTCGTGGGTCATATCGACGGCGAAGGCCCGCACCTGCTCTTTTACGGGCATTACGACGTGCAACCTGTTGATCCATTGGCGCTTTGGGATCGCGACCCATTCGATCCGCAGGTGCAGGACACCCCCAAGGGCCCGGTAATCCGCGCCCGCGGCGCGGCTGATGACAAGGGTCAGCTGATGACCTTTGTCGAGGCCTGCCGCGCCTGGAAGGCCGAACATGGCACACTGCCCTGCAAGCTCAGCTTTTTCTTCGAGGGCGAAGAGGAATCGGGTTCCCCCTCCCTCGTGCCGTTCATGCAGGAAAACGCTGATGAGCTGCGCGCGGATCTGGCGCTGATCTGCGACACCGGCATGTTCGAGTCCCGTGTGCCCGCCATCGTGACCATGCTGCGCGGGCTGCTGGGGGAAGAACTGACAGTGACCGCCCCCGACATGGACCTGCATTCCGGCGTGTATGGCGGCGTTGCGATGAACCCCATTCGCGTGCTGACCCGCGTGCTGGCGTCACTGCATGATGACACCGGGCGGATCACCATCCCCGGGTTCTACGACGGTGTGCCCGAACTGCCCGACGCCATCCGCAGCCAGTGGCAGGGCCTGGCCTTCGACCACGCGACATTCCTAGGCGATGTGGGCCTGTCCCAGCCTGCGGGCGAGCATGACCGCACACCGGTCGAGATGATCTGGTCGCGCCCGACCTGCGAGGTGAACGGCATTTGGGGCGGCTACACCGGCGAGGGGTTCAAGACAGTCCTGCCCTCCAAGGCGTCGGCCAAGGTCAGCTTTCGCCTCGTGGGGGATCAGGACCCGCACAAGATCCGCGAAAGCTTTCGCCAGATGGTGCAGGACGCATTGCCGCCTGATTGCACGGTCGACTTTATCAGCCACGGCGCAGGCCAGGCCTCGGTCACCGAAACGTCGAACCCCGCCTTCGAGGCGGCGCGCGCCGCCCTCAGCGACGAATGGGGCGTACCGGCCGCCTATGTCGGGTGCGGCGGCTCGATCCCCATCGCGGGCCACTTTCAGGACATCCTCGGCGTGACGCCGATGCTCATCGGCTTTGGCAAGGACGACGACGCCATCCACTCCCCCAATGAGAAATACGATATGGAAAGCTTCCATAAGGGCATCCGCAGCTGGGCCCGCGTGCTGGCGGCCCTCACCTGATCCAACGTCATCTTGCCCGATAAACTCCGGGGGTAAGCGCGCATGCGCGAGGGGGCTCGCCCCCCTCTCCTCCATCTGAAGGCCGAACCGCACATGTCCCATGCCACGCGACAGATCGCACATGATATCATCGGCGCAGGCCCACCGGTCCTGCTGCTGCACGGCTTTCCCCAAACCCGCGCCATGTGGCACGCGATTGCCCCGCGTCTCGCCCGTGACTTTACCGTGGTCACCGCTGACCTGCGCGGCTACGGTGCCAGCCACAAACCCGAAACGATGGAGCAGATGAGCTTTCGCGCCATGGCCGCCGATCAGGTGGCGCTGATGCAAAGCCTCGGGTTCGACCGGTTCCACGTGGTGGGCCACGACCGTGGCGGGCGCACGGCGCATCGGATGGCGCTCGATGCGCCTCAGGCGCTGCTGTCGCTGACAGTGATGGACATCGTGCCGACCCAGCTCTTGCTGACCGAGATGACCCACGAGATCGCCCGCGCCTACTACCACTGGCTGTTTCTGGCCCAACCCGAACCCCTGCCCGAAACACTGATCAACCGCGACCCGGTCGCCTATTTCGAGGGGATCCTGACGGGGATCGGCGGCAGCGGCGCGGCGTTCGATCCAACCGCGATGCAGGCGTACCGCACCGCGTGGCGCGACCCGCAGGTCGTGCGCTGCATGTGCAACGACTACCGCGCCGCGAGCGATGTGGACCTTGCCCTGGACACCGCCGACCTGCACCGCATGGTCGATGTGCCAGCCCTGGTGCTTTACGGGGCCGACGGGATCATGGCGCGGCATTTCGATGTGCCTGCCACGTGGTCCGCGCGGCTGAGCGACATGCAAAGCGCGCCCGTCACCGGCGGCCATTTTTTCCCCGACACGCACCCGGATGAGACGGCGGACGCGCTGCACCGCTTTCTGGGCCAGCAGGCTCAGATCACACCGTAAAACCGCTCGGGCAGCACGTATTGCGTGTCGTAATCGGGCCGGTCGAATTGATAAAATCCGGTCTCGCCCCGCGGCTTGAAACTGCGCTGCATGCGGCGGCGCAGGGGGCGCATGTCGAACCCGTCCTGCATCTTGAGCTGCTCGAACGCTTCGAACACCGCGCGATCCTCACCGCGCGCCTCGGCAAACCAGTGGCGGCCCACCGCCGCGTCGCGGATCGTGGTGTTGAGCGCATCCGTGACTGCGTTGCGCTGGTCCATCACGCCCGAATAGACGCCGAAATCGCAGAATTTCAGGTGGAACAGGAACAACGCCTCGGGCGTCAGCAGCTTGTCGAACTGGGTAAAATGCCCACCCCGCGCAATCTTGACCGGCGACGATACGATGCACGGTTTGGAGTAGTGCGGCGCGGGCCGCACGTGGCGGCGCGGGCCCAGGATCCGGTCCTCGATCGGCGCATGCTCCAGATCGACGCGGTGGATGACCTCCATCCCCAGCGGCGTGAACACCTTGCCCTTGGGCGATTGTTTCAGAAAGTCGAGCAGCGAGCCTTCGACGCCGGGATCCCACACCACCAACTCGTCGACGTCGCCCACGATGATGTGCTTGTAGTACTTCCGCAATCCCTCGACGAGGTTGTTCAACAGCTGCCAGCGTTTGACATCGAAATTCTTGTGCGGATCGCCCGGGATGCCAAAGATATTGCAACCCTCGGCAAGCTGCGCGACCTCGGCGCCGCGCCCGTGATTGACGACATAGCAGTTCTCGCGGCCGAACATCTGACCGTAGTGGCGCAGCCACGCTTTGAGGAAAAACGCATCATCGCGCACCATGGTGACGGCAGCCACTGTTTGCATCTGCTAGGGTCCTGCTCGGGATCGTTTTGCGGCACCCTAGCCGATGCAACCCCCGCTGAGAACGACAAAAGAGCCTGCATGACCCTGCCCGCCGCCTTTGCCGACACCGGATTCTTTGCCACGCGGGCCGGGGATACGCCCATCACGCGCTATCAGGTTCTGGGCGAACGATCGTCGGGCACGAATTTCGTCAAGCGGCTGCTTGGCCGCAACACCGCGCTGACACCGACGGAGGCGCTGGGATGGAAGCACGGGTTTGCCCACATGATGGCCATCCCGCCCGACATGGCCGTGATCTGCGTGGTCCGGCGGGCGGACAGTTGGGTGCAGTCGATGTATCAAAAGCCCTGGCATACAACGCCCCAGATGCAACGCCTGACGTTTCCGCAATTCATCCGCGCGCCCTGGGACACGATCATCGACCGGCCCCGCTATTTTGGCCGGCTGGTGCCCGATGGCAGTATCGGCGCGCCGTTGCAGCAGGATCGCAACCCGGCGACCGGGCTGCCGTTCGAGAGCGTGTTTGCCCTGCGGCAGGCCAAGCTCGCCAGCTTGCTCACCCTGCCCGCGCGCGGCTGCACCTGTGTGGTGCTGCGCATGGAAGAGGCGCAAGCCAATCCCGAACACACCCTCTCGCAGCTGTGCGATGCGCTTGGCACCCCTGCAAGCGAGGCGTTTCGCCCCGTGGTCAAGCGCCTGGGCTCAAAATTCAAACCGTCCGTGCCCGACCGCCCCGCCAGCCCCACGACATGGAGCGACGCCGACCGCACGTTTCTGACCGCATCCATAGATCCGGATCAAGAGGCCATGCTGGGCTACGTGTATTAAGGGGTAAGTGGCGCGGTTGACGCGCTGACAGTAAATTGCTCAAGCCTGCCCATTTTTGGTCAATTTGAGCGATGCAGTCATGTTTCTAAGGCAAAAAGTGTGCATTTCTTGCCCAACTGCTAACCAAACCGACCCACTTATTTTTCACGCGATGGTGTGGATCTACACCAATTCTCACCACCGTTTTGAATGCGCTCGTTTGGACACGGTCATCCACAAACAGACGGACTGTTCAGTTCGAAACCGTCACGAACTTGTTCTCACAAAAATACCACCATTGTGCAGATTGAAATTAAAGGGTTTCACGCCGCGTTGCCGAATCGCGGAAAGGTTGAAAGCCTACGTGTCAGTACGGAGGTCGTTATGGCAACATTTGAGTTTCTACGGTTATCTTTAAGCATTCCGACCTTGGGAAAGCTAGCACTGGACGAGCAGCGAAGAGAACCGAACACGACGCGCAAAGACTTTCTGGCAGAAGCTTTTTCATCACGCCGGGACTTCTTCTATTCAGGTCGCCTGTTTACCTTCATGCCCGGTCCACCGGAAACACAAGGTCCAGATTACTTCACAGGATACATTGGCAAGCCAGTCGAAGAGATGGTGAACGCAGGACCAGAGCAAATGTTTGCCCTGACTGCGTCAAAGCACTACCGCGCGTCGTTTGTCGCCATAGATACCCGCCCAGATCAACAGGTAGTAGCATTTGAGAAACGGGCTGACGTTGGATCGGCACAAAGGATTCTAGAAGCCATGATGGAAGCGTTCGTGCGCGAACGACAGTCGCTGTCTTGGCACACAGATGCCGAATTCCTGTCTTCTGCCAAAGACTTCTGGTCCGCTGCGCGTGAATATGAAGGACGGATTACAGAAATCTCCTTCGAATTTTTTCCACCGAATGGCCTTGAAGGCTTTGAGAAATTTAAGAAATTTGATAAGCTGGCTAAGCAACAGGCGAACGGCCAAAGCTCTGAATATTCAATAAAAAATCCGGATGGGGCAATCAAACCGAGCGGTGAATTTGTTGAAGAGGCTGTCGAATATGCGTCTGAAGGGCCGGGTCGCGTTCAAATGAAAGAAGGCAGAAAAGTGCTTTTTAGTAGCCGCCAAGCACGCAAAACCAAGGATGCACCTGAGCAGTTAATGCCACGGCAAGGTGAAGGTTCCAAAATTCTTGGGATGATCGGATGGTTGTTTGGAACAAAGCCTCATGGTGGGTAAGAAATTCAGTCTTGTTTTGGTGGCTGCGCTGCTAGTCTTGGCCTTTCACCTGAACGTTGAGGCACTTGCAAACAACGATTTTCTGAAAGGTTTTGTGAACCATGAAGTCTTGGCACTTATGGCAGTTATACTGACCGTGACCCTGGCTTCGGTTGCGAATATTCACCTTGCATTGAACCGCATAGTCTCCAAACGCTTCAACGGAGATGAGGACTTGAAACATGCAGCGTTGGACGTGAAGAAACAGCTGACCGACAACGCATGGTACATTTTTTGGGGCTTTTGCCTGTCGGTTGTAGCGCTACTAGTGAAGGGCCATTACCCGGGCGTGTCTGAGGTAGTAGCAGCGGTTCACGGTTTTGTGTTGTGGCTGCTAGCTCTGTTCATTCTTTGCATGTACGACATATACAAGGTCGTCTTTGGCATCGTGAACCTTGAAATGGATTTAGGTTCGGGCACTACCGATTCCGAAGACTACAACTCCGATAGCCCAAAAGTTTAAATCAAGCCTCCTCACGCGGCGCGATTCGGCGAGGTCACCCAAAAAAATCGTGAAATTCTCCGACTCTTGGACAATCAACACACAGATTCGCAGGTGAAGGGCATACGCTTCTGATCAATTAAACTGGCGCGGAAGCTGACCAGTGGCAAAAATGGCGTGGATTTTGGTGTAGAAACGGCAATAAAAAAAGGCCAACCCTCTGAAAGGATTGGCCTTTTTTGCAGCAGTGGCGCGGTTGACGGGGCTCGAACCCGCGACCCCCGGCGTGACAGGCCGGTACTCTAACCAACTGAGCTACAACCGCCCGCTGCGTCCGCCGGGTTTATGACCGCGCCTGAGACGGGTCAAGCGTCTTTTCCCGCCCACATTCACAATTCTTGGCTCAATGCGCACAAAACCGCGCCGGAAAACCGGACGGGCACCATGCGCACCGGGTTGCCCAGCAGCGTGTCTTCGACCGGTGCGCCCTCGACGCCCCCCAGGCGCTGGTAAAAGCGGCGCGCCGCCGGGTTCGCCTCGATCACGATGAGGCGCAGTTCTGCGCTGGCTTCGGCCGTCAAACCGGCGCAGATGGCGCGGAACAGCGCGCCGCCGATCCCGCCGCTGCGCACCGCCGGGCTGACATGCAAGTTGTCGAGCAAGGGGGGCGCCCCGCGTTCCACCGCGCCGAAACCGACGATGTCGCCGTCCTGTTCGGCGACACGGATCAACCGATCCGCGGGCCAGGTGCCCCAGCGCGCCCGCATATTGGCATCGAGCGGTGCGCCAAGCGCCTCTGCCGGGACAAAGGGGCCGTAGGACGCCCGCCAACTGGCCGCATGGACCGCAGCCAGCGCCGCCGCATCGGGCGGACGGGCCGCCCGGATCAGCGGTGTCATGTCGGGGGCAGCGGGATGAACTCGTCCTCATCCCCCGGCGGCAACTGGAACCGGCCATGCGCCCAGTCGCCTGCGCGCCACGCCTCCTTGGCCGCATCGATGCGGTCTTGCGACGAGGCAACGAAGTTCCACCAGATGTAGCGCGACCCTTCCAGCGTTGCCCCGCCCAGCAGCATCAGCCGCGCGCCCTGTGGGCCCGCCGTCAAGCCAAGCTGATCGCCGGGGCGAAACACCATCATCTGACCCGCGTCATAGGTCTCACCGCCCACGCTCACCGCGCCATCCACCACATAGACCCCACGGTCCTCGTGATTGTCGGGCAGCGGGATGCGCGCGCCCGCCTCGAGCAGCGCATCGGCATAGAACATTTCCGAGAATGTCTGGACCGGCGCCGTCTCGCCCCAAGCATCGCCGAGGATCAGCCGCACCTCTTTGCCCTCGCCTTCGAGCACGGGCAGCGTGTCCTTGGCCGCGTGTTGGAAATCGGCCGGATCATCCTCGGCATCCTTGGGCAGCGCGACCCAGGTCTGGATGCCGAACAGGTTGTGCGGCTTAGCCCGGATCTCACCATCCGTACGCTCCGAATGGGTGATGCCATGGCCCGCGACCATCCAGTTCACCGCCCCCGGTTCGATCCACTGATCGGTGCCCAGACTGTCGCGATGGTGGATCTTGCCCTTGTAGAGATACGTGACCGTGGCCAGGCCGATATGTGGATGCGGCCGCACGTCGATGCCCGTGCCGGTCACGAATTCCGCCGGGCCCATCTGATCGAAAAAGATGAACGGCCCCACCATCTGCCGCTTGGGCGCAGGCAGCGCGCGGCGCACCTCGAACCCGCCCAGATCACGCGCGCGCGGCACGATGACAGTGTCGATGGCGTCCACGGCATCCCCAATGGGGCAATCGGGATCAAGCGCGGGGTTCCAGCTCATGGTGTACTCCTGTCAGGTGTTACACAGAAGATAGCGACCGCATGTGCCTATACAACTGCGTTGCCCTGACAGGCACTGTGCGCAGATCAACAGGGACGCTGTTCCGCCTCCTCGCTGTCGCGCACCGACTGCGCCACACGCTCGAGGTCTGCCGCAAACAGGATCAGCTGTGCCACGCGCTTGGCCTCTGTCGATTGGGCAAGCTCGTAGGCGGCGTATTCCACCGCCGCCGCCGCAAAGGCGAGCGCCTCGCCCGCCCGCGCCTCCTCCGACAGGGCGTCCAAAGTGTTTATCATCGATTGAATGCGCGCGTCGCGCGATGGCCCGTAGAACATGGTACTCCCCCAAGGAGAACAGCGATTTCAGGATATTAGACGTGACACCGCGTCTAACCGCTGCGCCAGTTGGTTGTCATGTCACGTAGTTACGTGACACGTCCCCTCAGGGCACGATCAGGCCCGCGCCGACCCCTTGCACCGCTGCCGTCGTCCGGTCGGCGACACCCAGTTTGGAAAAGATGCGCCGCACCAGCGTGTCGATCGTGTGCGGCGACAGGCGCAGGATTTCGGCGATGGCGCCGTTGGATTTGCCCCGCGCAATCCAGCGCAGGATTTGCCGTTCGCGTGGGGACAGGTCCCCCTGATCAAGGCCCACGGGGTTCAGCTCGCAATAGCGCAGATGGGCGGCCTGGGCGACCATCTGGAATTCCATCACCTGAGCGGGATCGGGGAAATGCGCCGGATCGTCCACGCCCAGGCCGACATAGCCGTTGCGCAGGCCCGGGCCGAACACCTGAAAGGCCAGCCCGTCGCCCACGCCCGCCGCCTCCATATCCAGCAGATATTGCTGCTGTTCCGGCGACAGGCGTGTCAGCGTATTGATCTGCGACCAGCGAAAGGCCTGCGTGGCGCCTTGGGCAAGTTCGGTTATGGGATCAACGAGATAGAGCTTGCGCCGGATGTAGTGACACGTCCACGCGTTGGAAAATCCGCTGGCCTGGACGGTGACGCTTTTGCCCGTCTGCAGGTCCGGTGACAGGTGGTGGTAGCTGATCTTTTCGATGTGATGCGCGCGAAAGTAATCCGACACCGTCTGCCACAGACGGCCGGTGTTGGTCCGCGACCGGATGGCGGCAAAAAGCGCATCAGCCATGTGTCTCACCCCAGGCGCGCCCCAGCGGAGGCGCGTAGGGGTCTGATGGTACAGCAAAGCGCCCACTACGCAAGGTTGTACGATCCGCGGTGCACATGTGTCGCCCATGCGATTTGACCGTCGCAGCCAAGCGCCCGCCCCAGCGCAGCGACGCGCGTCGGTCGGGCTTTCCGCGCAATACAGACGTTCCAACACGCGAAACAGGAAGGCTATGGTGGGTCGTGAGAGGCTCGAACTCCCGAC
>ERZ1740067.1134-NODE-1134-length-19051-cov-7.099863_pt1 | contig 19051 bp, 21 predicted proteins | sample MGYA00581736_ERZ1740067 | MGnify/ENA primary metagenome ERZ1740067 (study PRJEB43018, sample SAMN04849236) | marine metagenome | isolation source: floating plastic debris | place: Pacific Ocean | collected 2008-08-27 | study: EMG produced TPA metagenomics... | reverse complement strand
GAAGGTAAATGCCTTGCCGCGCGCCGATGGGCTGAATATAAACCCGAAAATCATCGGGACGCGCAGCATGAGTTTTCGGGCCAAGCATCTTTTGGGGATCGAGCATCTCGGCCCTGATGAAATCGTGGCATTGCTGGATTTGGCCGATGAGTATGTAACCCTGAACCGGCGTCAGGTGAAACATGCAGACGCTTTGGCTGGCCTCACCCAGATCAACATGTTCTTCGAAAATTCCACACGCACGCAGGCGAGTTTTGAGCTGGCGGGCAAGCGCCTTGGTGCGGATGTAATGAACATGGCGATGCAAGCCTCGTCGGTCAAAAAGGGTGAAACCCTGATCGACACTGCATTGACATTGAACGCGATGCACCCCGATCTTCTGGTCGTGCGGCATCCCCATTCCGGGGCGGTCAACCTGCTGGCCGAAAAGGTAAATTGCGCCGTGCTGAACGCCGGCGACGGACGGCATGAACATCCGACGCAGGCGCTTTTGGATGCGCTCACGATCCGCCGCGCCAAGGGGCGGCTGCACCGTCTGAACATCGCGATTTGCGGCGACATAGCGCACAGCCGCGTGGCGCGGTCGAACATCCTGCTACTTGGCAAGATGGAGAACCGGATCAGGCTGATCGGCCCTCCGACACTGATGCCGTCCCAGATCGACCAGTTCGGTGTCGAGGTCTATGAGGACATGCGCGAGGGCCTGCAAGACGTCGATGTCGTAATGATGTTGCGGCTTCAGAAAGAGCGTATGGACGGCGGTTTTATCCCGTCCGAGCGCGAATATTATCACCGCTACGGGCTGGATGCCGAAAAGCTGAGCTTTGCGAAAGACGACGCCATCGTCATGCATCCCGGTCCGATGAACCGCGGCGTGGAAATCGACGGCACGCTGGCGGACGATATCAACCGCTCTGTCATTCAGGAGCAGGTTGAGATGGGCGTCGCTGTGCGCATGGCCGCGATGGATCTTCTGGCCCGCAACCTACGCGCAACACCCCGGGAGGTGATTGCATGAACGAACCCAAAGATCCAAAAATGTCCGGCCGCGTCGCGATGATTGCCCTTATCGTGATGGCCGCCCTTGTCGTCCTTCTGGTTCTGGGAAGTGGCTGATGAGCGACCCGCGCACCCTTGCGGATGGCGAAACCCTGATCGCCGAATTTCCCGCCGACCGCGCGACCTATCTGCGTGATCACGCGGCGATGGCGGCTTTGGCGATAGGCGGTGCGATGTTCATCCTGTGGTGGGTCGGCAATCCGCATGTCTGGACGGGGGCTGTTGCGGGCTTGGCCGCAATCGCGATCCGCGGTTGGTATCTGCAATCTGAAGAACTGACCGTGAGTTGGCTGCTGACCAACAGCCGCTTGCTGGGCCCACCGGGTCGGGTCGCCATGCTGAAAGACATCACCAAAACACGCGGCCTTGGCAGCGCCGTGCAGATCGTGATGGCAAACGGCGATAAGCACTTGATCAAATACCAATCTGACAAAGCTGCCGTCATCGCTCAGATTGACGCCGCGCGCGGAACGACATGACCGATCCGTTTGAAATCTCCGAAGAGGAGCACAGCGTCTATCGCCTCTTTGCCATCGACCTGCCGAAAGAGCAGATCGCCGCCTTTACCACGGCTGCCCCGAATGCACATCACGACGACGACTATCCGCTGCGCGATGCGCTTGGGTTGAGTTATCTGGACGAACAGCACGTGCAGATCGTCCCCCTTGAGGACCTCAAGGAGCTGCGGCTAAGCGGCTATCTGACCGAGGGTTTGGGCATTGCACCAGACGACTTCGCCACAGATGAAGACCGCCTGAATTCACTCAGCGGCCATATCGCCGTGATCGCCACCGCAGCTTTCGAGCAACCCGGACGTATCACGCCGAAAGCGCCCGTTTCCTTTATCGCCGCTTACCGCGAGGACGCGCCGCTGCAACAGTTTATCGACCTGAGTACCGCCAGCGCCGAGGGTGTTATTGAGGCGCGGCGCAACCCGATGCCGGACCCACCCGCACGCATGCCGCTGATCAGCTTGCTGACAATCATCACCGGCCTATCCGTCATCGGATACGGCATCTACGCCCTTTTCACCGCACAGGGTGGACCCTGATGACCCCTAGAATCCTCACCAACCTGCGCTTGATCGACCCTGAGGCCAGCACCGAAACCGACGGCTGGTTGCGGATCGAAGCTGGCCGCATCGCCGAGATTGGGGAAGGGTATCGCGACGGCACCGACTGCGGTGGCAAGGTGCTGGCCCCGGGCATCGTCGATATCGGCGTGAAAATCTGCGAGCCAGGGGAACGTCACAAGGAAAGTTTTCGCACCGCCGGGGCGGCGGCGGCGGCTGGTGGTGTCACGACGATGGTGACACGGCCCGATACGCTCCCCGCCATCGATAGCCCCGAGACGTTGGAGTTTGTGACAAGACGCGCGCAGGAAGCCGCACCTGTCAACGTGCTTACCATGGCCGCGCTCACCAAAGGTCGTGAAGGCCGCGAGATGGTCGAAATCGGCTTTTTGAAAGACGCCGGTGCTGTCGCCTTTACCGACTGCGATCGGGTGACAACGAACACAAAGGTCCTCACGCGCTGCCTGACCTACGCGCGCAGCTTGGGCGCTTTGGTCATGGCGCATCCGCAAGAACCTGTGATGTCGTCCGGTGCTGCTGTAACGTCCGGCAAGTTCGCCTCACTTCGCGGGCTACCCGCGGTGTCGCCAATGGCAGAACGCATGGGGCTTGAGCGCGACATGGCTTTGGTCGAGATGACCGGCGCGCGTTATCATGCCGACGGGTTGACCACCGCGCAATCGCTGCCTGTGTTGGAACGTGCAAAAGCCGCCGGTCTGGATGTCACCGCTGGCGTCAACATCCACCATCTGACGCTGAACGAACTGGACGTGGGTGACTACCGTACCTTCTTCAAAATCAAGCCGCCCTTACGATCAGAAGATGACCGCAAGGCCATGGTCGACGCGGTTGCAAGTGGCTTGATCGACTGCATCTCCAGCTTTCACACACCGCAGGACGAGGAAAGCAAACGTCTGCCGTTCGAAGAAGCCGCCAGCGGTGCCGTCGCCCTTGAAACACTGCTACCGGCGGCGATGCGGCTCTATCATTCCGGCGACCTGACCCTGCCGCAGCTTTTCCGCGCATTGTCACTGAACCCCGCCAAACGGCTGGGTCTGCGCAGCGGCCGGATGATGGCAGGCGCGCCTGCCGATCTGATCCTCTTCGATCCCGATGCACCCTTCGTGCTGGATCGCTTCGCGCTCAAATCCAAGTCCAAGAATACGCCCTTTGACGGGCAACGCATGCAAGGTCGCGTGTTGGCAACCTTCGTCGGCGGCACTTGCGTTTACGGAGACCTCTGACATGCCGTTCTTGATATCGGACCCGACCACGCTGATGATCTGGGCGGTCATCGGATATTTTTTCGGGTCAATCCCCTTTGGCATGATCGTCGCGCGCACCATGAACCTGGGCAATCTGCGCGACATCGGGTCCGGCAATATCGGCGCGACCAATGTCTTGCGCACTGGCAACAAGACAGCTGCCGCGCTGACGCTGCTTCTGGACGCAGGCAAAGCAATCGTGCCGCTTTTGCTGGCCCGCCATTTCGCAGGCGAAGACGCGGCACAACTTGCAGCGCTCGCCACGTTTCTGGGGCACTGCTTCCCTGTCTGGCTCAAGTTTAAAGGCGGCAAGGGCGTGGCGACGCTGATCGGCATCTACCTCGCGCTTTACTTTCCGCTGGGCCTTGCGGTGTGTGCTACATGGCTCGTTTGCGCATTGATCTCGCGTTACTCGTCGTTGTCGGCGTTGTTGGCCGCAGGGCTTGCCCCGATCTGGATGGCCGTCTTGGGCGCGGGCAGCGGCATCGTGCTGGGCTTTGCCTTGGGCGCGCTGACCTATGCACGCCATTGGCAGAACATCGGCCGTCTACGCGCCGGAACCGAGACCAAGATCGGTCAGAAGTGACCCCGGCCTTTCTGGCAGCGCTTGAGGCCATTCCCGCCGGCACTTCGCGTGGACACTATGACGGAGCGGTTTATGCAGTCTCCAAGACCCAGTTCGCCCAAGGCAAATCCATCAAGCTGGTCGCCGAAGAGTTGGGCGGGCGCGATTACATCAGCCTGAACGTCTACCATCCGGCCAGTGGGCCATTGCTGAAGCCCTGCGAGATGCCCGCAGTCAAGGTCATCGCCTTTGCCACCGAGGTGCAGATCGCGGGTTGATTTCCTCCTGTTTCAGCGCAAACCTGCTGACAGACGAACTGGAGCCCACCATGCAGATGCCATTTGCCATCGCCGTGCAGAAATGTCTGTCGAACTACGTGACGTTCTCAGGACGCGCCCAGCGCTCGGAATACTGGTGGTCCGTTCTGTTCGTGGTGTTGGTCTGTGTTGCAGCGGCAATCTTGGATAACCTGTTGGGCATCACCTTCGATGATGACGGCGATGGACCATTGCAAACGCTTGTGGGGTTTGCTGTTTTGGCACCAATGATCTCAGTCGCGGTGCGCAGGCTCCATGATCTTGACCGGTCCGGCTGGTGGTGGTGGATACAGCTGATCCCGATCATCGGGTTCATTATCTATCTGGTCTTTGCCTGCACGCGCGGCACTGAAGGGCCAAACCGGTTTGGCGCCGACCCGCTACGCTCAGGTCGTGGCGGCGGCTCTGGCGGACAGTCGGGCGGGCCACGCTTCGATCCGGCGGATTTCGATGATGCGCTGACCCCCTCGCGGGTGCCCAACGTGCCCAAAGACTAGTAAGAATACGCGCCATAGACTTTCGTCAGATCGCCGTTCCAATCGCCGTGATACTGTTCTAACAGCTCGTCGGCAGGGGTCTTGCCGCTTTCAATGCTGTCCTTCAACGCGTTCAGGAAATGCGTCTCGTCCGGAACCATACCGCCTGCACCGGGACGGGCGCGCGCTTTCAAACCGGCCTCTGCAATCGCAACTGCTTCGCGTGCCAGATCGTGCATCTTGATATCGCCTACCTGCGCTTGCAGACCATCAACAGAGGCGGCAACGCGCAGCCCCTCGCGGGTCTCGGCATCGAAGCCTTTCACCAAATCCCAAGCAGCATCCAGCGCACCTTGGTCATAGGTCAGCCCCACCCAGAATGCGGGCAACGCACAAAGCCGCCTCCACGGGCCGCCATCGGCGCCGCGCATTTCGATAAACTGCTTCACGCGGGCCTCAGGAAAGATCGTTGTCAGGTGATCAGCCCAATCCGACAGCATCGGCTTTTCGCCAGGCAGCGCAGGCAGCTCGCCTTTCAGGAAGTCACGGAAGGACTGGCCCAGCGCATCGATATAAACGCCGTCACGGTAGACAAAGTACATCGGCACATCGAGGGCATAGTCCACCCAACGCTCAAACCCGAACCCATCCTCGAACACGAACGGCACAGTGCCGGTCCGATCCGCATCAAGGTCGCGCCAGATCCGGCTGCGCCAGCTTTTGTGACCGTTTACCTTGTTCTCAAAAAAGGGCGAATTGGCGAAAAGCGCGGTGGCTACCGGCTGCAACGCAATCGCCACGCGCATCTTTTGCACCATGTCGGCCTCAGATGAGAAGTCGAGGTTCACCTGTACCGTGCAGGTCCGATACATCATCGACTTCCCCATAGTGCCGACGCGGTCCATATAGGCATCCATCAGCTTGTAACGGCCCTTGGGCATCTGGTGCATATCGTTGTGCTCCCAGATCGGGGCCGCGCCCAGACCGCTGAACCCCACACCGCTCTTGTCGGCGATGTCATTGACCTCGCGCAGGTGCACTTTCACATCGTCGCAGGTTTCGTGGATCGTCTCCAGCGGTGCACCTGACAACTCCAACGCGCCGCCAGGCTCAAGCGACACATTGGCCCCGTCCTTGGTCAGCCCGATGATATGACCACCCTCTTGCAAAGGGGCCCAACCGTAACCGTCGCGCAAGCCTTCCAGCACGGCGCGCACAGACCGCTCACCATCATAAGGCAGCGATTTCAGGCTGTCTTTGCAATAACCGAATTTCTCGTGCTCGGTCCCGATCCGCCAAGCCTCTTTGGGTTTACATCCGTCCGCAAGGTATTGCGCAAGCTGGTCGTGATGCTCGATCTGGCCACCGCCGGATTGGGGAATAGACATGGCTAGGGGGCTCCGGGCGTTAAGGTCTAAAGACGTCAGTCGTGTGATGAAATATCGCCTGTGTCAATCGCGGCAAGCGCAAATCGCCCGCACAGGATTATGTGAGCCTGCGCACGATTTCACGCTCGCGCGTCCAAATCGTGACAGGAACTTCGGGCGGGTTATTCATCACACGCAACATATGCTGGGTGTTGAGACCATTGAGCCCCTCGAACGCATCGAAAAGCGCTTCGGCCCCTTCGGCGTTGATAGGGATCAGCAGCGGGTCCTGGCCAAGCTGTTCAAGCACCCAATGGGGCGGGTAATGCCGCGGATCAAAGGTCAGGCGCGTCATCTCGGTGATTGAAATGACACCGCCCGTAAACGGGCCAAAATAGCTGACCGCCCCTTCAACAACCTTCACGACGCCTGCCCCACCGGCATCACTGCGAAAGCGCGCACGTTGAATGCCCGCGACGATCAGCGCGCTGGCCCCGATGCAGATCACGACGCCAATCCAAACGGCCAAACCGCGGCCTGTCAGGATCAAAACAAGACCGAAGATATCAAAACCGACGCCCACCAGAACCTCGCGATATCGGGTGAGCATCTTCTGCGCGTCGGGGCGGATAAAGCTCATCTCCAGTCGCCCAACGCGGCTTGCCACAATGTAAGCGCCGCAACCGCTGCCGTGTCAGCACGCAGGATGCGCGGGCCAAGGCTGATCGTCGTTGCAAAAGGAAGCGCTGCAAGGCGGGCACGCTCATCGGGGGAAAACCCCCCTTCGGGTCCAATCAGGATCGCCCAAGGGCCGGGGTCGCCTTGTAGAACCAACCGCTCACCCGCCTGTTCTTCATCACAGAACATTAACCTGCGCCCTTCCGGCCAGTGATCCAGCACCGCGCCCAGCCTTCGCAGATCGGCGACTTCGGGCACAAATGTCCCGCCACATTGCTCTGCCGCCTCAATCGCGTGGGCCTGCAACCGGTCCTGCCGGACCCGCTCGGAATTGGTGAAGGCCGTCTGCACAGGACAGATACGGGAAGCGCCCATTTCGGCGGCTTTCTCGACAATAAAATCCGTGCGGGCCTTCTTGATCGGTGCAAACAGCAGCCAAAGGTCAGGCGGCATTTGCAGTGGTTTTGTCTGCTTGCGACAAACCAGAACGCCGCCGCGTTTTCCGGCTTGAAGCACCTCTGCCGTATACTCCCCAGCGACACCGTTAAAAAGCTGCACCACAGCCCCGACGCCCAATCGCATTACCCCGAACAGGTAGTGCGCATGGTCGCGATTGAGAGGAACCGTTTGCCCCTCCCCCAACGCGTGATCTACATAAAGCCGAACAATGGATGCCATGGGGCGGACTTTATGACCGACACGGGTCAGAGACCAGAGCAGAACGGCCCGGATCAAGGTCAGGTGGCGGACGCCGTCAAGGGCAATTGGGTCGACACGCTGGCCCCTGTCTGGACGCGCCCGTATCTGCGCCTCAGTCGCGCGGATCGGCCCATCGGTACATGGCTTCTGCTGCTGCCGTGCTGGTGGGGGCTGATGCTGGCGATCCTGCACACCGGCACCGCCACACTCTATGACGCGTGGATCGGGCTGGGCTGCGCCATCGGCGCGTTTTTGATGCGCGGCGCAGGCTGCACATGGAATGATATCACCGACCGTGAAATCGACGCCTCTGTCGCGCGCACCAAATCCCGCCCGATCCCGGCGGGCCAGGTCACGCTTAAAGGTGCGACCACATGGATGATCATCCAAGCCCTCATCGCGTTCGCGATCCTGCTGACCTTCCCCCCTGCCGCCATATTCATGGGGGTCGCCGCCCTTGCCCCGGTCGCGATCTACCCGTTTGCAAAACGCTTCACATGGTGGCCGCAAGCGTTCCTTGGCATCGCCTATAACTGGGGCGCGCTGTTGGCATGGGCCGCCCACACCGGCAGCCTTGATTGGCCGCCTGTCCTGCTCTATTTCGCAGGTATCGCCTGGACACTGTTCTATGACACAATCTACGCCCACCAGGATACCGAGGACGACGCCCTGATTGGCGTCAAATCCACCGCGAGGCTTTTTGCGGACAACTCGCCCAAATGGCTGCGCAGCTTCCTGATGGCGACCGTCATGCTGATGGGGCTCGCGGTCCTTCTTGCGATCCTTCCCAACGGCAACCCCTTGCAACTCGCCCTCGCGCTCGCCGCGCCCTGGGCGATGGGCTGGCACCTTGCCTGGCAGCTCAGACGCTTTGATGCGGACGATAACGAAGGGTTGATGAACATCTTCCGATCCAACCGCGATGCAGGCCTGCTTCCGGTGCTGTTTTTCGCCCTTTGCCTGCTGGTTTGATTGCACCCGCCTGCCAACCCGCATAGATAACAAGTCCAACCTGTCCCGAGTAAAGCCACCGCCCATGCGCGTTTCCTCTGCCCTTATCCTCGTCGCCACCTTCGGCGTTGCCGGAGCGGGCTCATATCTGGCCGCACACTACGGCGCGACCCTGATCGAGGAACGCTCAGAGATCGACGTCCGCTTTGCCTTTGACGAAAACGATCTTGGTTGGGCCGAAGTGCAGTCCAACGGCCTGCGCGTCGAACTTTCAGGCACCGCCCCGGACGAAGCCCAGCGCTTCCGCGCCATCTCCACTGCCGGGCGCATCGTGGACGCCGCCCGCGTCATCGACCGCATGCAGGTGGAGGATATGGCGGACCTTGCCGCGCCCCGCTTCTCGGTCGAGATCCTGCGCAACGAAAGCGGCATCTCCCTGATCGGCCTGATCCCAAGCGAAATAAACCGCGAGGACATCTCGGACGCGATCGCCGAACTGGCCCCCGATGCAACGGTCACCGACCTTCTGGAGAGCGCCGATTACCCGACGCCCGATGGCTTCGATCTGGCGCTGTCGTTCAGCCTTGATGCGCTGTCGCGCCTGCCACGCTCAAAAATCTCGGTGGATGAGGACGGCGTCGATGTCACCGCCATCTCGGAAAGTGCTGATGACAAGCGACGGCTGGAAGCGGAGTTGGCGCGCGCCAAGCCCAGCGACATGCGCCTCCAGATGGAAATTTCCGCACCACGCCCTGTGATCACGCCGTTCACCGCACGCTTTCTGATCGACCCCGACGGGCCACGCTTTGACGCCTGCTCTGCCGATAGCGAGGCGGGCCGCGACCGCATCCTCGAGGCCGCGCGTGCAGCGGGACTTGAAGGGCCTGTAACATGCGTTGTGGGCCTTGGCGTGCCGACCACACGCTGGGGCGAAGGCGTCGCTATGGGCATCGAGGCGCTGACCAAACTGGGCGGTGGATCCGTGACCTTTGCGGATGCCGAAGTAACACTGGCTGCCCTTGAAGGCACCGAAGAAGGGCTTTTTGACCGCGTCGCCGGCGAGCTGAAAACAGATCTGCCAGACGTCTTTTCCCTCACCACAGTGCTGCCCAAAACCGATGCCAACGAAGGCGACGGCCCGCCCGAGTTCACCGCCACACTCAGCCCCGAAGGCCAGGTCCAGTTGCGCGGGCGTCTGCCCAGCGATCTGGTGCGCGGCGTTGCAGAAAATTTTGCACAAGCCCGGTTCGGCATCGGCAAAGTCTATGTCGCGACCCGCAACGTCGAGAACCTGCCAGATGGCTGGCCCGTCCGCGTTCTGGCTGGGGTCGAGGCGCTTTCCGAACTGGCTCATGGTGCGGTGATTGTGCAACCCGATCTTGTTACCGTACGCGGTGACACTGGCAATCTTGCAGCTCGCTCGGAAATTGCACGCTTGCTGTCTGACAAGCTGGGCGAAGGTGCCCGGTTCGAGATTTTCGTCGATTATAAAGAAGCGCTTGATCCCATCGCCTCCCTGCCCACGGTCGATGAATGTGTCGCCGACATCAAGCGGATCGGCACCGAGCAGAAGATCACGTTTGAACCCGGCTCTGCTGTCGTCGACGCCTCTGCCCGCCCCGCTCTTGATGCGCTCGCCAATGTCTTCAGCGAATGCGAAGAGCTTGATTTCGAGATCGAGATCGGCGGCCATACCGACAGCCAAGGCAGCGAAGGCGGCAACCAGCGCATCAGCGAAGAGCGCGCCCAGGCCGTGCAGGAAGAGCTTTTGCAACGCGGTGTCAAAACGCTTCAACTGACCGCAGTTGGTTACGGGGAAACTCAACCCATCGCCGACAATGAGACCGAGGAAGGCCGTGAGGCCAACCGCCGGATTGATTTCAAACGCGTCTATCTTGCCCCTGCGGCAGTCCGCGCGCCGGAACCGTCCGAAGACGCCGAAACAGACACATCACAGACCGAGGCCACCGATGAACAGAACTGAGTTTATCCTCGTCACAGCGATCATCCTTTTCGTCGCGTTCTGCCTTGGATGGTTCGGCAACTGGCTGATCCACCGCTTCACCCGCGTCTCACGCAGCGACATCGGTGAGCTGGACAAGATGGCGCAAGCCCTGCACGAAGCCGAAGAAACCCGCGATCAGGCGATCACCTATTTGCAACAGCGCGAAGCCGAGATGACCAACCAACTCAGCCAGACCGAAGCCGAGTTGCGCGCCGCGATGGACGGCCTGCGCGATGCGCGTCAGGAAGCCGAGGAAATGCGCGCCTATATCGAGCGCACGAACGCAAGCTGACATCGAAATTCCTTAATATTGCATTTAATAACAGTGCGTTACATATGTGTCAGGTGTTATGTTAATGGTCAAAAATAAAAATCCAATAAGATCAATACAGACAATCTGAAAACACGGTTTCGCACGCGAAACCCTATGATGTGCACCAGCGCCAAAACCCCAAATACAGCGCCACTTTCAGACCGCCGATTTAGGTATTTTCAGACAAAAGAAGACAGCTGTGCCGCATCAACCTTAACGGTCGCCTTAAGACTAATCGCTGGTGTCACTCTGGCTTAAATATCCAGGATCCGGCGCTCACCACCGGCCCAGCGCGTCCTCATCATCGGACTTACTCTCAACCCAATCCGCACCGTCCGAGGTGAATTCCTTCTTCCAGAATGGCGCGCGGGATTTCAGGTAATCCATCAGAAACTCCGCCGCCTCAAACGCATCCTTGCGATGGGGCGAAAGCGTCGCGACCATCATGATCTGCTCGCCCGGCGCCATGTCGCCGTAGCGGTGGATAACCAGCACATCGCCGAGGCTCCAACGGTCTTGCGCCTCGCGCGCGATCTTTTCCAGCGCACGTTCCGTCATACCGGGATAATGTTCGATCACCATGCGGTCCAGATCGCCGCGCGCCAGATCGCGCACGATCCCCGTAAACGTCACCATCGCGCCCATGTCGCTGCGTTGCGCAGCGAAACGATTGGCTTCCTCGCCTAGATCAAACGCCGCTTCCTGAACGCGAATGATCATCCTAACCGCCCGTCATCGGCGGAAAGAAAGCGACCTCGCGGGCGTCTTTCAGTGGCGCATCAAAATCGGTAAGGTCCTGATCCACCGCGACGCGCAGCGCTGTCAGATCTGCGAACGCCGCCGCATAACGCTCTTCACGGGCGCGCAATTCCTCGACCAAATCCATGACTGTCGCGGCTTGCGTTTGCACCGTTTCTTTCGGCAATCCGATCCGCTCACGAACCCAGGCGAAATAAAGAACGTCCATCAGTTTTCCTTCAGGTAAGGTCGCGCCTTTGAGAAATAGTCCCAGCCCGTGATCATCGTCAGTAAACCGGCGATCCAAAGCAGGATCACACCGACGATCCAGCTGATATTCATCGCGTGATACTTCCAGCCAAGGCCCATAACATCCTCTTCGCGACCGTTCAGAATGTCGCTGATCATCGCCTCGTCCATGCCCCAGGCTTGCATTCCAAAGTAATGCTCGAACACCCCCTGTGCAAAAAGAACAGCCAGCGCGACCATCTGCGCGGTGGTCTTCCATTTAGCGAGGTTGGTGACTTTCAACGTGCCTGCGGTATCGCCCAGAAATTCGCGCAGGCCAGACACGAACACCTCACGAAAGAGGATCACCGTGGCAGGCAGCAATATCCATGGATTCATGCCGGAAAAGCCCGTCACGACAAGCAACGCGATCACGACCATCGCCTTGTCGGCAATCGGATCAAGCATCGCACCAAACTTGCTTTCCTGCTTCCACGCGCGGGCCAGATAGCCGTCAAACCAGTCGGTCACTGCTGCACTCACAAACAGGATCAGCGCAAACCAATCCGCATAAGGTCTTGTGAAGTAAAGAAACATCACAGCGACGCCCGGAGCGGCCAAAAGACGGAGGACCGTCAGGATATTGGGCAGGTTCCAAACCATATCGCAGGTCTACCGCGTCTGAAGAGGGTGAGAAAGGGCTTAACCACGCTCGTGAAAATAGTCGTAGATCGTCTCGGCCATCGCGTCAGAGATACCATCAACGGCCTTCAGATCCGCAAGGTTTGCGCGACCCACGGCCTTGGCCGACCCGAAATGCGCCAAAAGCGCGCGTTTGCGGGTAGCGCCAACGCCCGGCACGTCGTCCAAGGGCGTCACTCCGATGGCCTTGGCGCGTTTTGCGCGGTGGGTTCCGATGGCAAAGCGGTGCGCCTCGTCGCGCAAGCGTTGGACAAAATAGAGCACTGGATCGTTGTGCTTCAACGCAAAAGGACGCTGACCGGTGCGGTAAAACTCTTCCTTACCCGCATCCCGATCAATGCCCTTGGCAACACCGACCATCGCGATATCGCTGACGCCCAGATCATCCATGATCTCGCGCACCGCACTCACCTGCCCCGCACCACCGTCGATCAGCAACAGGTCAGGCCAAGTATCGCCCTTGCGGTCAGGGTCTTCCTTCAGCAGGCGTTTGAAGCGGCGGGTAAGCACCTCTTTCATCATGCCGAAATCATCGCCCGGGGTGATGTCATCGCCTTTGATATTGAACTTGCGGTACTGGCTTTTAACAAAGCCCTCGCCCCCCGCCACAATCATGCCACCGACCGCGTTCGTACCTTGGATGTGCGAATTATCATAAACCTCGATCCGCTGCGGGGGTACATCAAGATCGAACGCCTCCGCCAAGCCTTTGAGCAGTTTGCCTTGTGTCGCCGTCTCGGACATTTTGCGTGCAAGGCTTTCGCGGGCGTTGCGCGCAGCACCAGACACCAGTTCTGCCTTTTCACCCCGCAACGGCACCGCAACTTCAACCTTGCGCTCTGCCTTCTGGCTCAGCGCCTCGGCTACAAGGTCGTCATTCTCAACCGGATGGCTGAGCAAGACCAGTTTGGGCGGCTGCTTGTCGCCGTAGAACTGGCCAACGAATGCCTCCATCACTTCGGTTTCGTCGACCTCGTTGCCGACGCGCGGATAGTAGTCGCGGTTGCCCCAGTTCTGGTTGGCACGAATGAAAAAGACCTGCACACACGCCTGACCGCCTTCCATATGAAGCGCGATCACGTCGGCCTCAGTCACGCCGCGCGGGTTGATCCCCTGGGCGGTCTGGACCTGCGTCATCGCGCGGATACGGTCGCGTAAGGCCGCAGCACGCTCAAACTCCATCGCCTCGGACGCTTCGGCCATTTGCTTGGCCAAACGCTCTTGCACGCCTGTGGATTTGCCGGACAAAAACCGCTCCGCATCACGGACGCTTTCGGCATAATCAGCCTCAGAGATGTGCCCGACACACGGCGCGCTGCATCGCTTGATCTGATAAAGCAGACAGGGGCGCGAGCGGCTTTCAAACACCGAATCCGAGCAGTTGCGCAGCAAGAAAACCTTTTGTAGCTGGTTCAGCGTCCGGTTCACGGCACCTGCACTTGCAAACGGCCCGTAATAGCTGCCTTTCTGAGACTTCTTTCCGCGATGCTTCTTGATCTCGGGAAACGGATGGTCCTTTGTCATCAGAATGTTCGGGAAACTTTTGTCGTCGCGCAACAGGACGTTGTAGCGGGGCTTCAGCTGCTTGATGAGGTTCTGCTCAAGCAGCAGCGCCTCGGTTTCAGTCTTGGTTGTCAGGAACATCATCGACGCAGTTTCACGGATCATCCGCGCGATGCGACCGGAATGGCCCGAAGGCCGCGCATAGTTGCTGACGCGCGCCTTGAGATTGCGCGCCTTACCGACATAAAGAACCCGCGCCTGATCATCGAGCATGCGGTAAACGCCAGGCGAGCCGTCGAGCGTCTTCAGATATGCCTGAATACGGTCATGGCCTTTCAGCGGCGTCTCAATTTTTTGCGTTTCGTCGGTCATCTGCTCAGCTGTTGTGATTCTACTATGCGCTGCAATGATATCGCGGGAGGCTCAAGAGAGAACCTTTCCACGCGAACTGTGGATAACTCGGTGTGTATGTTTTGGGCAGGTCTAATTTTCCTTTGTTTTTCGGGCTGATCGTTAACTTGCCTAAAAATTAAGCGTAATATTAAGCCATTGAATTCGCTTATTATTTTTCTCAATTAGGTACAAACCATTGAAAAACTTAACAAAACTATAACAGATATGTGACATGCGATCCTTAGGTGCACAACTTACGCGGTGCCCTGCGACGCTCTGTCATTCAACGCCCAGCACGTCAGGTGTCTCCCACGCAAGATGCTGACCACCGTCGACGCACAAAAGCTGCCCCGTGATCGCGGGGGAAGCCATAAAATAGCCCAACGCAGCGGTGATATCATCCGGATTGGCGCCCCGCTTGAGGATCGTTGCCCCGCGCTGTCTGGCAAACTGGGCAGCCTCTTGGCGTCCGCCTTGCAGAGTCGGCCCGGGGCCGATGGCATTGACCCGGACATCGGGGGCCAGACCCTGAGCGGCGGTTTGTGTCAAAGCCCACAACCCCATCTTCGCAATTGTATAGGTTGTGAATTCAGGCGTCAGCGCGCGAACCCGCTGGTCGATCATATTAATCACGAGGCCTTGCGCCACAGACTCCCCCCGTTCATCAACAGCACCCTTGGGAACTTGCGCGGCAAAGGCTTGTGTCAGCACAAACGGCGCTCGCAAATTGCTCTCGATATGGCGGTCCCAACTGGTGCGTGTGGCTGTGCCGATATCGTCGTATTCAAAGATCGAGGCGTTGTTGATCAGGCAAGTGAGCGGACCGCCCAACCCCTCTACCGCGGCAGGGATCAGCGCTTGCGTCGCGGCTTCGTCCAGAAGGTCTGCCTGCACGGCGATGGCGTTCTGCCCCAGCGCTTTGATCTCGGCCACGACATCAAGCGCGGCTTGCTTGGACGACGCGTAGTGCACCGCCACGTCATAGCCTTTACCTGCCAGAAAAAGCGCCATTGCCCGTCCCAGACGCTTGCCTGCGCCTGTCACCAAAGCCTGTCCCATCGCGCGCTCCTTCAGATCAGTATGACGAGAAGGTAGAGCCCATAAAGACCAGTCAACACCACGCCCCAGATCCGCGTAATGTTTTGTTTGAAAAAGACGAATGGTAGCAAGATAAGCGACGCAGCCAGCATGACCCACAGGTCAAATTGCAGGAATTGCGCGCCCACTTCGATGTCACCGATAAGGCTGGCCAGACCGATGATCGCCAACAGATTGAACATGTTTGAACCGATGACATTGCCAATCGCTACGTCCGCCTGACGGCGCAGTGCGGCCATGACGGTGGTCGCCAATTCAGGAAGTGAAGTGCCAATGGCAACCAGCGTCAGGCCGATCACTGTTTCAGACACGCCAAAGTCCTTCGCGATCGACGTCGCGCCGTCGACCAGCAAATCGGCCCCTAGCGGCAGGCCAATCAAGCCCAACACAAGGTAAAGAATGATGCGCCACCACGGCAGCGACGGGTCCGCACCCTCTAGGTCTTCAAGGTCGTCCTCAGCCCCGTTCTTGCGGTGCGCTTTGGCGTCGAAAAACGCCTTTGTCAGGATCGCAGTCAAAGCCACCAGCAGCACCAATCCGTGCACCCATGTGATTGGCCCAACAGCACAGACGGCGATGAACAAGAGCGTCGCCATGATCATGTAGACATAGTTCTGCCGTGTGTCGCATTCGCTGGTGTGCAGTGTGGCCAGCAAGGCAGGCACACCCAGCACCAGCAGCACATTCGCCGTGTTTGATCCGACGACGTTACCCATCGCGATGCCGGGCGCGTTATCCTGGATAGCGGCCACTGCGATCAACAGTTCAGGCGCCGAAGTGCCGAAGGCCACAATGGTCAGACTGACGATCAGCGCGGGCACACCAAGGCGCAGCGACATGTTCACAGCACCACGCACCAGCGCATCACCTGCCAGCAGTAGGATCAGCAGGCCCAGCCCTGTGTACAGCCAGTCCATCGGGATCATGTGCCGCCCTGACAGGGGCAAGGCCCTTTGCCGATGCGGAACCGTCCGCACGAGCGGCATTTCCTTGAGGCAAGACGTGCCTGACCCGGAAAGCGCAGCTTTCCGAACATCGCCAGCACAGCAATGAAGATCAAAAACAGAAAGACAATCTTAGAGATCACTTAGAGCCCATACCGGGCATAAAGCGCCCGTTCCTCAAGTGAGGCGATGCCATCGCCAATGATCTGCGCTCCGAGCCGCTGCAACAATGGCTTTTTCTGACCATACACCTGAAACCGCACTTTATCCCCGAAGAGGTCTTTCATCTTTGGGACAACATGCCCGATGCCATCGGCAAGGCCAACCTCAATCGCTTTGTCACCCACCCAGATGTCGCCGGTGAAGAGATCACGATCCTGCGGCAGCTTGGCGCCGCGCCGCGATGTGATCTGGTCTTTGAAGACGACATGCAGATGTTCAAGAATACCTTTGAGCCGGTCGACGTCTTCGGCCTTTTCAGGCTTGAACGGGTCCATCATGGATTTCGACTTGCCCGCGGTATAAACGCGCCGCTCGATCCCATAGCGTTCTATAAACTCATGCGCGCCAAACGAAGACGAGATGACCCCGATAGAGCCCACGACAGAAGCCGGATCGACCCAGATTTCATCCGCCGCTGAAGCCAGCCAGTAGCCACCCGATGCCGCAACATCCTCGACGAAGGCGTAGACGGGTATGTCCTTTTCGTCAGCCAGTCGTCGCACACGGCTTGCGATCAGCGACGACTGCACCGGGGACCCGCCGGGTGAGTTGATCACCAGGGCCACCGCCTGCGGCTTTCCTTTTTTGAAAGCCCGTTCGATCAACGGGGCCACGGCCTGATCTGACATTCCACCACGCGAACCTGCGGCGATCACACCTTGCAGACGCACAACCGCAACCAGCGGACCTGACTTCATAAAAGGAATAAAGCGTTTCATTCTCTGCCATGTAGAGTGTGCATGGGTATCGAACAAGGGACACCGCGGCCCAAGCTGTCACTGTTGCGACGGCGCAGCGGTTTTAGGACCTGATCTTGTAGCCCGTGCGGAAAATCCACCAGATGATACCCATGCAAAGCGCGGTGAATACCATGATGGCCAACAGCGACACCCCGATGGGCACATCTGCTGTCCCGAAGAATGACCAGCGGAACCCCGAGATCAGATAGACTACCGGATTAAAGAGCGTAATCGTCTGCCAGATCGCAGGCAGCATCGTGATCGAGTAAAAGCTGCCACCCAAGAAAACGAGCGGCGTGATCACCAAAAGCGGGATGATTTGCAACTGCTCGAAATTGCCCGCCCAGATGCCGATAATGAAGCCAAACAGCGAAAAGCTGAGGCAGGTGAGCGTCAGGAACAGCAGCATGGCGACCGGGTGCTGGATATCAAGATCAACAAAGAAGTGCGCTGTCACCAAAATGATGGTTCCGATAAAGAACGACTTGGTCGCAGCCGCGCCCACATACCCGATCACAATTTCCAGAAAGCTGACCGGGGCAGACAACAGTTCGTAGATCGTGCCGATGAATTTCGGGAAATAGATGCCGAAAGAGGCGTTTGAGATGCTTTGCGTCATCACGCTGAGCATGATCAGACCCGGCACGATAAAAGCGCCATAGCTGACGCCTTCGATCTGATCGATGCGGCTGCCAATGGCCGCACCAAACACGACAAAGTAAAGCGAGGTCGACAAAACCGGTGACAGCAACGACTGCATCATCGTACGGAAAAAGCGTACCATTTCATGGACATAGATCGCCTTGATCGCTTGAAAACTCATGCTTTTTCCTTCACGAGGTCGACAAAGATATCCTCGAGGCTGCTTTCCTGCGTCTTCAGATCGGTCATGGTGATGCCCGCCTTTTGCAGATCGTTCAAAAGCGTGGTGATTCCGGTACGGTCTGCATGTGCATCATAGTGATAGATCAAAGTGTCGCCCGGGGGTGCAAGTTCCAGATCATAGGGCGCAAGGGGCGCGGGGACCTGTGTGATCTGCGTGGACAGGGCGATGCGAAGCTGCTTGCGACCCATCTGCGCCATGAGCGTTGCCTTGTCCTCAACCAGCAGGATCTGCCCCTGATTGATGACGCCGACACGGTCAGCGATCGCCTCGGCCTCTTCAATATAATGGGTGGTGAGGATGATCGTAACGCCGTCTTCCTTCAGCTTGGCAACGATGTCCCACATGTCTTTGCGCAATTCGACATCGACGCCTGCCGTAGGTTCATCAAGAAACAGGATACGCGGCCCGTGGCTAAGCGCTTTGGCGATCAGGACACGGCGTTTCATGCCGCCTGACAATTCCTTGGTCTGGGCGTCTTTCTTATCCCAAAGCGACAACTGCCGCAGGATCGTTTCAAGATAGGCATCGTCCCGCGACTTACCAAACAAGCCGCGTGTGAAGCTGACGGAATTCCAGACGGTCTCAAACGGCTCCAGCGCAATTTCCTGCGGGACAAGACCAATCAGGGCACGCGCCTTTCGGTAGTTCTTGACAACGTCGTGGCCGGACACCGTGATCGTCCCATCGGTCGGGTGGCTTATCCCGCAGATCGTTGAGGTCAAAGACGTCTTGCCAGCGCCATAGGGGCCAAGCAAAGCAAGGATTTCGCCTTCTTAAATCGCAAGGCTCACACCTTTTAGCGCTTCGAACCCGGAGTCGTAGCGTTTGAA
>ERZ1740067.1133-NODE-1133-length-19053-cov-10.872671_pt1 | contig 19053 bp, 15 predicted proteins | sample MGYA00581736_ERZ1740067 | MGnify/ENA primary metagenome ERZ1740067 (study PRJEB43018, sample SAMN04849236) | marine metagenome | isolation source: floating plastic debris | place: Pacific Ocean | collected 2008-08-27 | study: EMG produced TPA metagenomics... | reverse complement strand
CGCAACATAGACTAGGTTCAAGATAGCTGCGATTTGACCTGATATCAAGCGCTATAGATGGTTGATTGGACTTCTGCCCAAGTCCAAAGATGAAATAAGTGACTGCCGAGGAAAATCGTCCTATTTTCAGGTTGAGCGGTGTGAGTTTTTATGAGATATCGTATGCAGCCAGCCAGCAAATTTGTATGGTGTGCTGCTAACAACTGGTAGTAGGCGTAACTGTCAGTGATCTTAATATGAAGAGCATTGAACTAATAGAAAATAATAGCGTGAAGTTCGATAGAATTTTCCTGATACTTGTATCCGGAATTGTGTCTACACTGTGAAGCTAAAGCTGTCTGTTGTTCTTTACAGTATCAACAGCATTACAGACACTGACCGATTCCTAGTGATATTACTAACGCCCCTCTATTTAGCTAAGCATTGCTACTACTGAAAGCGTCTGAAAGCTTCTAATACCCAGGGAGTAAGCTTAGTAGTTTGTATCAAAAGTATCCTCTATATGCAGGCATGCTAAAGTTTAGCTGGCGTAAAGCCTTCATTTAGCGCAGTCGTTTAAATTGACTTCTTGATGTATGGAAACATAACCTAACAAACATTAATTGATATTTTATGAGCGTACTATTTTGTTGAATTTAACTGATAGCTGTCGACAGGAATCTAGAGTTCTAGCGTGGTCTTTGAGGGATGTCCAGACCTACGTATTCAACTCTTGCTTGTTCGAATTTGAGGACGTTATTGAAGCAGTAGACGACGTAGATTTGCTGTCGCCGCCACAATACAACTGGCTAGGCAAATTGATTAAGCGAGCGGTAATTAATAAGACTCAAAACTTTAAGCCACTGTCTCTTACCTCTGTAAACCCATACATTGGAACAATCGATCTACATTATGAATACGAGATCTACTTTGTGATTTTGGATTTTCCTTGGAGTGTATCTTCTCTTAACCTGTTGAAGAACTGGCGAAGAAAGTGTCGGATTGCGGTTGCCTACATTGTTGAGATTTGGAATATCGATTTGCCAAATATGGCTAACTTTGTAGACGTTTACGATCAGTTTGATCTGATTTGTATTGGTACTTACCACGTCTTGAGTGATGTACAAGACATGGTCGCGCCGCCCTGCATTTTTGTAGCGCCGGGGGTTGATATGCTTAAGTTCTATGCTGACCCTCAGCGTGAGTCTCGAAACATTGATGTTTGTAACTTGGGTCGGCGATCGCCTGTTACCCACGAGGCGCTGCTTAAAAAAGCAGAAGATCAGTCATTTTTCTACTATCACGAGTTGACCAATGGTTCTGAGCTGAGAGTTGAAAATCACCAAACACACCGAACGCTGGTTGCCAATATTCTCAAAAGTAGCCGCTACTTTATTACTAACTACGCCAAGGCCGATAAGCCTGATCGCATTGCGGGTGAGTACGAGATCGGCTACCGCTTTTTTGAAGGTGCGGCTGCGGGCGCCGTTTTAATTGGTTCTCCACCAAAAGGTGAGATGTTTCAGCGCTATTTTGACTGGGATAATGCAGTGGTGCCTGTAGCGCTGGACGAGCCTAATATTGTAGAAATCATCGCCGAGCTAGATGCCCAGCCTGGGCTAGTTAAACAAATCCAAACGAACAATGTGGCTAATTCTTTGCTTAAGCATGATTGGGTTTACCGTTGGGAGCAGATATTAACAGAATTGGGCATGCCTTCTACGCCAGCTATGGAAGCTAGAAAGGCACGTCTCAAAGCGATGGCAGATTCATTGCTAAATTCATCAGAATCGCCGGTAGCAGAGATAACCCCAGGAGGAACTACGCACAATTCTTCGTCCGAGTCTTCGCGGGTAACGGTTGATGCTGTGACGGTGTAAAGCTTTGGTTTGTTATGGCTTGTAGCCAGAATTCGATCTATATCAGCACAATTAGTGACGCTGTGATCGCAGCCTATGGCGGGTTTACCGTGGTTTTTCTAGGCTTTTGTCCGTTGTAGCGGTCATATCAAAAAAAGTGGGTACGCTGCGAGGAAGGCATGAAAGTGCCCATCTACCCAAGCTTCTGAAGATCGCTTAAATATGTTGCTAAGAGAGAATCCCTATTTTGCCATTCTGTGCCTTACCACAGTGGTATCTGGCTGTGTTGCCTTTATGGCCTGGGTGAGGCGGGCAGAGGCTCCAGCGACAAGGCCATTTACCTGGCTGATGGTGGCGATCGCATTTTATGCCGTGGCAGGTGCTATGGGCGCGGCGTCTTTATCCGAGCAAAGCATTATCTTTTGGGCAAAGGCGGAAGCGATTCTTTCTAGCGCGGTCACGGCTCTCTTTTTCACTTTTACGCTTCACTTTACCCATCGCCGCGAATGGCTTACTTTTCGGCGTCGATGCTTGGTATGGGCTCTGCCAATCTTCAACATGTTGTTGGTTTTAACCAATCCTTGGCATCGTTGGGTGTGGAAAACGATTGAGCCGATAGCCGACTCGCACCTGCTGACCTTTCAAAACGGGCTCGCTTATCTGTGGCTGGCGGCTTGGTTTTATATATACGTGATTACGGGCTCTTTGCTCGTGGCACGTGCTGCTATGAAGCTAGACAAAATTTACCGGCAGCAGGCGATTACGGTTGTTGTTAGCGCTGCGCCGCCTGTTTTGGTTGGTACTTTGTATGTACTAGAGATGGTACCGCCAGGCGTGAGTCTGTTGCCTATGAGCTTTTTGTTTACGGGTCTTGTTTATTTTACGAGTTTGTTTCGATTTCGGCTGTTCGATCTGTTGCCTATTGCCCGTGACACTTTGATCGAGAAGATGGGGGATAGTGTGCTAGTGCTTGATAATAGCGATCGCGTTATCGACATGAACCCAGCTGCGTGGCAGTTTACCTATCGCATGACGTCCTCGGCGGAGTTCAGTATTCCGTATTCACCTGCAAATAATCAGCTTCTGGGTCAGCCGGTGAACAAAGTGCTGAGTAAGTGGCCCAGCTTATTGCGTCACTGCAAAGGAGAACAGAATACTGAAGTACTGATTAGCATTTGCCAGGAGCCGCCGCTGCATATTAATTTGCGGATGAGACTGTTGTGCGATCGCAACCATCGCATCACTGGTAAGCTCCTCGTCATCCGCGACGTCACCGAGTTTTACCAAACACAGCTAGAGCTAAAAGAGACCAACGAGATTCAGCACCAAACACAGCTAGAGCTAAAACGAACAAACGATTTGCTCACCGAAAGACTCAGGAAAATTGAATCTCTACAAGGTCAGCTACGGGAGCAAGCCGTAAGAGACAGTCTGACAAAGCTGTTTAATCGTCGTTACTTTGAAGAAGCACTGCTAGCAGAATTCGCTAAGGCAAAGCGCTACGGAACGCCGCTGGCGCTCATTTTGATAGATCTTGACAACTTTAAGCGTGTAAATGATACCTATGGTCACCAGGCTGGAGACTGCGCGCTACAGGTGTTTGCCGATGTTATCCGTCACCATGTACGCACCAGCGATATTGCCTGTCGCTACGGCGGAGAGGAGTTTATCATTGCGCTACCCGGCATGACTCTTGCTGAGGCTTACCAGCGGGCAGAATCTCTACGACGTGCCTTCAAGAAAACCGTAACTCAGTATAAACAACACACTATTCAAACTACCTTTTCAGCTGGCGTTGGTGCGCTGCCTGAGTGGGGCGGTGATCAAGATGGGCTGATCTCAATGGTGGATAAGGCGCTGTATGAGGCGAAGAAGGATGGACGCGATCGCGTCTGCCAAATTCAGCTAGATAACAGACCTGCCAATGCCCATAAGTTCAAACAAGAGCCTCAATCTCTTAACCTCAGTATCTAATCAACTCAGGTTGCTTTTTCTTCATTACAGACGTCAGGTACTTGAGAATACTTTGCAGCCCAGTAGCACTACAGCCTAGTTGGTCGGCAAATTCTATTGGGCGACTGGATAAGAGTCCGTTAATAAACAATCTGAGGCTGATAGTCAAGTAGGACGTGGCCAGTCAGAGAGATTATGCTTCAACCATCGGCTTAATCCCAGGCTTCTAGTGCTGAGGTCCAAGATGACAGCTGACTTGTGACTTGAGATCGCCTCGATTCAAAGGTTGCTGCCACCCAAATAAACAACAAGCCCAACACAATTCCCACGGCCCACAGCAGCAGTGAGTTTGCGTTGATAAACAGCCACAGCACTCGAATAATCTGTGCGATAAAGGTTGCTGTTCCTACGTATAAGAATGCGCGCACTTTGAGAATGAGTCCTGCAAAGATGAAGGCTATCCCTAGCAGTACGGCGATCGCAGCATATATCAACATTGGCTGAGAAACTTCTGTTTGGTACAGCGCTGTTACGCCTACTAGCCCACTGGCTAAGACTCTGAGCCAGTGCCTTTGCTGGCGCTGGGACTGCTGCCGAAAGTAGGGATCAATCTCTGCTACATAAAGAACAGAAAGCCCACCTACTAAGCTGAGCGTCATCGGTGTGAGCCAGCTGTGAATATCTAAATAGTCCAGCAGTGCTAGATCGAACAGTATTACGCTGACGTAGCTCAGTCGAATGCGGCTCGTTTGCTTTGCCATCCAGGCATAGAAGGCCGCTACGATCAGCAGTCCTTGCGTTTGTACAGATGCAATCGTAATGCTCAGTGTGAGCACCGGCAGCCATAGGCCTGTGGTTCGCCAAGGCTCGGACCAGCCGAAGCGCTCCCAGGGAGTGTAGTAGAGTGCAAATCCAAGAATGCAGGCGATCGCACTGCCCCAAGTAAAGAGCCCTGCTCTATCGGGGAACCACACAAAGCGATCGTAGGCGATGCATAGCAGCGTGCCTGCCAAGCCAATCCAGGTCCAATCATTGTACTTAAGCAAAAAAGTGTTTGGCGTCCAGCGGCGGTTACCTACGCTGAGTGCATAGCCACAAAGCAGTAAGCTACAGCCTGTCCACAGCGCAATGCCTTTAGGTTGACTCAGGTCGTACGCAGGTGCGGCAATACACAGCACACTACCTACCGCCCAATGTGCGTGGTTGGCAATGCCCAGTGCTCTAGGCGTTATTTTGAGATATCGCGGACCCCAGCGTTTTAGTCCTCGATATGCTGCAGTAAATGCCAGCGCCAGTATGGCCAGCAACGTAACACCATCGCCTTCGCTACCACCGCTTGCTTGCAACAGCTGATAGACCAATAGCTCGTATGCGCCGAAGGTAATCGCCGCAAGTCCGGCGTAGCTAAAGTGTTTAAACTCGTGCTTTCTTCTGCCGATGCCCAGCAGTAAGAGCCCAGCTGCAAGCGAAAAGAAACCCGTATCTGCTTGAAAGCTGAAGTGCCCCAACAGCAATCCCAGCCCGGCATATGCAAGTGGAATATAGTGCCAGCTACGGCGATAGGGGGTGCGCTTGATTGCTATCCAAATATCACCTGCAATCTGCACTGAGAAAGCTAAAGCCAGTGTTGCGATCGCAACCGCTTCAACTTTCACCAGTGTGAACGGGCCTGGCACGAGCGGTAGCTCACCTGCGGGTAGTCCAACAGATTGACTTAGGATGAGTCCTAATGCAACCGCAATTTCGGTCGCCCAGGCTAAGCTCCAGTAGCGCCATTCCATCGGTCGGCTTCGGGTGCACTCAGCAATCGCGGCTATCAAAATCACATTGCTTGCTAGCAAGTAGCGTAGATGAACGGCGGTTGCGGTATCAAGTATCAGAGGGGTCAAAAGACAAAACGTGACAACCCCTGTTCCCCAGCTCAAAAAAGCGACCATCAGCACCGCACCCCAAATGCGGGTCGCGCCTTTATACAGCTGAGCCATTTCCTGAGTGCGTCTGCTCAAGTTGCGTTGAGCCAGCCACAGTGCCCAAATTTCAATCACACTCAAAATCATTAGCCGACTCAAGCTGTGATCCATTGGGCGAATGAGACCAACCCATGCCACGCTGCTGATCAGTGATAACCCGGTGCCCACTGTGAAAAAGGCTGTAAAAGGACTGCGCCAAATTCGGCTATTCGCTCCCATGCAAAGGCTGCCAATACCAAGACTGATAATACTGATGGGCCAAGCGGTCATCCAGGGCAGCTGCATCAGCAATGCAACCATCGTTATCCCAACGGCGATTTTGGGATGTAGTGCGCGTCTGTGATTGGCGATTGCCGTGAATAGAATCGGAACTATCAGCCACAGCCAGTTTGGATTTTGGCTATAGCTATCTATTAATAGGAGATAGCTCACCGCAGAAAGGCCGCAGGTGCCCCACCAGGCGTTGAGCTGTAAATGCGTTTGGCGGAGGTAGACGTGACCGATGCCTTCTGCGATCGCAACACCCAAAGCCACTTTCGCCCAGCTAGCCGTACTCAGCTCCGGTGCAAAATAATGAATCCAGCTCACAATCGTCAGCAGCATCACACCGTGCGCTAGCGTTACCAAGTTATTTGGCTGTAGCCGCCGCTTCCACAGCACAGTCGAAAGTGTGGCGGTCGATAGTAATAGATTGACCGCGCAGGTAAATGGATTTCCTACACTCATTAGCGCCAGTACGAATCCAAAGCCTAGCGTCAGCCTTTCACTGATTTGGCTCAGTGTTTGTTGCTCTTTTCGTCGTAGGTAAGCTGCAAACAACAGTGTGCCGAGTAAGAACGGAAACAGGCCAATGCCTGCCCAGTTCACTCGCTCTACTATGCCAACGTCGAACCAGGTGGAGAGCCAGGTGAGTAGGCGATCGCGCAATGTTGTTGGCAAGATAGACCACAGCAGACCATACGTTTGCAGGCCTACGCCTAGCACTGCAAATAGGTAAATGCGCTTCCAGGTTTCTTTTAATTTGTTCCACAATAAGCCGACGGCCAGGATGCTGATTGCGATCGCCTGCAAAGGTGGCTGCTGACTTACCGACACTGCCCAGCCCAATAGCAACAGCCCAAAACCAGCCCGCTCCCAAACAATCTGACTGGCCTTGTGCCGAGTGAGCCACACCAGCAGCCAGCCACAAATGCCCGCAGCAAGCCCTAGCCGATAAGGAGGTACCTGCGCAATCCATAAGCTGCGAACCAGCAGAATCACAATCGAGAGCGCTACTGTCAGCACATCGAAGGATAGTCCCTTGGCTTGTTGGCTATCGTCGTTTTCTAAATTGTCTTCGGCTGAACCAATTTGTCTTGGGCGGCTGGCTTCACTTTGCCGATCCTGATAGGTTAAATTCGCAGCGCTGCCGATGGTCCCGAAGTAGGTCGCAATGACTGGCCAGATTGCCCAGCCCCAGCCCCAGTGCAGCCAGCTTAACCCGATTAGATTTATGCGATTTGTGCGGCGTGGCATGAGCTCAGCTGAGAGACCTAGCGGAAAAATGGTGAGTGCGATCGCTGCTACAAACCCCAGCCCAATTCCAAGGGGCGAGCCCAGCACACCAAAGCGATCCATTACCCAAAAGTTCACCGGAATTAGCAGCATTGTTGTCAGCGCTAGCATCCGTCCGGTGGTTTGCAGCATTTCGCGCCGCTGTGTCCATACACTTGCGCCCCAAAATGCCAGTGTATAGGCAAACAAAATTCCGTACTGACCTACCGCCGAGAACGAATCCCACTGACTTGCCGCTAATACTCCTGACGACACTACGACAAGGAAAACGCCTAAAAACAGCAGCCAAATAACGCTAATTTCTTCGATGAGAGATGCGACGGCCTGCGAAGCCCAGTTTGGCCTAGTCTGCGTTTGCACAGCTGCAGACCCGACCGACGTGTCCGGTTCGTTCTTGGACTGAGTAAACTCAGCTGCCACCTGCTCTCTAGCTTCAGCAGAGCCTGTTGATTGGCGTAATTCGGCCCTAGCAACAGGCTCGTTCTCCAAAAAATCTGTAATACCTGCTGGCTGGCTATCAGCGCTTGGACTTGCACGATCTAGCTCAGCAAAAATTGCCTGTTGCTGCTCTGCCGATATCAAACCCAGCTCAACCCAGCGGTTTAACCCCTCTAATAAATAGATGCGCACCCGCTTATCGGTTAAGTTCAGTCTGATATTGAGCTTCATCGTCTGCTGCTTATGCTTATGGCTGAGTTGCCGACAGCATAGGCGATGAAGGTTCGCTCTTCGGAAAATTAAAGACAAATTCCGAAATGGCCCAACAAAAAGCCGCCGCACTACATTTTGTAGCGCGGCGGCAGCTAAATTATTTGATTATTGCGCTAGCTACGTTTTTGGTAGTAAATCTTTTGCCCTTCATTTGGCACAAAGATACACTCACGCGCAGATGTCCAGAAACTTTCCCATACAGATTGCTTCGACTCGCGGTAATAGTCTCCTAGAACGGGCTTAATTGCCTCAGTTGCCTCTTTTAGGTGGTAGTGCGGCATCCCCAAAAAGATGTGGTGAGCGACATGTGTTCCAATATTGTGATGGATGTTGTTGATAAAGCCGTAGTCGTAGTCAATAGTGGAGAGCGCACCCTTGAGGAAGTACCAGCTGTCGTTGCGGTACCAAGGAATCTCAGGATCTGTATGGTGCAAAAAGGTTACCAAATCAAGCCAAACTACAAATACCAGGTAGGGCATGATGTAGTAGTTGAACAGGAACAGCGGGCCTGCGGTGACGCCAAGCCAGGCTAAAAAGCCTACAAATAAGACAATACAAGCTGTGCTCGTGATCACATCCCACTTTTCGGAAGGACGGAAGAGAGGGCTGCTAGGCAAGAAGTGAGAGCCTTTGCGACCGGGTGAGCGGAAGAATAGATAAAACGGGTAGGCAAACAAGAACAGAGTGAAGCGCAAAAACTTAGCGCCTGCGTCCATTTCATCGTAGGTTTGCTCGGAGATGGGGTACCAGCTTTCGTCGGTATCGATATTACCGGTGTTGGCGTGGTGGGTGCGGTGGCTAATGCGCCAGCCGTGGTAAGGCACCAAAATGGGTGTGTGAGTAATGTGGCCGACTAGGTTGTTTAGCCACTTGTGCTTGGAAAATGAACCGTGACCGCAGTCGTGACCAACAACGAACAGCGCCCAGAACATGGTGCCCTGTGCGAGCCAAAACAGTGGAAAGAACAGCCAGGAGTTGATGTTGTAAGCCAACGCATAGAGCGCTGCTACGATGCCAAAATCCAAAGCCATGTAAGCTAGCGATCGCCCAGTAGAGGGCTCAAAGCAATAGTCGGGAATGGCATCCTTAATGTCTTTGAGGGTGAAGGGTAGATCTCTTACCCTTTTAGGAGAGTCTGAGCCAGAAGAGCTTGGTTGGGAGTCGGACGCTCCCATCGGACGAGTACTTAGCTGCACGTATTACCTGTTGTATTGACAAAGTGAGCACAACTGCTAACGGCCATGACCTATTTTCTCTGTGTGAGGTAGTCCAATTTTTGGCCGCTGAGTATGGCTTCACAAAGGTTAACAATACTACAATTTGTACTAGCGGGGGAGATTTTTGGCTCAAAAATAGGCCTACAGATAGAGGTTGCAATTTGTTGAGCATTGCGTTACTGCATCAATATAAGTTGCTGTCGCTGTTTTGCTGATGCTTTGTGTATTGAACACAGGCACGTGCCTGTGTTCAATAGAGTATTTATACCGGTAGAGTATTTATACCAATGAGGCACTCGACGATGCTTCTTTCTCGATGAAGATCCATCATCCTATCCGGACAGCTATTTCTGTTCTAGGTCGGTATCAAGACTCTTACAATTTTGTTGCAGGTGTTTAAATGCATCGATATCTTGAGTGCACGCGTAGAGATAAAGCACGTTGATGAAGCTAACTGTTAGGCAGTCGACGAACTGTCCTAGCGATCCCGCTGATCCCGCTCTGTGAGGGGCTCTTCATAATTGCGTGATTGGCATCAAGCAGGGATGAAACCGATGACAAAAAGAACGCTAGAGTACTGAAAAGAAAGACTCTTGGGCTGCTATTCGATCTGAGTGGAATTGTCTAGGTCTAGCCAGTGAATTTAACTAGACTTTGCTAATTATTAACCAGATGGCATTGTGTCACCCGAAATAACAACGAATCTAGTCAAATTGCACACAATGGATGCATACCTCTCCAGCGAAGACACCGAGGCCCAAAAATGTTTCATTCTCGTACGGCTAGCGAATTCTGGTTCAGCTTTTTGTTCAATGTTGTTTCAGTTCCTTTTGCGCTATTGCTAATTGCATTAGTCATAAAGCAGTCTGTTTCAATTCGTGATTACTCTGTTGAGGTAGAGTCAGCGCGTACTCGCCAAACCCCTGGTTTTGCAGGTGATGTGCTGTTTTAGAGATGTCTCTTTTATCCAGCGCAAGCCCTTACACACCCGTAGAACCAAAGCCGCCTTTTCCTCTTGATGAGTCTGAAAGGCGGCTAACTTCGTTTAAAGTGGCTCTGATAATCGGGGTGATGACCATTTGGGCAATTCGCATGCCGGGCTCTATTTCAAAAGGTACTTTACTGTGGTTGATCAAGATCACACTAATCTCTCCTCGATAGCCAGCGTCAACGGTGCCGGGTGTGTTGAGTACTGTAATGCTGTGTTTTAGTGCGAGGCCGCTGCGGGGGCGCACCTGAGCTTCGGTGCCGAGGGGAAGTTCTATGGCGAGCCCGGTGGGGATGAGGGCACTGTCTCCAGGGAGGATGGTTTTTGAGGCGATCGCACACAAATCCATTCCTGAGTCATCTTCATGTTCATACTGGGGTAATACAGCAGCTTCATGGAGTTTTAGAACATTGACGGTGATCGTTTGCATCGTTAGTTACAGGCTGTGGGCTAGAACTGACTGTATCAGTCTGAAAGCGCTGCTACCAGGGAACAGGCGTATAATGTTTGGCATCTTACTTTCAAGCTTTTATACCTATGCGCCCTACGCCTGTTCGTCCTGGCCCCGACCAAGAATCTGTGTGGGACTATCCTCGCCCTCCCAGGGTTGAAGCTGTAGGCAAGCGCATCAAAATCGTTTTTAACAATGAGCTGATTGTCGATACTCAGCGCGCTAAGAGAATTCTTGAGACGAGCCATCCTCCGAATTACTACATCCCGATGAGCGATATTAAGGCAGAGTGCTTGCAGCCAAGTGCTCAATCTACTTACTGTGAATGGAAGGGGCAGGCGAGCTACTTCACCGTGCGAGTAGGCGACCGGCAGGCTGAGAATGCTGCTTGGTACTACCCAGAGATTGCTTCTGCATACAAAGTGCTAGAAGAGCATGTTAGCTTTTACCCTGGACCAATGGATGCCTGCTACGTAGATGAAGAGAAAGTGCAGCCGCAACCTGGCAAATTCTATGCTGGCTGGATTACGAGTGATATTGTCGGCCCCTTTAAAGGTGGACCTGATAGCTGGGGATGGTGATAGCCTGCTGACACTGGCGACGGCACCGACTACTCATTAGCTGACGCGTTTAAGTTTTCTGCTGGGTTGCGCGGAACTATCCATAGTCGTGGGTGGAGCTATTTTCTAAATCAGTGACACTTCTCAAAAATAGCTTGGATGAGCTGCACAAGCTGAGCGGGATGTTGCAGAAGCTAAGGGATTACTCAATCATTGATTTACTTTCAATAGTTGGCGCGATCGCACAATGGGATGACTAGCCGTAATGAGCAGCGCTTGATATTAGGTTCGTCGGCTGTCAGGGGAATTCTAAGCCTGACTTTATGTTGGCCAAGAAATCTTATAACTCGGACTTATGACCTCTACTAGTAGCGCGGCGCATGCTCAGCATTACAGTCATGGAAATGTCACTGGTGAGCGAGCTGATCAGCTACAGCTATCAGAGGCCTATCTCAGGTGCCTCTTTCAAGATGCTGCCGATGCCGTTTTATTACTCAGTGAGAAAGGGTTGGTTGGCTGGAATCGCTCTGCGCTAGCGCTCTTTGACTATCCAGACACGGGCACAACATGTACCGTGCACCCCGCTCATCTTTCCCCAGAGTTTCAGCCAGACGGGCAGACATCAAAAGACAAAGCATCGCAGATGATGGAACAAGTCATTCAAAAAGGCAGGCATCGCTTTGAGTGGTTACATAGAACATTTACGGGTAGGGAGTTTTGGGCAGAAGTCGTGCTTACAGCAGTCCCTGACAACGACGATATGATCATTCATAGCGTTGTGAGAGATATTAGCGATCGCAAAGCTGCTGAGGCCAAAGTCTTACAAAAGTCTAGAGAGCTCGAACAAGCTCTAAAACAGCTCCAGCAGAGTCAAGCGCAGGTCGTTCAGGCTGAAAAAATGTCTGCCCTAGGAAATTTAGTAGCAGGTGTTGCTCACGAAATTAATAACCCTGTTGGGTTTCTTAAAGGCAGTATTAAAAACGCTCAAGACTACACTCAAGAGCTGCTGGAGCATTTGGCCCTTTACCAGCAGCATTATCCCGATGCAGCCGACGCCATTACAGATAATGCAGAAGATATCGATCTGGACTTCCTTTACCGAGATCTGCCTAAGCTGTTGAACTCTATGGAGGGCGCAGCCGAGCGGATAAAATCGATTAGCACGAGCCTGCGCACGTTCTCTCGAGCAGATACCGAACACAAAGTCTCGGCTAATTTGCATGAGGGAATTGACAGCACCCTACTGATTTTAAAGTATCGTCTCAAGGCTAATGATCAGCGCCCAGCAATTCAAATCGTTCAAAATTACGGTGAGCTATCCAACATTGAATGTTTTCCTGGACAGCTCAATCAGGTCTTTATGAATATCTTTGCTAATGCTATTGATATGTTTGATGAAGAAGCTGAAGAAACTTCTTTTAGCCAGCTTCAGCTAAGCCCACAAATCATTACAGTGACAACTGCGCTGAGTCAAGATAAACAGACGGTGGATGTCAGTATTCAAGATAATGGAAAGGGAATGGCCTCAACTGTAAGAGAGAAAATATTTGATCACCTATTTACGACAAAGGGCGTGGGTAAAGGGACTGGGTTGGGCTTGGCGATCGCTAAGCAAATTATTACTGAGGTTCACAGCGGGCGACTAGACGTGTCTTCAGAAATCGGGCAAGGCACCAAGTTTTGCATGCAGTTGCCGATTCAGTAGTGGTGTGCAACTTAAGTTTTGCCATAGCTTACAGAATCATCAAACCTTGCCAGGCAAAAAAGACAACCATTCCAACAACGATCGTCAAGAGGAGGTTGCGAGTGGTGTAGCTGATGATGATAGCTGCGATCGCACCCACTAATCTCGCATTCATCAACCCAACAGAAAGCGCACCATCACTTAGCAACACTTCCGGCGCTACAATAGCGCTGAGCACAACTGGCGGCACGTAGCGAAGGGCATTTAGTAAGGCAGGCGAGAGCTTGATGCGGCTACTGGCACCGAACATCACATAGCGCACTGAAAACGTCGCCAGCATCATTCCTAAAATCAAAAGCTTTTCATTCATGGTGGATGCCTCGTGGGGTTGTTGTACTTAAGAGATGTTCGCTGATAACGCCTGCCCCGATGCCAAGAAGTGCAGCTAGCATAAGGCCTAGTTTGTTTGGTAGAGACGCTGCAAATATCGCAACAATGCTGGCAACAACAACCGAAATCACCATCGGTTTGTTCTTCAAATAAGGGATCACCATCCCAATGAAAGTGACCGACATTGCAAAGTCCAAGCCCCAGCTTGTTGCATCTGGAATCATTTGCCCTAACGTGATGCCTAGCAGCGTACACAGCTGCCAGTTGAGATACATTGTGAGCGCCGCGCCCAAGTAGTACCAGTGCTTAAAATGGCTTTTATCCTTTGATTCATACCGCCGAATCACGACCGCAAATGCTTCATCTGTCAGCCAAAATGCCAGCGGCACTTTCCACTGTTGCGGCAGAGCCTTGATGTAGGGAACAAGGCTGACCGAATACAACAGATGGCGGAGATTTACCACAAAGGTGGTGAGCACAATCAGCAGCCATCCTGTCTGTGTGGCAATCATCCCGGCGGCGATGAACTGGGAGGAGCCTGCAAAAACAAAGGCCGACATGGCTAAGGTTGCCCCAGGAGATAATCCGTTGCTGGTGGCGAGGGTGCCGAAGATGATTCCAAAAGGAATTGCGCCAACGACGAGGGGGATGATATCGCGCGCACCGGTCCAGAATTCTTGAGAGGGAGACTGGACGAGGGGAGGAGGGGACTCAGAGGTCAGAGAGTGAGACATGCTGCGTAAGTTGATGTGACTTATGCAATTAGCCTACTGAGTGTTGGTGGCTCAGGCTTGTACGTTTTTGCAGGCGCGGGCGTATTGGCCAGGGGTAACGCCGATCATTTTTTTGAAGTGGCGGTGCAGGTGGCTTTGGTCGGTGAAGCCGGTTTCGACGGCGGTATCGGTGATGGACCAGCCGTTGATGAGGAGCTGTTTGGCTTGCTGAATGCGGACGTGGTTGAGATAGGCGTGAGGCGGCAGGCCAACGTGTTTGCGAAAAGTGCGTAGAAGTCTTAGCGGTTTGAGATCTACAAGCGCGGCGAGTTCTTTGAGCGAAATGTTTTCGGTGTATTGGCTTTGTAGGTAGTCTTGAATTTGTTGGACGGCGCTATGTTCTTTGCCGAGGGTGTGAGCGGTGGGGCGATCGCTAGCGTAGCCTTGAATTAGCTGAGCGAGTCCCCACAGAAAGCGAGATTCTCTTTCTAACTCGCAGGGTGAGCTTTCAAGCGTGCGGTGAAGCTCAATTAGCTGATGATTTAGCCGTGTGTCGTGAATCACAGGAGAGGCAAAGTAGGGCACACCACTGGGCCTCTCGGTGAGCTCTTCTACGGCTTGCTGAAGCCAGTCAGTAGCGGGCAGCAGTGTGCGGTAGGTCCAGCCATTTTCAACGGCGGCTTGCCCGGTGTGCATTTCGCCTGGCTGTGTGACTACAACACTGCCAGCGGGCGCGGTATGGGTGCTGCCCCGATAGTTAAATTCCATCGCGCCCGATTCTAGGATGGCGATGCCGAAGCCTGCATGAGCATGACGAGAAAAAGCGTAGGTGACATAGGTAGCGCGCAGCATTTCTAGATCATGCAGCACGGGGTCTCGCCAAAATTTGACGCTCTCTTTTTGGGAATACGCTTTCTTTGCAGCGTTTTTGGACGCGGTAGAACGGCTCATATAGGCGTGGTTTCGGGTGCTCTTTTTAGTGTAGAGCGCGGCGTGGCGGCCTGTCTTGTACGTTTTTTCAGGTGACGGCAGCTGTTTTAGGTGCAGATTTGGAGATTGCTAAGTGGTGGTCAGCGATCGCGCCGCAGGTCGTTAGCCACACACCCTCAAAAGAGCGCATGTGGTCAATCAATCGCTCTAGCATCATCAGCCGTGCCGGTCGACCAATCACTTCTGGATGCATGGTGAGGACAAACGAGCGGTTGTAGTGATACATCCCCTCAAATTCTTCTTTCCATAGCTGGAAAGCCTTTTCGCAGGTTTCTATTACGCCGCTGCCCGTTGGTGGATCTACGGTAAAAGCAAATTGCTCCCAGTCGTCATTCGTCCAGTGCAGCGGCAGCTCCACTAGGTCACCGCTTTCTGTCGTGAGCGTGTAAGGGGCGTCATCATCCATCAGCGAAGAGTCGTAGCGTATGCCGTGGCGAGCGAGTAGCGCGGGCGTGCTTACTTTCATATCCCACCAGGGAGAGCGGTAGCCAGTGGGCTGCTGACCGGTGATGTCTTTGAGAATCCGGCAGGTTTTGACGAGAGCAGTCTCTTCTTCTAAGTCGCTTAGGTCGGACGGCTTTTTGTGAATGTAGCCATGGACACCGATTTCGTGGCCTTCTGTGTGAATGCGTTTGACCAGCTCAGGATATAGCTCTGCTGTGTAGCCAGGGACAAAAAAGCTGGCTTTCACGCCTTTCTTTTGCAGCATGTCTAAGATGCGTGGTACGCCTACTTTGGGGCCATAGCGTGCCCATGCTAGTGCCGATAGCCGCTCGGCATACTTGGGATCAATCGCCAAAATGCCAGACTCGCCATCCACATCGAAGCTGAGTGCAGCGGCGCACTGAATGCCTTCAGGCCAGTTATAAGTCCCCGTGTTGGGCCAAGGGGCAGTCCCGATATCGGTCCCGATGTCAGTCATAGAACACAGCTCTCTCGCTACTCTTCGTATTCTGACAGTAGCCAAGTTAGCAGTCTTCAAATGTTTTATTTGCTACAAATATTGTATTGTCAATTTCCACTTGGACCGTTGGAGTATCTCAATGCTGACAGTTTCCGCTCAAAAAGTTCCCGATGGACTGGCTACCCAAATAATTCAGCCGGTGCACTGGCTCAACGGCTTGGCGCTGACCTACGTTTTTGGCGGCTACGGGCTGGGAGTCTTTTGCCTGGGTGCGCAGGCTATATGGCTCAATGTTTTGGGTGTGGTACTGGTTACACATACGCTAGTGTGGGCTGCTTATTTTGTGCACGAGTTCATGCACGGTGCTATTTTCAAAAGTCTTAAGCTGAATGCATCGTTCGGTAAGATCATGCTGTTTCTTACAGGGTCTTGTTACTGCCGCTATCGACCCCTGGCGAACTATCACATGATGCATCACAAAAACCGGGCGGACTTTTCTGCATTTTCCATATCAGACTTCCTCCGCGCGCTCCCAACATGGGCAACCCGCCTTATTGTGGGACTAGAGGCTATGTACTTCCCGGCTGTAAACTTCATTCTGCGCTGGTTCTGCGCACTTTCTCCTTTTTTAGGAGAATCGCGTAAGCAAGATCGATGGCGTAATGCTGGACTGTTATTTGCACGAGCTGGCTTATTTGGAGTACTTGGATGGTACTCAGCAAAAGCCGTCGTGCTGTATCTTGTTGCCTACGTTTGTTTCGTTAATCTCTTGCGCTTTATCGACTGCTTTCAGCACACCTTTGAGGTGCTTCAGCTCGGTCAACCCATGCCCAAGTACAGCGCAGAATATGAGGAAGTGAATACCTACTCCAACATTCTCTCCAGCCAGTGGCCTTGGCTCAACTTGTTTTTCTTAAATTTTGGCTATCACAACGCGCACCATCAAATTACCTACTGCCCGTGGTATCTACTGCCTCAGCTAGACGACGAACTATACGATCCTGGCTACCGACAGGTTGTTACTTTAGGTCGTTTGGTGAAGCTTTACCATCGCTATCGTGTGCACCGTCTTTTTAGCGGTGAAGGCCATGTGCAGGATACAGAAGATGGCCTGAATTTAGAGGGATTCTACGGTGCTATTGGTGTTTCGTTTTTGGTGTTGAGAGAGCCGCTGGACTGGCTGAAGGTAAACGTTGCGGATGATGAGGATAAGGTGGAAGCGTTAGCATTATAGGCATTTGTGTAGTCTCAAACACCGTTAGAATTTAGCCGGTTAACCAAAGAAGGCTGTAGCAAAGAATGCCATCTTGTTGCCTTTATGGACCCTAGCACAATACGTTTGTAATATCCTTCTGCCATGTCTAAGCATAGGCAGCTTTGCCCCTTCCGGGCATACCAAAACTCTCGCCCCCTTTCCGTGTAGTAGGTTCCTGCCTTAAACATGCCTGGCAGGTAAGTGCCCGGAGCCCTAATCTCTTTCCAGGTTGTTTCTGGGTAACCCACTCGAACTCTCTCAAGGGTATCGAGTGAGACCTCAATTCGCTGAGCGAGGTGCACGCTCCAAACGCGTTCCATCGGCTCAAGCTGAATCTCTATATTGCCGCCCTGCAAGGTTAAATTCATGGTGCCCTCTTCTGTTATTACCGATTTCTCTATTCCTAATTCCTCTATTCCTAATTCCTTTATGGCAAGATAGCTGCTCTTAGCTGTTGCTCAAGCGCCTGCAAATCTACATTGAACTCCTCTCTTAAAATATAGGTCGCGACACCACCTGGAGGTGGCACTTCTTTATATTCTGCAAGAATGCCCAGTAGAAAATAAGTGGGTGTAATCTGTGACTGTTTTTGTTGTTTTGCTTCTTCTAGCGCCAGCTCAATGACCCTTTTTACTCTAGGTGCAAAGGGCAGTGCTGCTGGTATAGGCGTGCCCTCCGGTGGTGTAGGGCGAGTCCCCAGCCACTTTTCTACCGCTGGCCGTACAGTGTCATACTGCACGCCTGATGCCGTCAAAACCTGAGCAGCTGCGCTTTTGCCTTCTGCTAATATGCCAAGCAGAACGCCTTCTGTTCCTAAAATGTGGAAGTTGATTGCACGAATAGGCACTTCGCCCAAGCGAATAACTTCCAAAGCCTCAGGGGTGAAAATTTTGTGCCTGGGCACGGTGGTTTCTGTGAAGTCGGCTAGGGCCATAGAGAAAATCGCCTTCAAGATGTAGTCAAAGGTGGCGTGGTCCATTCCCCAGTCGGCTGCTAAAGCGCCTTCCTGTTGATACATTTTCACTAGCGACTCGTAAATCTCGCCGTCTCCTCGGACGAAAGAGCGCATGCTCCATAGCCAGCGCCTGGCCAACATACGTACGGTGGGACTGTTGAGATCGCTGCCCTGACTCATTTCGTGCTGAATGTCGCTCAAGATAGCGTGCCACTCTTCTTCTCCTTCTCGAAATCGGGTGTTGAGAACAGCTTGTTGTTCAGGGGTGAAGTACTTTTTGGACATGGTGATTGTCTCCATTGTTTGAATTAGGTTTTCAACTGCGACCGACTGCGTGTTTTCTAGTTCTGATGCAATGCCGTTTAAGCGGTTGAGTAAGGTATGCGATAGCCCGATTTGTTCTCGGAGGCGATCGCGATGTAGCTCAATTACTTTGGGCAGTGAATAGTTTGGACTTTCTAAACACTCGCGAATCTCGCTTAGCGAAAAGCCAAGCTGTCGCAAAGACAAAATCTGCTGAAGTCGTATGATGTCGTCATCGTTGTAAAATCGATGACCTATCTGGTTGCGATGGGAAGGCACCAGTAGTTTGATTTCATCGTAGTAATGGAGCGATCGTACTGAAAGCCCAGTCTGCTTCGCTAATTCGCCAATTCTAAGCAGACTAGACATAAGTACCTTGGTTCCTGCTCTCTAGAAGATTGCGGTCGATAAATGCATCCTAAAACCTAACGCTACGTGAGGTGCAAGGGCCTATTTGAATATTGAGAAGCATTGAGGAAAGGCATGGAGAGGAGAGGCATGGAGAGGAAAGGCATTGAGAAGAGGGGCATGGAGAGGAGAGGCATGGAGAAGACAACCTCGTAGCTCAAGTACTCCGGAGAAGGTCAACCGAAATTATAGAAGCTTTATCTTCTGCG